>Ga0157364_1009009_pt1 | contig 10351 bp, 6 predicted proteins | sample AttsexASBM2_FD_111476 | JGI IMG/M metagenome (GOLD analysis project Ga0157364, IMG submission 111476) | Fungus gardens microbial communities from leaf cutter ant in Ribeirão Preto, State of São Paulo, Brazil - Atta sexdens ASBM2 | ecosystem: Host-associated > Fungi > Mycelium > Unclassified ... | reverse complement strand
TGCAATATCGGTATGTATTACGATCTAAAAAAGGACGTGCATTTACTAACGGTCTCGCGAGACGCGATAACGAAGCGTCTGCTTTCGTCGAAAGCTGAGATCCTCTTCGTTGATCGTTCGACTGCATCACAATCGCATACGAGTATTTGAGGTGAAACGGATCGCCCGGAGGTATTCTATCGGGATCCCGAGGTCGACTCGTCGTCGTCGTCATCGTCGTCGTCGTCGTCGTCGTCGTCGTCGTCGTCGTCGTCGTCGTCGTCGTCGTCGTCGTCGTCGTACGAGAACGTCGATTGCCCGCCGCCGACGCACGTTGATTCGAGGCTCTTTCGGGGCTTTTCATCGCAACACTTTCGTCTAGGGCTCTTTGTGCGGTTTAAGGGAACCTCGCGCAACCCAAGGCAATTCGCTCCGAAAGGTGGTTTCGAATTTCATCCCCCTCTATGAAGCGCCCGCCTCGCCTTCAACCCAATCCGAAATCCGTTTCCTTCAGGAGAATCGAGGGCGTCTCTCAAAGGCGACCCGACCTTCATCGATTGCCAGGAAAAGTTGATCTGGGCTTTTCCTCCTTTGAAAGCGAACGACACCCTGTCGTGATCGTCAACTGTATTGGTTAAACTAAAATGTTACTTCTGGTACAGGTCTTCTGTCTGTGATATTTGGAGCTCAGTAAATAGATATCGATGATTTAATATTCATTATAGTGAGTAAAAAATCCAAATTTTTTATTGAAGAATGTAATAAGAATGTAATAATTTTTTATTAGTCGAGATTAATTAACACTATCGGTTAACTCTGTAACTCTGCAAAATTATTTATTGTCATGATGACGACAATAAAAAGATAACATTTTGAAATGACTGCAAATGACGTAAACGATAAGACTTTGTATTTTACGAATAAGAAAAGATTAGCTGGTTAATCAAGCTCTAACTGTCGGCGACAGAGAAATATCTCACGAAATCATGTTAATTCTTTAACGATCCCTACTGTATTGTTTCAATTAATGAGATTAGTAATTTTCTGTTATTTAAATAAGACCTTTCAGAAACGAATGTTTTATAATACTCTGATTACATCACAAAAGCCATGAGACTATAAAAATTTAAGAATCTTTTATATAAATTAATATTAAGAACAATTCGTGCTATGTTAAGCAAAAAATAATAATAAATAGATCATAATAGATATAATGAAAATGAATAGGCGACGTAATATACTTTATTTAGCTGTGGTCATTAAATAATGAAAAACACATAAATTATTAATATAAGTAAATTGTAAATCTAAATATAGTACACATTGAACATTTACGAGTCAAAAGATCCGACTTTACATCAAGAGTGAAAATTCTTGTTGCGAAATAACCCTTCTAATCGTCGACGACGCTCTTCGCGAGGTATCCACGATTCTGTACCTTCTCCTCCATCTCCTCTCAATCTCGACAGTCTGTTGCGACTACGTCCGGGTGCAAAGACGGAGACACGGGAGCCTCATTTAAATAACAGATAATTGCTGGTCCTGTTAATTGAAGCGCCGCGGGGATCGCCAGGGCAGAAGAGTTACCCAAGATTTCGCGCTCCCTTCCGCTCTCATCGTTGTTCTTCACCTCTTCCTCATCTTCGTCGTCGTCGTCGTCGTCGTCGTCGTCGTCGTGTCTTTCGTTCCACGCTCGAGTTAGTTAATGCAGGGCTCATTTTACTACGACGAATGTATATGCTTTTGTCGTCAGCTGCGACGCGTCTCGGCACTCATTATGCCGTCTCGACTTCGCCTCAAAGCACCGTTGTCGTCAACCATGCCACAATCGAGAAATCCCCGCGAATGCAATAACAACGCAGACCGACTTACGCCGTTATTGCACAAGACAGTTTTTCGAGATCTCCGCATTTTCAGGCAGCTGTTACACACGATTTCACTTTTTATGACTTTATAGAAGAATATAGAATCCCTATATATATATATATATAAAACAATTAAAATTTTTTTTTTATTATATGTAATACGTAACTCATAAAAGAGATATATATTTGTATTTTTCAAAAACATGAGAGTTATAACGTAATTTCATGAGTTTCATGCACATTTCAGAGTTTCATTCTTTTTTATTATTTCATTATGCTGATTTTAATTTTACAGAAAATAGAAAATTATTATCCTGTTTTAAATATCGTTTTGTTGTTATATGAACAAGATTTGATACGGAAAAGTATCATAATATTAAGAGAAGATATGAGAAATAGAAACTAAACTTATAGTTTCGTCACAGAAATAACGCATTGGAAATCAAAATAGTATTGCTTTAATATACAATTAATATTAATAAACGTGCAATGCGTTTGTACGGATGAATTCAAGAAAGGGAGGGAGATATGATCTTGTCGTTATTTTTGCTACCCTTTTCCAATCGTCGCCATCGTGCTCATCGTCGCGTTCTTGCATCTTTCATCTCGAATCACTCTGTGAATCATCCTTGTCCATCTTCCCTTCTCTTACTCTTCTCTTATCCTACTGTCGTAGATCCCAAAGAGGGTTGACAGCATAAGCCTTGATCTGGCAAGCTCGGTTCCGACAGCAGTTCCCAAACGCATGAATTTTTAATAAAATCACCTACGCCAGACACCGCGTGCTCTTTATTCCTCTTTATTCCTCTTTCTCTCTTTCTCTTTCTCTCTCTTTCTCTCTTTTGACTAATATAGAACTCTGACAGCGGATAGTAATTCACTCTTTCATGAGAATCGATTGCATAGCCCTGCTACAGTGAGCGATTTTTATCGTGCTCGATAACTTGGCGATATCGAATCTCGATGAATTCACGAATGCCATTTTTCACGCTTTCATGTCTAATTGATGGCGTATTTGATCAGATAATTATTATTTACATTAATCGTTAACATCGTTAGTAACGGGAGCAGCAGACAGGTTTGATTGCATCGGAATTTTGGGTGACTGCATTTTAATTATTATTTGCAGCTACAACGTTTACAAACCAATATTTCAGAATATAAAATATATACTATAAAAATCGAAAGATTTTTTTAATATAAAATGTAGGATATTTTATATATATATATATATATATATATATATATATATATATATATATATATAAAATACACACTATTAATTAAATTTATTCACGTTATACTATTAATTAAAAAAAATGGTTCTAATTTTTATCATATATCAGAAACATTTACTTTAGCTATATATTATTTGTATTATTCATTGAATTGCTTGAATAATATCAATAGATGAGAACAACTAGAAATGCTTTTGTGAGATGTTCTAAAAAATTGTAAAATCTTGGCGCGGATGGTTTTTTCCGGATGATATCTTGCATGAAGTCTATAATAAGATATTATAATAACTTGGTCTTGTCTAATCTTCTTTTCGTTTGCGACGACCCTTATTCGGCAAAGTTGGTTGATTCCGCTACAATAGGATACTATTGCTGACATTACGTTATCATAGTCAGACATCTGTCTGACTGCACCCTCACGAAATTCTTGCTGCCGATTTTTATTTGCCCACGTCAAATCTCTGCCAAGCGGATTTTATTTTTTTATCATTTGCACTCAAAGCAAATGCTGAATGAAGTTTTAATATCCAGAAATATATTTAGCTAAATTGAATTCGAAATAATTCAAAGTGTACACTTAAAAATTCTCATAATTTTAACTTGCTTGCTTTGGTTAATTTAATTAATAGTAATTTGGCGAGTTCTGTCAACATACCTTGCATATTATCATTTACTGAAATAATTTAACCATTGGAAAGCTGAAAACAATTAGAGAAATATGTCTGTTGAATTTAATAAATCAGATTTTGTGTCTTTGAGAATTTTAGAATTTGAAGAGTTTCCTTTGATGGATTAGAAGTTGAAGACTTACCTTATTTACATATACATTACAATATTTTATTTATTAAGCGGATTTTATTAAGAATAATAAACTTTGTGAAAATCGAAAGAAAACATAGCTTACGCAATATATAAGTCTTTTATGTTTTATACAATTTATATATATATATATATATAAATATAATGTGTTTTGCCAATGTTTCGTACAATAATATATAAATAATTCGATGTTTACATGTAAAGCGGCTGCAAATATATTTCTTGTATTCAGTTTCAATGTGTAGCGATTTATTTCAAAATGTAGTTTTATGGTATTTATCTACAATGAGATGCAACGTTCTAGATTGCATTTGAATTCTCTTTGATATCGACATGTTGGCTCCTTCGATGGTCTAGCCCGATACATCACGTCATGTCGCATTGTAATTAAATTGCGATGCATTTGCAATTGTAATGCAATAATGTGCAGTAACAATCAGCACGCTATAACACCCAACGACGTATCGCGACGTTGCATTTCCCTCCCAGAATTGATATCGTTCATGTTTGGACGGCTGCGCAGTGTACATTGCTTCTATTATCATAATCGTGGCTAAGTTGTAAACAAACAAATACGTTATTTAGATCGTGTTACAGCACGCATTTCATTCTGCGTGATTTCAGGAAGCGCAATTACATTTTCATCATTACATTTAATTACAATTTTGTTACTTAATTAGATTTGTTTAATACCGTTTAATTACAAACCCGTTTAATTATACGCTGTTGGAAAATTTTATCATCATTCGTTATTGTTATGGTATCTGCATGTTTACTGTCAATTATATATATAGGATGTCTCATTTGACTTTGATTTATATTTAATCAATTTTTCCCTTTGTGAATTTATAAAACAACAATTTAAAAAAAAAAAAAATTCTTTTAAAAGATTCAGTAAATAAATCTAAAATAAAGTAATTTAATCGATTTGTAAACATTGTAAACAATTTAATCGATTTGAAATTAGTAAAGCAACATATCTTTGTTATATACCATTATATTGAATGCTCTCCATTCTAAATTTTAAATATTTCTCGTATTAAGGCTTTCATATTAAACTTCTACTAGGGAAAAATTAACTTTAAATATGTTAAATAATGCGCAACGAAAACTCCGCGTGTTGAAACTGCAATATTCCGTATATTCTGGCAATTTTGGATAATAAAATTCTCATCGCGCACGTTTACGTAAATACAAATAGCAAGATAAAAAGAATTTAGTAAATCCATAAAACAAGAGGAGAGATACGTGTGCGAAATATAAAATATCGTTTCTCTCTCGTATATATGGCGGATCGATTTCGACAACCTAGACGGCAAGAAATATTGCACCGGTATGTATTTACGTATCGAGAGGTTAAACAGGGCGCATCGTCGAGTTTATTTCGCGGACGAGGAATCGATCTTATGCGCGCGCGATATTCTTTAACTTTCTGAAATGGTCGCTGCGGTTTTCCTTTTTTCTCCTGTAAGGAGGGCGAACTAGAAAGACGATGAAGAAAAAAGATCATGAGGTAGAAAGATGAGGGAGAACGCAAAGCAAAGTTTTGCAGCGAACTCGCTCTCGTCAACGATTCATGGACTCAGCGCGATCTCATCTTAAAGATTACATCGAGCAGACTATAACGAACCGGCCCTTTTTTTCTCGTTGGGACTGGTTCAATTCCCTGCCCTACCCTTTATGATATCGCTTTTCCTGCTATCCTCGGTCTCTATCCCGTTCGTCTGCAGCAGGCCGAGGAGGGAAAGTTCGAATTGCTCTTTGATGACGATGCGTCGCCAAGTCGCAATGCACATTATTTTATGGGCATCTCGTGATATAGATATTGATTGAGATTTTTCATCCTCAAATGCCGATAAAGAAGGGGTGTGTCAAGGAAAGAGAGATTTCACTTCTATCGTTTGGTTATTTCTAGGAAAAGACTCGAATTCCTTGATTCGACATAAAATTCCTTTTCTGGAATGTAAATTAGTTTTTTTTTTTTAAATAAATATATATTTGCTATTACATATCGAGTTTAATTGTATCTGATTCAAAATTATTTATTTAATTCACAAATACATGGAAAATTCGAAAGTTATAAATTGCAAATTTTTAAATCTGAAAACAATGAGAGAAATATAACAAATATCTCTTAACATGTCAGAATAATATAATATTGAAACATTCTGTATGTGGAAAAAAATTAAAATGTGAAAATATTGTTATCAATATTTTGTGAAAAGTTTGTCGCTGTATATGAAATGTAAAAATCATATAAATTTTGATATAAAAATAAAAGACATTTTATATCCAATAAAATTCGCTGATCGTAAATCGACGTGAGACAATTACGTTCTAATTAGTTCATGCATTGATTGCACGTTATGTCTATTATTATTTATTAATCATCATTAATAAAACGAAAACGAATTAATCATTAATCAACATTAATCGAAGTTCTTATAAAGCGTGAAAATTTCCAGGATCAATTTTTTTCAAATGATGAAGTGTGACGAAACAAAATAACAAAGATTCTGCGATAGAAAAAGCGACATGTCGATAGAAATGGAGAATGAAAAGCAACGACGAGCAGAAAGGAAGGAGCGCATGTATTGTTAAAAACGTGGACATATGGCGTCGAAATGAGCCACTGGGGAGGGATTCTCAGAGAGAACGGATAGAGTTTGTCGTACGCATCCGTGTTTACTGATTCACCCCTCTGCGTGACGTTCATTGTGCATCGCGCGTTGCACTCTTGCCATCCTTAACACGCTCATTGAGGCGCGAGAACCGCCTCGCTGTTTTGAGCGATTGAGAGTAAAGACAGGTTGACAGACTCCACGAATAAGGGGTGGACTGGTCCCACGCCAAGGCTGCAATGATGCTGTGCTTTTCTATGTAAAATGATTTAAGTATTTGGTTCTCAAAAAGAAATTAAGAATTTTGCAGGATTATCGTTCTTCTGAATGAAATATCTTCAATATTTTTTTACTTTATTTTATATCAGAATTAATAATAACAGATTTCATATTTTTGTAACGGAATTAATAAACATAAATGTATTCTCTTTTATACGTGTGTATACGTAATTTAAAATAATATCAAGCGTTTTAAAAATTATTAATTTGATTGAAATTATTTATTACTTATAGTTGGTAGAAGAATGAAGATAAAATTCAAATTTCCATGTATATCTAAATCGAATCTGTAAAATCGACATATTTTTGGTTGTTTGAACATCGGATATCATTTATTGTCTATTAAAATATCTGATGTGGTTAAATAAATATTATTCGATAAACACGATAATCTCTCGCTTTTTCGCGAATTGAACGTCAATGTGTAGCGTATTAATACGTTTTATTATCGCGCGTCCTGACAAAAGATGCACTTGCGTCAAGCCGACGCCACCCTACATATGATGCTGGTTATATACGTTAAATGCACATCCTGGAACAAATTTATCCACAAAAGGCTCATTAACGCCCTTGCATTTAACCCGGTACGAAGCAGAAAATTTATTTACATTAACTCTTTCATGCAGGATGACCTCGTACTATTATGTGAGTTAATAGAGAGGAACGTATCATAAAAACGGCAATAATTAAATATAAAATATCCTTGTACTAACGAAAATATACATAAATATATTAAATATACAGAATAGGCACATCTATTAACAATGGATAATATTCATCGCGTTGAAAGTTTAAATGATTTTCCAACTGGATTATCATATTATAGAGATAAATTTGTTTTAATGATGATTTGTCCAACAGCAAAGTATTCATAAGTACGTCCGTAAGAGTGTGCACTTTCCCTAATTGTTTATTAAATAAAAATGTGATTTCATTTCCTCTCTCTTTCTCTCTCTCTCTCTCTTTATATATATATATATATATATATATATATATATATAAAATTTCCTCTCTTTATGATTATAATTAAAAAACAAAAAAATTATTAATTTGGAATGTCCGTCCATACAAATACTTTTCCTTTTTCAAGGATTTATTTGAATTTTCTAATATTAATTATAAAAATATTTTTGATTGTATCTTAGATGCGAAATCGAAACATGTAGATATATAGCAATCAAGAATAAGAAAAATTATTCCGATGTATAGAAAAATGTTGAAACAAAATATCAATGTAGAAACATTTGTAAATAATAAAACACAATTTTTAGTGTAATTACATATTTATATGTAATTAATTCCAAATATATATTTTTCATGTGAAATTTAAATTACTTTAAAGTTCATAAATAGTTTTCTTACTTTAAGAAAATGGTAATCAATTAACCATTTGTTTTGTTAAACGATAGTTATTTTCTAACGATGGTTGCTCGCAGAGGTAGATACTTAATTATCACCCTACTTGCATAGTCGCATTTTTAAACATTTAAGATTAAAATAATGTTTTATAATAGTCTACAATTTTTTTATTAAATATATAACGCTAGCTTGAAAATTTTATTTTTCATCACAAAAACTTTCATTCTTTTTATTAATAATAGCCTTATAACGGCTGAAATAATTAACGCACACGTTAAATGTTCAGAAATCATTTGCAATTGCTATCGAAACGTATAGGTGTCTAATTAATTTCGAAGTATTAAACGTATTAAATTGTAGTCTTCTTTCACATCATTTCTTCAAAGAGATTCATAATGAATCCGCATTTGCGATAACTGATCGTTATTTTTCTTGCGAAACATCTAATTAACGATGTCACGAAATAAGTATGCATAATCAACGCCTTAAGTGTTACTCGTCAAGCGCGTAATCCTCTCGTGAATGGCCATTTACGTCACGCGCATATGTGCAATTAGCGAGCGTATTTAAATGGAACGTAATAATGCAACTCTGGAGAATCCTCGTCATCCTTTCGGCTTTTGTTGTATCCACCGGCGAACTTGCGCTATTGCATTCGTTCATATAGCGTTTGTCTAGGATAATCATCTTTCAACACTACGAAGTTATTGACAGCTTGGTAATTTCCTACCTTTGTAAAGTTTCCCCTTTTGAAAGACCAATATCGTAGAATATCCTGCAAAAGTGGCGTAGTCCACACCTCGACTTTTACGTCTTGTAAAATTGAAAATCGATCGTGTTTAAAATAAAAGTGATTGAAAATGTCGTCTCTCTCTTAGTAAAATTCTAAAGCAATAAATTTTGGTTTAATAGATTTTGGAAAATCACTATATAATCCACTAATATAAAAGTCAATAAAAGCGAATGCTGAATTTAAAATACGATTTATTCTCCATTCCTATTCTCGTTATCAGAGAGGAAAAATAAAAATAAAATCTGCGGTGGCTAATCGTACCAGTAAATTGTATTAAGAACGACTTCTTTCTGTTTGCTGGCCGCCAGCATTCAGTTCGATTGTGCAAGGAGATCAGAACGTATCAAAGGAATTGCAAAATAGGCCAAGAACCGCTCATACGTACGAATTTTCCCTACTATGCATCAATACGCGCGAAACTCGATGTATTATTCATATAGAATTGCGTCCGCATATATTCCTTCTTCTCTTTCTTCTGATCAGGAATGGATCATTCATCGGATACAGTCGACACGCTCGCGACTCATGAGTACTCGGAATATACAAAAAGTGTCATTCTTTTTAGAAATAAGAAAACGTACATGCGAAGAATTAATCTTGTTGCTACTTGATATGTATAGATATAAATCGATTGTAATACCTTGCTTCTTTTCGCTTTATGATTATGATAAAATTTTGGTTTATTTATGGAATTCATGTAAGACAAAACTTGTCAGCCTTTAAAAAATAGGAGTGTATTTTTAAAATCTTACCGCTTTTTCTTAACATCTGTTATAATTTATTATTTCATTGTTTCTTTATTATTTTTCATTTTATTGTCTCAAAGTATTCTTTATATATTTTTTCAATGCCACTGTAGTAGCTTTCTTTCCTATTCTATAATGATCAATTATAGTTTAGTTTAGTAATTTCTCTTTTGGATGTAAATTTAATTTATTGAAGTGTACTTCTATATTTTTATATTTTCATACTTTTGTCTGAATGTATGATAGGATTTTGTTTGATTAGTATCTTATTTAAAGCAAACAATATCCTTTCGATCCAATCTTCGTTTTTATAAAATCAATTTAGACTCGCGAAAAGTTTCAACTTGTTCCTTGGTCCACTATTTCCAGCTCCTCTTGTCAGTTTTAAAGGACTTTCGAGGATCGCGCAAGAGAAGCACTAAGCGATGGTCGCTTTTATTTTTCGAAAAAAAAAGGTCCGAATCGAGTCTCTTGATTATTTGCAGCTGGCGCGTAATGACGCGAGAAGAAGGTCGAATAATTAATCTCGAGAGGAGGGAAAGGACGACAGGATAAGGAGAACGATAGGGGAGAAAGTCTGTAAAGGGAAGGATGACACGACGGAAAGAAAAAAGCGAGGAATCCGCTCTTCTACAATCTCTTTCTCGTTTTC
>Ga0157364_1009008_pt1 | contig 10351 bp, 6 predicted proteins | sample AttsexASBM2_FD_111476 | JGI IMG/M metagenome (GOLD analysis project Ga0157364, IMG submission 111476) | Fungus gardens microbial communities from leaf cutter ant in Ribeirão Preto, State of São Paulo, Brazil - Atta sexdens ASBM2 | ecosystem: Host-associated > Fungi > Mycelium > Unclassified ... | reverse complement strand
CAAATAAAATCAAAACGTCATCCTTTAACAAATATTACTTTTAAAAAATTAATAAATGTGTGAAAAATAATATAATATTTCTAATTAAAAACATTTATTGCAAATAGAATGAAAATTTTTCTTATTGCCACATTAAGTATGAGCCCTGTCAGAACAATTTGTACCAGTCTTCATTACTTCAGAATAATTTATAGAAATGATTGAAAAGAGTGAAATATGAAAGTTGAGCCGATAAAATGCTTCAGTATGATTACCTAACCTAGCAATTTAACCTAACAATATAACCTAGAACCAGAATGCTTTTTTTTATAAAAGGATAGAAATATACAAAAATTTATTCATTTACAATAAATATATACAGGAATGTTCCTTAAAGAAGGAGACTGCATCTGAAGAACAATCTTGTATAGAAATGTTCTAACAGAGAATTATATATTAACGCCACGCGATGATGTATTGACTGAGTGAACGAAAATGAAGTGATCATCAGTACGATATATTTCAAAAAATTTTTGATATACTAAAATTGCCTGAATTGTACTAAAAAAAGTAGAAAGATAATTGTATTGAAAACAACATCCCTGGATATGCGAAAATGAAAGAGCAAAGCAATAAGAACATAGAATTAGCTTTTTCATAGCTTTCAATACCAGTTCTTTCATAACATTATACAAAAAAAATCTAATCACAAATTATCTAATAAACCAAAATAAACAAAAAATTTGTAATTAAATTTTTAGTTACGTTAATATGTAGTTAATATGTAATTAATATGTAGTTTGATAAAAAAAATACTTTTTCTAAAAGCTAATCGCAAATAAATGAAAAAGACTTGGAAAAAAATTTAACTCAAGAAACGTACTTTTTATATAATTTTGCATCTCTCATTTCGGTAATAGTCGCCGTTTTGACGGTGACTATCAAAAGTTTATGAATGACGTAGATTTAATACTGTTATCAAATGAAAATATTTAAAAATTTTTAACGATATTCAATTAGTTGAAATACGAAGTGGCTCTTTCAAAACATGCCTCTTTCATGTCCATTCTCCCCTACGTCGTACAACTGAACAGTTATCACATTATTAATTCTAAATGATTATTCCATTCGCGGTAAAGAGAAACAGAAATGTGCAGAAACAGGAAGTTTCAAAGTTACATGACAAGCAAATGACGTCATAAAAGGGAAAAAAATACTTTAGGAGGAAAGGAGTAGAGATTAGAATTATAATTTCTTATTATTCAGTTTTCATTTTAATAATCTGGAGACACTAGTAGTGTCTCGGCGCTAAGTTATGGCGCGAGACACGGACGTGTTTCCTCCTTTACGCGAAACGGCAAATTGCATCAGATCGAAGTTATCGAAAACTCAATAAGGGCTGAACCAATTAAATTCTAAGTGTGCTCAATCGATTGCAACCGCTCGAAATATATAATAAAAGTGTTTTTATTGTTTCTGTACATACCCTACAAGCGGAGATATCGCAACGTAAAATTCCGAACTGACACTTTTTTAGATTCAGATTTTTAGATTAAAATGTAGTCATCGTCGACCGCATTCCTTTCGTGTCCTTCTGACGTTCTTTACGTAAGGAGCGCTAGTGATATACATGATCAGCGAGCGCTGCGATCTGAAGACATCTGGAGACACGACAGTCACTTTTTTATTACGACAAATCACTTTTTCATTATCATTTTTTAGCTTAGTTAACAATTACCAACATGTAATTTCGTTTCCATCCAATCTCCTTTTGTTAAATATTGAGTTATTGAGTTAAAAACAAATAGAGATCGAAATCGAATAAATCGCTTTGTCATCATTATCATTTCCTAATTTAATTAATAATATACGAGCGCAAGTCAAGTTTTTAGAAAAACTAAATTTTTAGAAAAACATAGTAAAACACATTTTTTTGATCATTTTTATTTTTCAACATAGTCTCCTTTCAGCTCGATATTACGACTTGATTCAACGATTCTCCAACTTTTTCAAGTCATCCGAATAATATGATTTGTTCAAAATAAGCCTCTGTTTCGGCGATGAGTAGCTCTCTGATGGTGAATCTCTTTCCTCCGAACCATTTCTTCAGGTTTGAAAACAGGAAATAGTAGGGGGCTAAATCTGGCGAATATGCTGGATGAGGAAGCAATTCTAGCGGAACGTAGCGGAATTCGTTGAATTTGGTCATCGGTGCCGGGTTCGTGTGAACTTGTGCATTGTCTTGTTGGAAGAGCACTTTCTTCTTCATCAAATGGAGATGTTTTTTCTTTAAAATGTTGTTGAAACGGATCAATAAGGCTGCTAGTAATCGCCATTGATCATTTGCTTCAACGGAAGGTAATCGATATGAATTATATCGCATGTATCCCAAAAAACCATCACCTTTCCGGCTGATTTCATGGTCTTCGCCTTCTTCGGAACTGATTCATCCGGTAAAGTCCATTGTTTTGACTGTTCCTTCGTCTCGGATGTGAAGTAATGGATCCATGTTTCGTCCAGTAATGAATCGATGCAGAAATTCATCTGGAATAAATTTGGATTAAGTTGAAACATCTCCAAACATTATTTTGAAATCATCATACGGTCATTCTTGGTCCACAGTAAGCAAACGCGGTACCCATCTTGCCGATAAGCTTTTTCATATCCAATTATTCGTGCAAAATTGAAATCGCTGTGTCATGTGATATTCCTGTGGCCTCAACAAGCTCGTGCACTTTTACTCGTCAATCAAAACAATATCGCGGACTTTATTGATGATTTGGCGTAGCAGCCTCAATTGGCATCCCGAACGTGCATCACATGTGTATGACCATGTTTAAATTCACCCAATTATATACAATCGCAAACGCTGATGCAGATGTGCTACGAACATTATCCAACTCGGCTTTGATATCTTTCGATGTTAAACTTTTCATAAATGTAAATGTTTGATCACTGCACGAAACTTGTTTTTTTTCATTTTACAAAAAATACAAAGGTTGTTTGCTTTAATTGTCTACAGAAATAAAACCACGCGAAATGAATTCCGCTCAAAATTTGACACTAATCAGCTGAGAGATGCTACTTATCAAAAAGTAATGTAACATGACACTGCGAGTGTCCTCTGATAGATTTTCTAAAAACTTATTGACTTGCTCTTGTAATACTTACTGTGTTGGTGATATCATTTTACTTATTTCATATTGGCACTGTGATTGTTCCTTAAATTCTTTATTCAATATTTAATTTAAGACATAAATTATGAAGGTTAAAGAGAAATTAATTGTAAGATGCATTATAAAGTATGTCAGACAAGGAAAGATTGAGGCCAATTTCACCAACGCCGATCAAACTTAATCGTAATTAATGATCGATTCTACTAAAAGGCAATTGGTCAGTCAACGGCCGATTAAGCTAACTGGCATTGGTGAAACTGGCCCTGAGTATGCCAATTTCTCGAAATATTATATATCTCACGTTTCACAGTTGGCAGTCTTTGTCTCTTATGCGACATTCATAAAAGTATCTTTTCATGCTGACGTTCGATGCTTATTTTCAGCGTCAAAATCAAATGATGTTTGATATTAGTCAATTTTTATCCTTAAGCCCGATGTTTATGATGCTAGGGATCAGTTTCACTAACACTAGTTAGGATGAAGTAAAAGCCAAGTGATATTATTTTTATTATTTACTTAATCCAAATGGTATTATCTTTAATTTTTATGTAATGAAACATAAGTATACGTATATCTTATTGAAGGATCTTTCTATTCCAAATGGTTTAAATTCCTCTTAAATGAAATTATTATACCACAATTTATTCAAAGGCACTTTCTCTTCCAATTAAAATAGTGGTTATTTAATTCTCCTTCAAAATAATATTCAAAGCATTATCACAAAATTACATTATATCGCTTAATTTAACTGTTATTACAAAAAATTAAAGAGTTAACCATATAAAATGAAAAAATATAATTTAAGTAGAAAAATTGTTCATGTAAAAACATTTGGCGCTGCTAGATTTTGATATAATAACATAGTAATAAGATATGAATGTAATATTTTAAAAAATATGAAAAATAAAAATGTAATACTTAAAAAAATGTAATATTTAGAAAAATACCAAATTAATAAGAAAATTAGAATCATATTAAAAAATATGAATATTTGAAAAAATATATATATAAAAAAAATAAGAAGCATTGCCATTCCCAATGAATGCATTCCCAATGAGAGTTAAAGTATCTAGCGTGTGTATATGCGATTGAGTTATAGAGTCGTGTAAATTATGAATGTTATGAATACTATTAAGTCTGAGAAAAATAAATTTAAATTTGTAAACATGCATTATGAAAGAGAAATAAATAACAAACTTTATTATTATTCAGTATAAAGTTCAGATTAAATTTACTATTACCTTTAAATTATATTTACCTTTTATTATTTATTTTTATTAATTACCATTCTAATTTTAAATTGTTTTTATAGCTTTTTTTACTCAATCTAGCAACGTCAAGTGTTTTTACATGAAAAATTTTTCTACTTAAATTGAATTTTTTCATTTTATACGGTTAATTCTTTAATTTTTTGTGATAACATTTAAATTAAGCGATGTAATGTAATTTTCTGATAATGCTTTGAATATTATTTTAAAAGAAAATAAAATAACCACTATTTTAATTTAAAAAAAAATGTTTTTGAATGAATTGTATAATAATTTCATTTAAGAGGAATTTAAACCATTTGGATTGAAATAGAAAGATCCTTCTATCTATAAGATATACGTATACTGAGATTTCATTGTATAAAAATTAAAGATGGTGCCATTTGAATTAAGTAAATAATAATAAAAATAGTATTTGGGTTTTTTTTGATAGTAGTACTTTTTATTTTGATAGTAGAATTTAATTTGGTGCCATAGTTGTTGATATCAATTTTTTTATACAAATGATACATATCATTAGATTAATATTCATTATTTATTTAATTTAGCATATATAAAGCAATGGGATTTAACTTTTCGCTAGTTCTTGATATCAAATCTTTTAAAAGAATGGTGCATATCATTAAAGTTAATATTATTTACATAATTTAATCCGAATTATTTGGAATTAACTTGGTGCCAATTGTTGATATCAAATCTTTTTTACAAGTGATACATCATTAGAATTAAGTAAATAATAAGAGTACCATTTATATTTTATTTTTTAATTTTTTATTTTTAGAATTTAAGTTAATTGGTTAAGATTGTGGCATCCGGGTTTTAATTTTTCATTTTAATTTAATTAATTTTTCATACATTATAATTTTTTTCGAAGAATAATAATTTTTGACAGAGAATTAAAGTTGCATTACTTGGGGTCAGAATGAGAAGATCTTCAATAAGAATATCCTTGAAAAAAAATTAAAACTACTATTAATTGGGTTGTATACTTAGTATTATTTACAAAAGTTTCACCAACTCAATTAAGCCGAATTGGTGATTAACTATAAATGATCAATTCTACTAAACAGTAAACACGATGAAATCAGTCCAAATTATTCTTTATGAAAACACGCACGCTTAGTGCTTTTTTTATCTTTTTTTAAAAAGATAAATTTGTACAAATAAATATATACTTACATCTCTTGGTTAACTTGCAGCATCACTGCTAGTTCATCAAATTTTTTTCTTTTTTTGGCCCCGCAGCTAAACTGATTAATCAAATGATTTAACAGTTTAACAGATTAATATCTCGCCACTAGTAATGATAATAATGGCGGCAACTCCAACCAGAGGAAGCAACTCCAAAATGCGGCGAAAAATAAGCTGAGCCACTATCGTCTCCAAATTATAATATAATATATGTACTTATTATTGTAAATGCGCATTTGAAGCTTGTCACACTTTCCAAAATCCAAAAATCCAAAAATTTAATTTCCGCTCACGAGAAACACAAGAGGTCGGAGAGGAGAGTAACGAGAATGGCGAGTAGAGAATCTCAAAGGGAGAGCGTAGCAAATTGGCAAATTGCATGACGAGTATCATGTGACCCGTTTCCTCTAATCCTCTGATTAAGGATCATCAAAGCTACATAGGCATGGAAGTAGAAAAAATTGGAAAAACTAATCTGATCTCTATCCTGATTGGACTGTCATTCACGTGATATATTAGGTATGGGAAAAAGTTCGTGGCATTTTTTTAATGCCATCTAAAAAACGCCACGAACTTTTTCCCACACCTAATAATTTGTCATTCTTTTCATGGACCAGTATTCATAATCGGTTCTTATTTTAATCATATTAAGCCGGTTCTACATTAGTTGCAAGCTGATCGCAAGTTTGTTGCCAATATGAAACGTTGATTTCAAAATTCAAGCTTCAGATTGGCTGTCGCAACAAACTTGCTATCAGCTTGCAACTAATGTAGAATCGACTTTAAGTAATGTTTTAAGTCGCTAATGCAGTCTTTTAATTGGTTTATGACATCTTAAATCTACTTAATATTAAATATAAAGTCCGTTTATGAATACCGGACATGGTATGCTCAGTTGGACGGTATCTCTCTCTAAATCTCTGCCATCTCTGTCTGTAGCCTTGTGTCCATGATAAAAATTGGTTCAAGACCTCGGATAAAGAAAGAATTGACCAATCACAGTGGTCAAATATTTTGTGATCAAATATTTTGTTATTTCCTTCTCTGTCCGAGATCTCGGACTGATTTCTTAGACCGTTTCCACCAACGCCGATCAAGATTAATCGTGATTAACTGTCAATCGCAATTGATCGATTCTATTAACAGCAAACGCGATTGGTCAGTCAACGGCCGATTAAACAAAGTGGCATTAGTGAAAAAACTGGTCCCTAGCATCGTAAACATCGGGCTTAAGAGACTCCGTAATAAAAGGAACAGGGAATAGAGAATAGAGAATAAGAATTTCAACCTATCAGAAATCATGTATTGTGGAATATACAATTTCTGATAGGTTGAAATTTTTATTCTCTGTTCTCTGTTCCTGTTCTTTTTATTGTGCGGAATCCTTAAGAATAGAAATTCAAATATCAAATGTCATTTGATTTTGACGCTGAAAATGAGCGTCAAGCATCAGCATAAAAAGACATCTTTATAAATGTCCCATAAAAGACAAAAACTGCCTACTGTAAAACGCAAGATATATTTTGAGAAGTTGGCATACTTAGGGCCAGTTTCATCAAGTTAGTTAGCTTAATTGGCCATTGACTGACCAATCGCCTTTGTTGTTTAGTAGATTCGAACATTAATTATGATTAAGCTTGAGCCACGTTGGTGAAACCGGCCCTCAATCTTTTCTTGTCTAACATACTGTATAATGCAATCTTACATTAGTTTACGCAATTAGTTTCTCTTTCTAACCTTCATAATTTATATCTTAAATTAAATATTGAATAAAGAATTAAATGAATACAATGCCAATAACCAATATGGAATAAGTAAAATGATATCACCAACGCAGTAAATGCCATATTGTTAACTAAGTTAGAAAATGATGACAAAGTGATTTATTCGATCTCCATTTGTTTATAACTTATTATTTAAAAGGAGATCGAACGGAAATGTAATTATATTTAATTATATTTAACTAAACCAGAAGACGATGACGATTTATTCGACGATTTATTCGATCTCGATCTTTATTTGTTTATAACTCAATAACTCAATATTTAACAAAAGAAGATCGGATGGAAACGAAATTACACGCTGGTAATTGTTAATTAAGCTAAGAAATGATAATGAAAAAGTGATTTATTTCTATTTGTATTTATAAAATAGCTTAAAAATTGCATATAATTTCGTTTACATCCAAACTTCTTTTGTTAAATATTGAGTCATAAACGAATGGAAATCGTTATCAAATAAATTGCTTTGTCATTATCATTTCCTAGCTTAGTTAACAAATACCAGTGTATAATTCCATTTCCGTTCGATTTTCTTTTGTTAAATATTAATTATAAATAAATAAAAATAAATCGGTTTTTCATTATCATTTCCTAGCTTAATTAACAAATATCAGCGAATAATTTCATTTCTATTTAATTTCCTTTGTTAAATATTAAGTTATAAATAAATGGAGATCGAGATCGAATAAATCGTTTTTTAAATTATATTTCCTAGTTTTTAGCAATTACCAGATCACAACAAACTTACGATGGGCTTATAATTAATGTAGAACCGACTTTATTGAGTTTTTTCGATAACTTCGATCTGACAAAATTCACTGGTTCGCATAAAGGAGGTACATCTATCTCGCGCCATGTCTAGCTTAGCGCCAAGACCAGTATCTCCAGATTATTAAAATAAAAATTGAATAATACGAAATTATAATTCTAATCTCTATTTCTTTCTGGATTTCCTCCACAATCCTAAAATATTTTTTTCGTTCCCTTCTAACATCATCTACTTCTGACATCATCTACTTATCAAGTAACTTAGAAACCTGCATATTCCTGTTTCTTCTTATCTCGAGTGAAAAAGAATCTTCTTTCTCTATACTCAGCAAACGAGAATGGATTAAAATTTTTTTAATGTGTATTTTAAATCCATGAAAATGGATTGAATGGATTGAAATGGATTGGATCCGAGCTGACACTAGTTTAATATTCGAAAAAAAATCATTCATCTTCAAGGGTTACAAATTTTATTCCTAAGACATTTATAATTATATCTGAAATTAACTACTTCAAATTGATATTAAGAAATGCATCTTAGTGAGATTCGAACCTGGGACCTCTGGATTATCTTTTACGTTACTCGCTACATCACTTCTTCAATTGGTAAATGTATTATTCATTCTTTACTTCAATTACAATCAGCTAAACTAGTAATGAAATTATATAGATATAATAAAATATAAACAATTTACATTACTATGAGATAACATTGAGAAAGTGTCAAATAATCTAATCTCGCTTGACTGATGTCGCCCGCCATGATTAGTTTAATATTCGAGCTTGTTCGACTTAGTTTGCGAATATTTACATCGATCATTCATTTTACTTTTTACGTTACAATTTTTTTGAACTTAGATTAAAACGAAAAATTTTCTACTTATAATTTTAAATAATTTAAGCATTTATGATCCATTTTTAAATAAAAACTTTTTTTATTCAATTAGATTGAAAAACTGCATTTCATATTCAGAATATTGAATTGAGCAGCATTCACATTGCATAGAAATTGCTGATATTATTGTTGAATTTAACTGAATTAAAAAAAATCATACTTTCACAATTCTGAATTGAATAGTATTCATGTACAGAAAATGCTAATATTTTTGGATTGAAAGGCATAGAGATATGCTCTACGTAATTCCTATAAATAAAAATGCATTCAGGATTGAAAAGGATTCATTTTAACATTCATGAATCCGTATATCTGAAAATCTGAATCCATTTTAATCCATTTCAATCCATTCTTGTTTGCCGGGTAGTTATTTAGAATTAATTAATAATATGATAGCTATTCAATACGACGTAGTATAATAAGTGTTCGATTGCTACTCAATAATAGTTTATAATAGTTTGATAATTAAATAAAAAAAAGAAACGCTCAGCTATTTGTATTACATTACATTATAAAAAATATTATTATAATTAGTTGTTAAATTAAAATCATGACTATGTCATATCATTAAAAAATCGTAAAATAAATACCATATTTATTTAATAAAATAAATAAACTTGTGAACAAGAAAAAAAGAGAACGTGGGAAAGAATATAACGAAAAGAAAAGAGAATGCGAATACTATGATAGGACCACGATGGATAGGAGAGAAAGCACGAATGCTATGGAGAGTATAGGATTACAACGGGTGGGACGTATACCATTACTTGGCTACATCGCAATGCATCTCGATTTTTAAATTTTATATCATTATGCATACTATATGACAACGTCGCAATGTATCAAAATTACATTCATGATTAATAATAATATTATTATCGCGAAATATATCGTATTAACATGTCGAGTGTCCTTAAAAAAATCTTTTATTACACTAACAAAGCTGTCGTATATCAGCGCTTGCATTTTTCTGTCAACTATGTTGGTTGAACAATTTTATATGCATTTCTGAAAAAATGTGATGGATGGGACGAAATTTAGAAAGAGCTCGGCCAATGTTACTGCATCAGTCGTTCAGACAGCAACCGCTACTGCAACGCTTTCCAAGTATATGCGATTCCATGAGATTTTACGTTTCTATTCAAGATAAAGTTTATAAACAGTAAGTTTTTATTTTATAAATTTTTTTTATAGTTTCTCTATGAAGTTTGTCTGTTTCCTTTTCCTTTTTTCCTAATATATATATATATATATATATATATATATATATATATATATATATATATTTTTTTT
>Ga0157364_1009007_pt1 | contig 10352 bp, 5 predicted proteins | sample AttsexASBM2_FD_111476 | JGI IMG/M metagenome (GOLD analysis project Ga0157364, IMG submission 111476) | Fungus gardens microbial communities from leaf cutter ant in Ribeirão Preto, State of São Paulo, Brazil - Atta sexdens ASBM2 | ecosystem: Host-associated > Fungi > Mycelium > Unclassified ... | reverse complement strand
CCATCAAACACAGAGCATTGTCTTCCGTCCATAGCGATTTGGCCTTGCAGTCGATGTCAATGGTTCGCCTGGAGTTACCCATGATCTTTTACGCTTAGGATTCTCAAAATATATCCACTTTTTATCGTCAGTCATAATTCGATGGAGAAATGATTTTCTTTTGTATCTGGCGAGCAGCATTTCGCAAGTGGTTTTTCGGTTTTCCTGCTGTCTTTCATTCAGTTCATGTGGAACCCATTTTCTCATCTTTTGGATCTTTCCCATGGATTTCAAACGTATGGAGACGGCTTCTCGTGTCACATTCAATTGATCCGCGAGATGTTGTTGAGTTTGAGCGTTATTCTCATCCAACAATGCTTGCAATTCGCTGTCTTCAAACTTTTTCGGTGCTTTTCCATGTTTTTCGTTTCTCACGTCAAAATCGTCACTTTTGAATTTTTTAAATCACTCAAAGCATTGTGATTTACCAAGAGCATGCTCACCGTAAGCTTCGACAAGAAAACTGCTTGAAGAAAATCAATGCTGTACGAAAATCATAGTTTCCAGGCATAAAATTCGACATGTTCAACGCTATTATAAACTATACTGTTGTATGAAACTTGTATGGTTATGAGTTGAAAATCTTTGTCAGATGTCAGAACAAGGAAATGGCGCCGTTTGACGGCAACTACATTACTATGGCCATCTATTGATAAATTCCGGTTTCATATTTACATACCTGGTACAGACATTAGCAAATATTTCACGCACGCATGCACATATGACATGCGTAATTATTCATATGAATGTAGATCAATACGAATATAAAGTTAGCATATTTTGGCGTTGCACAGTGGGATAAAATATGAATTTAGCAGGACAAAACTTGAAAAACTTAATATTTTTTAATGAATCAATCAGTGTAGCGAAGTATTGTCTATACTTATATAACGTAAATTCATAAGGCCAATAAAACAATCTGTTATTGTCATAACAATGCTCATAGTAACAGTTTGTCAGAGTAACTTTTATTGAAAAATATATTTTATATCTTTGATCATAAAATATATAAGAAAAAAGGCTCAAATAATTTATAAAATTAAGAAGTATAGAGCTACAAGCTAAGTCAAGTCTTAATGTGTTATTAAAAAACAAAAGTTTATTATAACAAACATGAAGCGAGATTGGTGCGCAAAAAAGTGCTCTTCCATCAAGACAACGCGCCATCCCACAAGTCGACCGTTGCAATGACAAAACTACGAATTGGGCTATGAATTGATTCCTCCATCCACCCTATTCTCCGGATTTGGCTCCGTGTGACTTCTTTCTGTTCCCAAACTTAAAAACTTGGCTCAGTGGGAAAAAATTCTCGTCAAATGAGGAAGTCATTGTCGCCGTCAATGAGTATTTTGCAGACTTTGAGACAGCCTACTTCAAATGACTACCAAACGTGAACTATGTGTCCTTTCTGGCTGAAATTTGGCCTGAAGGGGTTCGAAGAGTGGATCTTTCGAGATGTCGCGTCATCAAATGGATTGTAGCGCCATTTCATGGAAGTTTACCAAACTTATCAAACGACCCACGTATATGTACTCTTTTTAAAGAAAAAATTACGTTCTTTTAATTTATGTTAGATGTTTTATTCAAATTCTTGTATATATGTATTGAAAGAAATTTAAAATGTAAATATTATTTTATATTGTATATATATAATTAGTACACAATACTGAATAGAAAACATTTTTGCCAAATTTATCCAAAAAGATGCAAACTAGAATTGTATTCTTTGTAGTATATATTTTAAATAACCGCAACAATGATGTGCTACTTTTTGCAACTTTTGCAGATATTCAGTATGCAGTAATATAAAAAATTCGTTCTTCAAGATTTATAAAAAACAAAGAATTACTCGAAGATATGCTTGCACATCTTCTGATTGCACATAACTGAACCTGACGAAGGAAAAAAAGATTCCGAAGAAAAAGAAAACAAAAATATATACTAGAAATCTTTTATATCTTTTAAAAATTTTTAATTATTTTTTAAACAAATTAATGAAGAAAACGGGCAAATGGAAGTAAATAAATAACTGCTTATCAGTGCGCTATTATAAAATTACATTATATTTAAAAAACAGTTACAATGTACAAGTGACTAAAATTTTACATTTTTTAATTTTTCTTATGAAGACCAAGCTGTAATAATATAATTTGTATTAACAATTATAATAAATCCCAGTTACACATTTTTTTAAATAACAAAAAAAGTTAATTTTTTAAATTTACATCAAAATTCAAAATTAGCGATCACAAAAATATTAATTATTTATTAAATACAATTTTATTATTATTTCTTAACAATTGAAGTTTTGTCCAGCTGAATTTGCATTTTATCCACTGTGCACATCGTCTGAAACTACCTAATTTTATCCTTGAAGACTAAATTTGCAACTTATTTCAGTTTGATTTATATCTTCCAAATTATAACTTACATATGTATAATATATAAAATTAATATTTCAAAATATCTATTCTTCATAGAAAAGTCTAGCTTGTGAACTACAGCAACTGATCATGGAAAGGACAGAATATTTTACAGTAGACACAGCTTACGAAGCAGTTGACTCGATAGAAGCCAGTGGCGATTCAGAGTTATTAGATTGCTGGTGGGAGACGATTAATACTTCATATGATGGTAGCTACGATAATATTGTTAATAACTTTTTGTATTACTTTTTTGTTGTATGAAATAAAATAATATAAAATTGTATTTTGTAATTACAATAATAAAAGATTAAATATTATTAAATATTATATATTTTTAGATGAAGTAGATGAATTAGATTCGAATTTAACACTGACATGTACGATGATAGATTTGATTTGTGAACTTCTAGCAGGCATTGCTAGTAACAACACACTACAGCAAGAAGCAATCGTTAGATGGACTAAGTTGTTATTTGGGAATATTTCAGAGCCAATCCTACAGGTGAGGTTTATATTTAAAAGAATATTACATTTCTTTCACAGTTATTATATTTGTTAATTTTATGATTTACAGAAAATAATTCTTTGGTTATTTGACTCTCTGAGTGGCTCTTCGTTAATTTGGGATGCATCACATAATAACACAAATCAGAATGATACACAGTTGAAAGACAAATTGTTACATATACTAGAAGAAAAGATATCGTACGATATAAAATTGATATTCGGTGAGGATGATATACACAACGCTCTGAACTATTTGTTAAGTTCATATAAAATCAAAAAAATCAATGTAGATTTAAATATGCAAATGTTGGATGCACTAATATCGGAATTATTGATTTCCTGTAAAACAAATGATGCCACAAGGAATTAATTTCAATGTTTATTAAGTTCTTTAAATAGAAGATTTGATAATTAGTGAGATTCGCACATTTTTATTCTCTCGACAATGTGTCTGTGGGAGAGTCATTAAGATATTTGTATCAAAATAATTATATAAAAAAAATTGATATGTGCCATATGTAAAACATATCGCTCCCATACTTCGAAAGTGACAAAATTTAAAAAAGATGATTTCCGGATATAAATGAATTAAATAAACATTATCTTATCTGATCATTATCCAATCATCAAAAATAAACAACCTAATTGTTGTATGTTCACATCGGGGTTTAATATGATATGACAAAAATGACATTTCATCATATATTAAAAATATATATTAAATATATATTAAATATATATTAAAAATATATTCTTTCTGTCGATATTATTTGATTCAATAATTTTCTATCAAGTTGATAAAGTCTTCTATCAAGTTTCTTTTCTTAATTTTTTTTAATCATATGACTTTTAAAGTAAGAGCGATATGTTGACCGTTTATGTTTTGTGAAAAACCCGACAGATTTTTTAAAAACGAAGACTGTACCTGATCATATATTTACAATAAGATATGCCAAGTATTTTTTCCATTAGAGAATAATGACTTCTTTCAATTGAATAGTGGTGAAACGAGTCACTCTTGGGAAGGCACTATATGCATTTCTGGACTTACTAAGGCCTCTATTTTGTAACTCTTAATAACAGTAACAAAATCGTTGCATTATTAGTGCGCAACTTTTTTATCATGTACTACACAAAAACATATATATAATGATATTGTTACTGTCATTAGAGTTACAGAATAGGGTCCTAAGTATAGCACTTATATTTAATAACTAAGTTTTGTACAAAGAAATTGTGTGCTCCCGTAAAACATATATGGTGCGTGTTATACAACCTTTCTAAACTGCAACTCTATTATAATCGAAAGATTGTGAAGAGTTTTATATGTACACATACATACACAATATAGATATACACACGAGCTTAATATTTAATATATTTATTTTATAAAATAATAAGATTAATCGTACATTACAAATTAATTAATTTTTTTTGGGTGCATCATTTGTAGCCTTCTGCTTCTCTAGTTGTGCTCTGAAATTTAATTACAACACTGTAAATTTTGTGTACACTTTGCAGTTTCGTACAGATTTTAAGTAGATGATCTAAAGATATACAAATTGCTAAGAATGCTCAAAACCAGTGTTGGGAAAGTTACTTTTTAAAAGTAACGTGTTACTGTTACTTGCGATAAAAAGTAACTAGTTACCGATTTTAAAAAGTAAAGCGTTAATTAATGACAAAAGATCATTACTTTTCATTACTTTTTTTGTAATTATGCAGAAGACGGGCCTACTCATCGATTTTGATGAAATCAGAGTGTCATTCAACGAACCGTTTTTGCACGAAATAAACGAATCTGACAGAAAAATAAGTGCCTGGCGAACTGAGATATTAATGGTTAAAGTTGATGATTATTGAGGTAAGGAAATCTGTCAGATTCATTCATTTCATGCAAAAATGCATCGAATGGCCTTAATTTCATTAAAATCAATGACTAAGCCTGTCTTCTGCATAATTACATTTTTTAAATGTTAGAACAGGCTTCTAAGACAGAATGCTAAAACAGAATATAAATTAAATATAAAATATTTAGAAAGATATTTATCTTTGAACATTTTTATCTTTTATTAATATTGTACATACTTATGTTTAATTCTACGGTATTTTATTATATAATAGATATTTTAGTTTTTATAATTTTTATATAATAGATATTTTAATGTTCTTATGCTAAAGCGAGAATAGTGAATGAAGTAAAAATAGGCAAAAAGTTTTATGTTTATTTAGTATCTATAATCTTATTATTCGTGACGGCCATGATCTATAAAAAATTAACGATACAAGTTATAGCAAATACAAGTAATGAAAATGTAACGTCATTACAAGTAACACGCTACTTCCCAACTTTACTCAAAACATCCTAAAAATTTTTATTTTTATAGTTATATTTTTTATTAGTATAATGTATGTTATTAGGTATACAAATGAAGTAATCAAAATTTTTTATCTAAATTCGAGATTTATTTTAAAAGTAAAACAAATTTTTAAATCAAAGTATTCGCTATTGCTTTCTCCAATTTTTAAGCCATCTTTCAGGCAGCTGATGAATTTCATCTCGAAAAAATGTTTTTCAAGTGGATCAATTGACATTTTAGCAATCCGCCGTAACTGTTGGAACTGGGTAAAACAAATCGCTTGAGTCAAGAATAGAATAGAAACGCCCATATATTGGAGAATGTCCTGCAAAATTGTTGCATGACGTCAGGGCCATATTGCTTCCAAGATAAAAGACACTATAATGAATCTTGGCTGGGACATCTTGCAGCACTCGGCACATTCACTAAACATTGTTCCGATTGTCATTTGTTCCAGTCAACGCAACACGCCTTGTCCGATACTCATTTTCAATCAATGGATAAGATCCGAAAATAGCTTCACGACTTTATCGTATCCAAATTCACAGCATTTTTCCGAGATGGAATTCAATAGCCTGAAAGATGGCTTGAAAAATTTGTTTTACTTTCTTTTAAAATGAATCTCGAATTTAGTTAAAAAATTTAGATTATTCATAATATATTCGTACACCTAATATAAGCTGGTATTCATATGCTGTTCTTTTAGATTGTCTTAAGTAATGTCTTAAGATAGTCTTAAAATTAGTTTATGTCTTAGGGTCTCTCTCTTTCACCAACACTAATTAACGCTAATTAATGGTTAATTCAATCACCATGATTGCCAACGTAAGAACTACAGAAGAAGAACAGAGAGATATTATGATATCTTAAATTACTGTTGGCACTGCTGTGAATTAATTATTGATTAATTTAACCAGAAGAAAAGGCTCTTAGCCTCTTTCACCAATCCCGATTAATGCTAATTGATGGTTAATTCAATGACCATGATTGCCAATGTGAGAACTAAACACAAAAAAGGAAGAGAGAGGAAATATTCTGATATATTAAATTGCTGTTGGCACTTCTGCGAATTGATTCTGTAATTAATTTAGCCAGAAGTTGATGAAAGAGGCTCTTAAACTTAAAATAATTTTAAATAAAAACTGGATATTAGCCATAGAATTTTAGATTATTATATGAGACAGAAGAATGTAAAAATATGGAGCTTTAATGCTGATTCTGTAATGAGTAGTCGGAAATCTTAAGTTTTAATCAGTTTTAACCTAAATAGGTAACTATGATTTTTCGCATCTACTTAGTTGTTGGTTGTATAATGAATCATTTAGCTCGACTAATGAGAAGGAATAAAGTCGAATTTGATTAGCCTTAAGAAAATTTATCTTAATTGTACAAGTTGGCTGTTGGCCAACTTTACTATTTATTCACCAATAAGACTTAAGATTATCGACTATCGACTTATTGTAGAATCAGCTTAATATTTTTAGGCAATATTTCATATTTTCCATTACAAAACAGATTTAAGAAAACTATATTTGTAATTTGGGATTCTCTAAACGTTTTATAGATGATTGTCGCTACCATTATCTTGATGAAAATTTTTCTTAGAATTTTTCATATAATTTTTCAGAATTTCTCTATAATTTTTAACTTTTTCGTATTTTTTATACAAATTGGAACATTTCTCAGAAAATCTATATTTTTTCTCCAAATTTTTTATATATATTAATTATGAAATATTGTAAAATTTTTAAGATATTTTGTAAGTATAATTTCTGATAAATGTTATAAAATCTAAAAAATTTAAAAAAATTTAAAAATACTTTTTAAAAATTATGGGATGAGAAATTTTAGAATATTTCAGAATTCACTTGTATGAAAAATTCTGATATTTTGAAATTTTCCGAGTATTTCTGAAAAATATTCCAATTTGTATAAAAATTAAGAAAAATTTTCACCAAGGTAATTAGCAACAACTAATGACAGAATAATCCTGGAAGAAAATGCGGCTGTCATTGACTATTGCTAGTTAATGATAACGACAATTGTAGATAAAATATTTAGAAAGAAAAACTAGAACTGGATCACTTCACCCATCTGTTTAAAGATCAAAAGAGGATAATTTTCATTTAATATGTTATATTGGGTTGTCTAGAAAGTTTGTGCCGATTTAAATTTTAGTATACATTTATTAAATTATATAGGTTAGTCGGCATGAATTTTCTGGACAATCCAATATTTAACGTTTTTTTATTTATCAAGCGTTATGTTGTCTCTCTTTGTCTTATATATGTGTGGAATTTGTTCAAAATAATAAACAAGTATGGCAAAGCAATACCTCAGCTGTTGATTGAAGTCATCTTCAACGTCATCATCGTCCCAATTGTCTTCCCAGACGCTGATATCATCGCTGTCTTCATCTTTTGCGGTCCAATCTAGTTAATAAATTTATTTTCCAAATCTGATTTGTTAATGATATTTGATATTGATGAATCAGCGATTTCGAACGTTATGTTACATAAATATATGTTAATTAAAAAAACCACCTTCCGCGGGAAATTCTTCAAACTCATCATCTTCCTCGAGCAATCCGAGATCGACTTTCGTCTTATCATTTTTGTTGTCGGTCATGCTTACAAATTTCTTACGAGAATTTCTTGAACTTTAAAATTACGTCCGTTACGTCTTAAGCTTGACTGTTTATAACATGGCATGATGCAAGTAAACATGGTATATGCTCGTAATAGAGATAGAAAACTATCGATAGCGACTATCGATAACTTCGATAGTCGCCTAACCATAAGATTTGTTCGCGTCGCATGTCTAATATGCTCTAAAATGCTCCTACCATAGCATTTACTCACTCTAACGCGCACATTGAAGTGAGTAGAAGCTATAGCAAAAGTACATTGGAGCATGCGACGCGACAAATCTTTAATATTAGGATCACACTAGCATAAATATCCAGAGATGCACCGTTTCACACATGATGTACATAATGCATCATTTATCATACGTTGGTCGAAAATTATCCATGAAAATATCTGAGCATCGCAATTATACAACAGTAACAAGAACCAATCAGTGATCACAGATCCTCGACTTGGTTTTAATCATGAATTTGATTGGAAGAATGTCCAAATTTTTGATAAGAAAAGATTTCTCAATAAATATTTAAATTCAGAAATGCTTCATATACAGAATAATGGACTTAATTTAAAAACAGACAGAATCCTTGTATTATTCTTATGCTTCCTTACTAGATACGTTAAAACAATAATGAGATTTAAAATAGTTATAGGTTGATTCTCTTATTTATTGTCATTGCTTGTTTATAAGTTCCCAACAAATGAGAATCGATTGAAATGAATTGAAATGGATTCAGATTTTCAAAGATATTGATTCACGAATGTTAAAATGAATGCTTTTCAATTCTGAATGCATTTTTATTCATTTATAGGAATTGCATGGAGCATATGTTTAGAGTATGTATATGTCTTTCTCTATGCCTTTCAATCTAAAAATAATATTAGCTTTTTCTGTGCATAAACACACAATTGTGAATACTGTTCAATTCAAAATTTTGAATAGAAAATGCAATTTCTCAATCCAATTGCATCCAATTGAATCTAATTGAATCCAATTGAATCCAATTAAATTAAAAAAAAATATTCGCTATTTAAAATACGCATTTAGATAAAAAAAATTTCAATCCATTTTAATTCATTCTCGTTGGGTCCACTTTATAACGTTCAATTTCAAACATTACGTCAAGACGAACTGACACGATATTAATCTGAGGATTTATTATTTTATATCTCATGAAAATTTTGAATCAATGTTTGTGAACTTCTTTGTTTTCCTGTTGAGGTGAGTCACACGAGTATTATTGATTTTTAATTATTAAGAACTAACAATAAAATGTTAATAATTTATATAGCGTATTAACTGCATTTCTGCTAATTTGCGAGTGATTTACTTTCAACGCAATATTATATTTTCTATTTTTTTGTTGAAGATGACTCCAAATTGAAATGTTCGATATAATAAATAAAGACAACTGCCAACATTTGAGTATTGTCTACATCTCCTAACTCTTCGCTCTATATCAACGTTAGACTCTCATTAGCCTTGTTCTAAAGTTCTAATTATTGTTTTTAAGATTGTGAGTCCTTATTTATATTTTTATATATTTATGTAATTTATTTTTGTTTAACATTCGATGAACAAGAATAAATGATTATGCGCATCATGCGTGAAACTGCATGCACCTTAAGCCGGTTCTACATTAGTTGCAAGCTGATAGCAAGTTTGTTATAATAGCCAATATGAAACGTTGATTTCAAAATGCAAGCTTCAGATTAGCTGTCACAACAAACTTGCGATCAGCTTGCAACTAATGTAGAACCGGCTTTAGGGCTGAGTTGCGTTCAGGAATATTCTCAAATAACTCTAACCCTAAATCTACAATAGAGTTTTAAGTCTTAAGCCATATCCAAATGGATGAATCGTCGATTATTCTCCTTGAATTCAATTGTAATTGGTCAATTTCTTACGACTTAAGGCTTAAAATATTGTAGATCTGGAATAAGCACAGATTCTTACATAACGGATGCATATAAGATATAAGAAATCTAACCAATCAGAATTCTTTATTTATGGAAAAGAAGAACTTTGATTGGTACATTTTCTTATGCATTATGTGTTATGCATTATGCAAGAGTCTGTGCTTCCCACTTAAGCTATAGGTTACGTTACGTATATTATAGCAAAAATGTATCCTAGAGTTATCTAGGCGTAATTTCAGAATGTAAAACTAGGGGATCGATTCTGTATCTTAAAACGAGATAAAAATGATAAAAGTGAACGAATTTACTAGAATACTGATAATTTGGTCACCTAGTATTAGGTGTACAAAAAAGTTCTGAGCTTTTTTTTGTAAAATTCAATCTTTATTCGTATGTAATCGTACGGAAATGGCTTGCTGCGTAACGCCAAGCTGTTCTGCAAGCTCCTTTTCAGT
>Ga0157364_1009006_pt1 | contig 10352 bp, 3 predicted proteins | sample AttsexASBM2_FD_111476 | JGI IMG/M metagenome (GOLD analysis project Ga0157364, IMG submission 111476) | Fungus gardens microbial communities from leaf cutter ant in Ribeirão Preto, State of São Paulo, Brazil - Atta sexdens ASBM2 | ecosystem: Host-associated > Fungi > Mycelium > Unclassified ... | reverse complement strand
TTACAAACCTTTCTAAACTGTTTACAATTTGTGTTACAGATGTGTACATATATCCATATTGACTTTGTGTATCTTTCAATCTGTATTCAATTTATTATATCCGGATATTTGAGAGTTTTGCAAGATTTATATAAACGAAATTATTTAAATGAAAATTCTGTAAATATATCTCAAAAAGTAGGATATTATAAGATTGTTCAAAACAAGTTCTCGCTACAGATTATTACATCTCTTCATTCACAAGCAATTCAAAATTAATAAATGTATTACTCTAATTAAGTGCAATCAGATTAAGAAAGCTAAATTAAATGAGAATTGTTCTAACTCATTTACAGTTCGCGTTATATAACTATGGACTTGCACACTCGCTGGCCTACCAGAACCATAAGGTTTCCTTCTAATACATATACCGTACAAATGCACGTTATCCATGCAAAATATCTGACACGGTACACGAGGATGTACAGGTGGTTCGTGTTTTATTAGCTTACAGTCGTCAATTACAATTTGCAATACGAAGTTTATTACACCGGTGACGTTACGAGAGCGATGGAGTGACCGACTCTTCATATCACACGCTCAAAATGAAAATAATTACTGCCGCGATATACGTATAATTAGACTCTTCTGAAATAATACATAGATGCAAAAGCCAACTTTTATTTTATATATACTCTCGCCTCAGGAAATTGACGAGAAGTTGCATAGAGAGTATCGCGCGTATTAGGATCGAAGCGACACGTTATTAGCATACGGGAAATTAAGCGCGTCATTAATATGGCTATTTTACGCGATTGCCCGTAGTACCGTAAACTACCCTTCAACACGTCCGCACAGCCTTTACATATCCGTCAACCAAAATCAATACTACATTAACGAATACCGATATGTCCGTCGCAGCGAGGGGTCATCCTGTGACGTGTATTACAGACATTACGCGCCGTTATGTAGCCCGACAATATCGATGCATTATCCGCGCAGCAGCAAATACGTCCTGGCAATTAACGTAAAACAATCCCTGATTAAATTGTAACGACGACGAAATTATATCGCACGAAGCAAAATTCTGGCACCGATATTGTTAACACGTCCAAATGTTTTCCTTTTTTTCCGTTAAAACATTAATTTTAATTTCATTGAATTACTTATGTATATATATTTCTCTTTGTTAGACATATAGTTAGCAGTTAATTTGTTTATCGCGCTTAATTAAGGTGTGACGGAATAAAAATTTGATGAGACAATAAAAAAAAAGATGTACAATATAAAAAAGATGCGATTAAGATTAAAGAGCTGCACAATTTTTGTAAATATAAAAAACAAATTGTAAAATAAAAATTATAATTAGGTATAAAAAAGCAGAACTATTTTAAAATGTAACAAAACATTTTTACATTTACGTTTCAAATTTACATTTTGAATAAATAATTCGAATTAAAAAATATATGACTTTAAAGATACAAATTAATTTTCAATAAAGTCATATAACGTTACAATAGTCATATAGTGTTACAAATTTTTAATTGCATTATTTGTCCTTTTTGCATTCATATAAAATTTATTGAAATACATTTTTTGTACTTAATACATTAGAAACATTGCAATCGGCGGTTTCTTTTTAAATACAAAAGGCTCTGAGAAAGAAAAAGAGAAAGAGAGATTACAAAACTTCAGTTTGTTGTTGATACGTGCTTAGAATGAAATCTGTTTTCAGGATCAAGGAAGCTTTGCTGTAAGTTTGAATGTCGCCTTTCTCATTATAGACTTCCGTTGTTGCTCCAGTTATCATCAAAACTGTTTCAATGAAAAAAAGTATTTCATCTTTTTATTTACTTTATCTTCAGTCTCCATTTATGAGGAAGAGGCTAAGTAAAATTATTTATAAGAGTTGTAACTAAAATGATATATGACAAAAGCTTTTATACTTAAATATTGAACATCATATAGCATAATTTATATATGTATCTTTGCACATCACAGGAAGAGATTCATTTCCCTTTAATAAAAATTTAGTTGAATCATTCCTATAATTATCAAATTTTTATAATATGTTATATGCCTATAAATAATATTACATTAAAAATTATTTAAAATGCATATTTATAAAATAATAAATTTTGATCTAAAAAAAAAAACGTAATTCTCATTATTTATTGTTGCCTCTCTAATTCTCATAAAAGTTCGTGCCGATTTTGAAGGAAAATTGAAACACAGATTTAAATTTTTAATTTCATTTATTAAATTTAAATCTTTTGCGGCACGAATTTTCCGGACAACCCAATAGTATATTTCTAAGTTCATCAAAGAAGATTGCCGTTAAGTTTGGAAATGATTTTGAATACTTTGTACACAAAATACACAGATCATTCGTCTTAAGAGAGCAACAAATCCCTAGCAAGTTCGTATTCCAAAACATCTCAGATTCCTAAAGCATCGATAATGAAAAGAACAACTGTCATGTCGAGCTATGCCATGCATTAAAATAATAGCAATCACTGGCATCAATTAAATCTCCCGACAACTGCGATTAACGAACGGTGTTTCTGTGAACGTGAGCGCTCTGATATTATCCTTCACGACTTTCGCCTTTATGAAGAAGCATCGCTATAAAATGTTTAATTTCACATAAAAGTACGTATTTTGTTTTGTTATCACTCTTAATAATCATCATTAAATGAGCAGAGTGTTACAAACTATAATTATATAAGAAAATCTATGTGAACTTATACAAGTGACAGCAAAAACATTATTTTGGATATCTTAGAAAATTCCTCGGAATTCTTTGCGGACAAATGAAATATTATTGTCTGAATAGAGTGACATAGATGATAAAATACGATGAAATTGTGAGATTTAGACAACTTTAAACCTTGATCTTTATAAAAGCGGAATATGTTCCATATAAATTAAATAAATTAAATTAAACATATAATTATAAAAATATTTTAATTAATTATGCTCTATGAGAAAATCAAAGTAAAATCCGTTATAAATTTTACACAAAAAGAACAATTTTATTGTACTAAAATATCCAAAAATTTAGCTTAAGTACAGATCTGAAAATAATTTGGTTAGGTTAAACTATCAAAATAATTATGTAGCATGCTCAAGCTAGAATATAAAAATTTTTTATCCATTGTTTGTGTATAGCCTACTGTATTATTTCAATTTTACATTATTAATTCGAATAAACAAAATTATTTTTAAATCTGTGTGTGTCCTAATTAAATTTGTAAATACTTAAAAAAAATCGTTTCTTCCGTACAGAAATATATATTAAACACTATTCAGATAGCCAAGTCTGTAGAAAGCAAATTTTTTTAATGTTTGCTATGGCAACAAAATAACAGAATTAGACGTACATACTGTTGTACATTGTAATACTGTTGACAGACTGCTAGAAAAAACGTAACAAAATCTGCAAGCGTCAGATAATGTCGGTAGAATCTACTCAGTTTCTGCCAACAATTTGCCTTCACATTATATCGACAGGCGATATTAACAGAACACAAACCTACACTGCCTAACGCAGTTGAGTATGATGATAGAGTGCCGTCATTTTTTGCTCAAACTTGCTGACAGTCTGCTAAAAAACTGCAGACATTTTGCTACCTGGGTAGTTATTTTTTAATTTAAAAAGAAAATTATCTTGTTCCCAAATTTTCTTCATATCGCATTTATTCTATTTCTTATAAATGGTCAATTTTAGAATAATTTCATTCAAATTTAACATCTTTTTAGTATAAAAACAACCCTGCATTGAATCTTAAAATTAACAAGGATATCGTCAATCGTAAACAATCCTGTGCGGTAAATTCGCTAGAGACTCAGCAAACTCGAAAAGTTCCAAGTCCGGAGGTCACGCAGATGTATCCTCTGTAACGTTCCGTAATCCGGCGCCAAGGAGGAAGGGAAACTAAGAGCAACGAAGGATGATCACGGAACAAGTCGGAGTTAGAGCCCACGGCGGATAACACCGACTAACTAATATTACATTAGTTACGAGTCCTTATGAAATTAACCCTATCTAGGTTCCACACAGATCATCAACATAACTCGTTATTGTATTCACACATATACAAGATTATTCTAGAATTATCACAAAGCTTAGCGTCTGTATTAATACATTCTTAATACATTTAGAACTGATTCTTTCTGAACAAAAATGTAAATATAAAAAAATTTTAATTTCAATATTAAACTTTTACGGATTCATCTAAAGATTTATCTAAAAGATTCATTTAAAATACACTTTCCATGAAATTTCGTTGACAAAAACATTTTTATTATACAATATTTTTATTTATGTTCAATAAATCGTTAAAATTGAAGTTTTAATTTAAGAATTAAAAATTCATCTCGAGATTTCTGTTCGAGAGAAGTGACTAATTTATGAAAAAAAGAGATGATAGTTGCGGAATACTCTTCATAATGATAATAGCAAGCATAGATAAATTCTAACGAAAAGCAAAGATATACATAAAAAGGGAGCGACGAAAAGCTTAGACGAAGTGTTAGAAGAGGTTTCTGCAAGTAAAACCGGAATCAGAGATCGAAGTTGTTGAATCTCCAAGAGAGGTAGCTCGAGAGAGAGAGAGAGAGAGAGAGAGAGAGAGAGAGAGAGAGAGACAGGAGGGTGCAAAACCAAGAAGTCGAGAGAGGGAGAGAAATACATGGAGAGAACAACCCCTCCGACCTCGCCCTCCAACTGCAACTCGACGCGAAGGAACTTGACGGGTCTTGCCGCTGATTAGAAGCACTCCAGCGAGTTTCTCGGTACCAGCATCGGAGATTAGGCGAGATGGAGTAGAGGAGAATTGAAGGAGGAAGAACCAAGAAGAGAGAAGGAGGGAATGAGTGAGTGAGTTAGTGAGTGAGTTAGTGAGTGAGTGAGTGAGTGAGTGAATGAATGAGTGAGAGAAAGAAAGACATCGCCGCTAAAGACGGCTTCACCATCGGGTGAATGTTCACTCGATAACATAACAATTGTTGATCTATTTATACGGAAATTAATATGATGGAATACAAGGCTTCTTTTATTATCATAAAATGTGCCAATGCGTTTTATGACTGACAATTAAACTTTTTCAAAGAGAAATTTAAGTCATTGCGATAATTAATACCATTGTCAATAATTAATACTATATAAGTCAATTATAAAAATTATTAAATTAATAAATTATTTCTCGATAACATCTTGAGATTCTTTATTTTTAAAAACAATGGAATGTAACCTAATAAAATCTATAACTAACAATAAAATTAAAAAAAGTTTTTTATACTTAAATATTCTTCAAAATAAAATACTACTAAGACGATTGTCCATTTAATATGAAATAAATACAAATAGAATTGTAATAACTAAATAAAATTTATCTATATACATAGTGTTTTTTAATTAAGTATCGAATAAAATATTTAATCCATTTATATTTCATATTATGAGTAGAATTTTGTTATCAATTTATATTTTCCTAGCTATAAAAATTCATTAGAATATCATCTTAATCTTTCTATCAAAATAATATAACCGGACTATGAGCCTAAAAAAAAGAATTCTTATTTATTGATAAGTTTAAATTCGATTACAAATCTTTTGTGCATACAAAACTCGCAAAATGATAATCGCGACATTCCTGAACAAACGATCAACTTCGCGAATAATCTGACGTCTTCACCGTTATCAGAAATGTACACTATCGCATATCTCAAATGACATTCTTTCATGTCATAGAGCGTAGTTCGTGCAGCAGCTCGAGCGTCAAGAATCCATTAAGAAATGCCGGTTATGGGAGAAAGGAGAGAAACTGACGTTGGTCTAATTTGTCGCTGCGAAGAACCTGGCAAGCACTGCTTGGTACTGCGTGCAGTTATCGCGAGAAATTCCCCGATGCGGCAAATTCCCGCCCCGGCAGGTCATAAGATTTTATCCTGGATATTCCAGTCAACCAATATTCCCTCTTCCTCGTGTTGCTTCGAACCCATTCTCTAGAGATTTGGAAATTTATCGGCATAGATATCTAAATGTAAGTTACTATAACTATAGCCATATCGTGCATCTTATAAACTGATAGATATATAATCTTTAGTAACTTTCATTTGCGAGCTATATTATTTACTTGCTACATTGAAAATACTTGCTACATTGAAAATACCAAAGTGAAGAATTAATTTATATTAAAAAATTTATTTATACAATATTTTCCTTATATACGAAGAATTTATTATTTTATTAAAAAATAATATCAATAAATATTTTTTATTATTTTAATTATTGATATTATATATATCAGCTATATCACGTTAATCTTGTACTGTTAACATAATTATTAGTGTCTTATTTTTTATTTTTTTATTATTTTTTTATAGTTAAATAACATTTAACTATAAATAACATTTTGAAATAGAAACAAATAAAATTAAAACAAATTTCAAATATATAGACACACACAAAAATAATAAATTAAATAAACTCTAAATTTATTTATGATAACAGAAATTGTCATAATAAGGTACTTGAGCCAAATAAGGCCCACCTAATTAACTTTTTTTTTAATTCTATTTATGGAAATATTGAAATAAAGTAAACAATACGTAAGATTACAATAAGTAAGAATCGAATCTTCAGTCTCAAAAATAAAATATATTGTTTATATAGAATATGTGTAAATGAACGAAAAAAAATATTTTATTAAACTCTGACATTAGGCCTTATTATATGCATATGAATATAATAAGATCCAAATTAAAAGTAAATTAAAAATAACAAAGAAAGTAGACATTTTTTTTCTAAAGTTCAGTTTTAAAATGATTATTAATCATAGAAAGAAAATTTCTAGGGACTTACTCTACTCTTAAATATTACAACCATCCTTAATTTTGTTTATAATTAACTCTTTAATCTTTAGAAATCTCTAGCAATTTAAACGCAATTTTAGCTTCTTAAAAAATAGCATTGAAAATTGTTATTCTCTGGCGTAAACTCCACAATAATAAACAAATAATTATAATTATAATAATAATTACATAAATGAGCCTTATTTAATAAGTACACTGTTTTAAAAAATACTTATACTTATTTCAAAAAATTGATTTATTAGTTATTTTATTTTCCAGTTAGGAAGTTGAATAATATTATAATGAATTATAATAAATTATGAAACATTGTATATTAGTAAATTTTGCAGCGAATTGTTATAAAAATGGCTCATACTAATCTCATACACACAAGTTTGTGTTGTATTAAACAAATATATTGCTACCGTTTCCAATTCTTTAATCTTTTTTTATTTATTTCTTATGACACATCTTTTAAGCATATACTGCAAGCGTAAAGCGAATTTTAAAATGATAAATTTAAAAATGCCTCATTTTGTGCCTTATTCACCTACTTTATATCTTCCTATATATGCATGTAATAAATTTAAATTTATTGAAAAAATATAATATCGATTAACTTAACAAAAAATATCTTTAGATACAAGATAATAAAAATGTTTAGATACAAGATAATCATCTTTAGATACAAGATAATAAAAATTTTGTCGAAATATTTATTACAAATGGAAATCCGCAAGAGCGATCCTTGGCTTTATTTCGTTCGTTTAGCAAAAGCTCGTTCAGATAGTGAATCACAGTCGGAAGGGTTTTATATCACATGACGCGGTAAAAGGAACGAATGAGAGACGAAGATGAAATGAGGGAAGTGTGTCCGAGATCGGATTGAGAGCGTATCGAGGTCTCAATTTCGTTTCAATTTCAAATAAAAGTAAGACTAAACGCCGACACGCTTCATGTTCAAGAGTGGATATCTCGGCGTGGAAAATTACGGCAGGGCGAAAGAGCACGTAGAAGATTCAGAAAAGAAAGAGGAACAAAAGACAAAGAGGATAAGATAAAAGTGCGAGAAGGAAACGAGAAAAGAGATGTTCGATAAGAATTCGACGTAACCTGCAATAGAAAAGGACCACGAGCAAGACACAATTCTCACTTATATCATTTCTATCCTGTCCATCATTTTATCTCCTTTTTTTATTGTCAAGTGGCATGCAATCTATCGCATGATATGTCGAATACGATATATATATATATATATATATATGTATATATATAATATATAAAATACATGTATATATCATGCATAACTATCAAAGATAGAAAACTGCAAAGTCTATCGGTGCATCGAGGATGAGATCGACATCGAAGATTCTCAGATGATCCATTCAATATCCCACAGGATGTCACCGTTATTATCTTTCGATCATATTTCCCATTATTACGCTTTTTATAATTCCACATTTTTTCTTCCTCCAATTCTGAAAGTAATCTACTAAATTTTTTCATCAAAGAAATTCCACAAAGATTTATTTATCTTATAGCATGGATAATGTTGTTACACGATTTCTTCGAAGCATAGCATAAAAATCCCGTTTCACTTTTCAAAAGCTGAAGAGCAAATTTTTACATTCGGGACATTTATCATTTTCAAACTCGTATGAAAATATCAATATCGAAATTACTCGGATAATCATTTGCTCGTTAATCATCGCCATGACACTGTTTCATGACCGATTCACGTTAACTGGAGCCGCTATCGTCCTGTATTTTTCATGGAAATCAACAGGTTCGCAGTAAAAGAGCCATGTCATCTTTCGCTCCTGTTCTCTCCCGATCTAGTTCCACAGAAACGCAAGATGAAAAGGGATGGCAGGAACGAACGAGGAGCAAATGGAGAAAAAAGAAAAATGCAGCCGAGATCATCCACGTACGATAGTAAACGGAGACTATGGCTAACTATAACTTGTAGCTTCGGTCGTGGTAGCCATTAAGATTTGCATAAAGAGTACCGCTGGAACAAAGGAAACTGTAGCATCAAAGAGGAAGGAAGAGACTGAGAGAAACAACAAATCTTGGAAAGTAAAAGAAAGTAAACGAATGTGTGAGCTAACATACAAATATAAGAATAAGAAAGAAAATGAAATTGTGCTCTCTCTCAGGAAACAGAGTTGTAAAAAGACAAGTTCACTTTCTAGACAATAAAGTAGTACACCATAAAAAAGTAAAAATGATAAAATAAAACAAAATATAAAAGTATCGAGATTACATGACGTAAAAATGATAAAAGAAAACTGAGGCTGAGTGAGTAAGAGAATGTAAGAAAAAAGAGAGATATGTCACAGTGCCGGAAGAAAGATGGATTTGTTCACAAGCGCATATTCTCTCATTACGAAGAAATCACAATGCCAGAGATGTTGTATAAAAACGTGATCCGCACGCAAATCACCACCTTCTCGTGCGGTTTGCTCTCCTTTCCATTTCTTACTCCTTTAAAATCTTTTTTCCATTTCCTTTTTTCATCAAATCAACAATTACTTCCCTAAGCTCCGCGAGTGAGTCGTCATTACGACGCCCGCAAATAATCGATTCTATTGATTATGCATATTAATTGCATTACTTGTTAGTCGTACTGTATATAAAACGTATATAAAAAAAACATGATTTATGAAAATATAATTTCCTTTTCTAGATTTTATATATATACATTTATGTCTAGCGGTTACGGAAAATATTATATTATTTTATTCGTATAATATAGCAGTACATTTTCCTTGGAGTATAAATTTTTTATTAAAATTGGAGAATCCTTAATTATTATATAGTAAAAAACATTTGGCATTAATAAAATCAGTTTTATGTTAAAACCATTCAAGTTCTTGTTAAAATTTTGTATTGAATTTTTAATTCATCCGAGTAACAGAGTTTTAACAGAACATGAGTATGTTACTTGACTATTTTATGTTAAATTAGTTTCTTTAGTATTAAAGTAATATAATTTATAGATAAATAAATAAATAATATAAAAATAATGTATTAAATATAAAAATAATGTAATAATATAAAACATAAATTCTAAGATAAATAAATAAAATATGTGTTAATTTGTATTTATTTAACGTACTATAAATGTTAATTTTCCTGAAAAAATATGCTTCGTTTACTTACTAAATTGCATTAGTATTACATTTTATTTCTTCTTGTTCTTCTTTTTATATTAATTCTCTGGTCTGTGTTAGAACACCTCTCTCATGTGCTTATGGTGGCACGCTGATTTAATTGTCACAAGCATATGGAACCTACAGTTTTACCATATCAGTTCCGAACAACGGATTTTTCGAGAGGTGTTCTGTGGACACAGATATTCTCAAGAGGTTGCCAATCTTTTTCGAGAGAAGACACGAGCGAAAATATTTTAGTTCCTACCGGGATCGAACTTAGGACCTTTGGCATGATAGACAGTGCCATGCCACGCTCGCGCTTTATTATTACATTTTTATGCATATTTTTATATAATG
>Ga0157364_1009005_pt1 | contig 10352 bp, 3 predicted proteins | sample AttsexASBM2_FD_111476 | JGI IMG/M metagenome (GOLD analysis project Ga0157364, IMG submission 111476) | Fungus gardens microbial communities from leaf cutter ant in Ribeirão Preto, State of São Paulo, Brazil - Atta sexdens ASBM2 | ecosystem: Host-associated > Fungi > Mycelium > Unclassified ... | reverse complement strand
TCACATTATGAAGAGTTAAAAGTGATAATTATAATTAAATAATTCAAATTTTGTAGCATTAAAAAGAAAGAATAGAAATTGTCTTGCAAAGTTTAAGATAGAGAACAATCAATTTTGAAAGATAAAATCAAAATAAAATAAACACATGTGTATCATGTTTCATACAATCGAAAAATATGTGCAAACATTAAATACAAACATTAAATGCTGCAATTTATATTATTAAGTTAAATTATAAGAGGAATTGCGTTAACGAAACAAATATTATGCATTACATATACTACCGCAAAATAGTAAAGCGTGTGATGTACGCGATATAATAATACAAAATATTATTTTGATGACATACCAATAATATTATAATAGCGAATTTTACTGATAACATTAACGAATAATTTCTTCTACTTGATTAGTTAAACATACACAAATTAAATATGTTAAACATACATACATGTTGGCACAGCAAAGTTACGGCTCGAAAAGCGATTAAAGCTGCGACTTACCTGCAAATAAAAGTGATACAAATTAATAAAATATATTTTCAAATTTAAAAATTATTAATAAAATTTTTGTATAAAATTTGTTAAGAATTGCAATTTTAAAATAAATTAAATTCCATTACAATTTAAAAAAAAATTGTTTTATATGTTTAAATTTTCATTTTTATTATTCTAAATAATTTTAGTCTTTGTGTCAAACGCTGTTGATATTTCTAATACATATATATATATATATATATATAACAAATACATGCACACAAATTTAAAAAAGTAATAAACGATGATTATAAATATGTTATGGATTAACATGGATTAATTATATCATACAAATGTGTTTAAATCGGCAAATTATTGCTTAAATAACATTTGGCTACGCACAATTGCATCGTCTTCTATATCGAATATCAGTATAAGCGACGCAATGTGTAATTCTTTATCATATAGCATCGATAGGAAATATTAATCAGTCGTTTATCGATCAGAACAAAGGCAACAGCAGCGATTATTTCGTATGCTATCGACACCAGCGTAATATGTGCCTAATATGAATATTACGAACGGCAATAACCATACCAACGATCGAAGTTTAGTGCACATTAACTCACGCATTAAATCATGCGCGTTTACTATATGCACGATATAGTATGGCGTGGACGGGTGGATGATACGAATGAAGTATCACGTTATTGGTAACAACAAAACACTTAATCCTGTACACCTGAGAGGACATTTCGCACGAAGCTGCGATCGATGACGAGGCGGCAATGGCTGGTTAGTCGAGAACTGCTATTTTGCAAACTTGACTTATATGTACAGTAAATAAGCATGCAAGACAATTGATTTGTATTAATACATAAATAAATTAATTTTTATTATTTCTTACAATAAAAAATGTATTTTTAATACTTTATTTATTCAATAATATAAATAATCTCTGTAATATAAATAACCTTTCTCGAGATCGAAGAGGCAGATAGGGAAGAGAAGTAGAAAAAAGAGAGAGAATTATACAAATCACTGAAGCTTGAAAAATGCTATTTTTCCTTGTTTAACAAGACATAACTGTTCTCACAATTTAATTAAAAAATAACACTAGAAATTTCGCCTGTTTACGTGCGCTACTATGTTTTGTCGGCTGATTATTTTACTAACTATACAGAAAATTAATGATGCAAAATCTTCGGGAAAAATAACTATTTTTCATAAATTATAAATAAAATTATTTAATATTTTATTTTCGTTATTTTATAAAAAAAATTTTTTTATCTTTATAATATCTTTCAAATTTATACCATTCCTTTTTTAATTTTTAATAACAATAATTTTTAATATTCATAATTTCTTTATAGTTGCATATATAATGTTTTTGTATACATTATGGATTATTATAAAATTATACACATATCTTTTTAAATGTTTTTTATTTGTGTTAAATATTTTTTTAAATTATTTCATTCTTTTTACGAAGCAATTATAACGTCTTTGAGCGCTACTGCTACCTACAGTTTTCTTAATTAAAAAACTGAGAAGATGATTTTCATTATAAAGTTGAAATACTGAAGTCTATAAAAAACCAAATTAGCATTTTAAATAAATTAAATTCAATCACTAATGTTAATTTGAAAATAAAAGTAAGCAAAGCTTGTAAGCAAAAAGAACACTGATACATCATGTAAAATTGAACATATCGCAATTATCGTAAATTAATCTTCCGAATTTGGATACCTAAATCCATTCGTTAAATTAGCTGGCTTGATACTCGTTAAGGGTTACGGCTTCGTTAGCGCGACCTTTTACCTCGCGCTGTAAACTTCGATCGAGTTATTAACGAAGGTAGAGATGTACCGAGGGGAAAACCTATAATCACTTTCGTGATAGACTTTAAGCTTTCAGACACGATCGCCTGTTATCCCGTCAATTTAACCTATCTTGAAACGTGATTTGGTACGTTTCGCAACGATCCGCTTCTTCTTTTCTCTTCTACTTCTAGATAATGTTCGACTAAGAGAAGAGAAAGGAATGCGCATATAATATATCTATCACGAGCAAATGATATCCTATTCCAAGTTTAACTTTTAGAAGTTCAATTTTAAATTGTGGAAAACCGCAAATTTCTTCTCTTACACATTTTATCATTATATAGTGTGAATTGGTGGTACAACGAAGAAGGGAATGATTCTACAGAAAAAATATGTTAAAAACATAACAAATTTTTTTTATATGAGATTTTATTTTCGAGAAAACTTTAAATATTCAGTAGATACAGATTTAATTGAAATGACAGATTTAAATGTTCTAAAGTCAGAATAAGTTAGAAAGCGTTCATATAGAAATTTTCTTCGAAAAGCAGAATTATGTATTCAACAGAATGGGCAATATTCTCAACCATTTGTGAAATAAAATTCATCGTTCATGAATATACAAATGAATATCCCTGTTTTTCGTGTATTCTCGATTACTCAGTGTAATAAATACAAACATGGAAATAATAGTCTACAAAATCCATTAAGTCGAGATACAATTAAGTGCACATATATTCGGCAAATATATAATATCCCTTCGTTGATACCTCTTTTTTCGCTTTTTGACTGAGTGGTTCATATCCAGAGCAATGTTTAAACAACTGACCTTCTTATTTCTTATTTAAAAAATCCAATCAATATAAAAAAAATTATGGCTCAATTTCAAAGTCTATAGAATACATTCAAATAGTTTTTGATTGAAATTTCATTACAGTTTTTGTGAAAAAAATTCTCGAGTTCAATGAATAGAGAAAAACAAGTCAAATCTATTTCAGAAAAATTGTAAAAAAATTTTTTTAAATTCAATATTAAAAGTTATAGAGTTATTATATATAAGTTAAATTTTTTTAAATTCAATATTAAAAGTTATAGAGTTATAAATATAAAAATTTATAGAATTGTTGTTCAGATATGATACTTTGAAAAAAAATTAGTTTGTAAGTTGGTTTTGGATAAAAAATATTTGTTTTGCATATTGAATGTAGACTATTTTGGGAATTGAAAAAACAGAGATCTTTTTATAAACATTGTATTTTCTACGAAATAAAAGAAAAGTTGAGCTTCAGAGAGTTAAAATAATTTTGTGGGCGATTCATACCCAGTATGTTAACGAAGGGTTAAAATGGATTTCCCCAAAACAATGTCTTGTATGAAGAAATTTTATTCTGTTTTCAACTTATTTTTTTATGTAGAATTACCTATCTCTCTTCTGGTTGTAATAATTCACGAACACCATGCATAATACTTTCCTGTTCAATCATATACTAATATAAGTTCACATATTTATTTTTGTATTTTGTACCGGCGACACGCCAGCTTTGCAATTTCTTTTCTGTTTCCTCTTTACCCCGTCTATGTAACTAATTTCCCTTCTTAAGCAAATATTCATAGTTTGTTTATATTTTATCGTTTTAATGTCTTAAGATTTTAATACAGTTTTCTGAATGGTTCATTTTAAGATTAAGACTGTACTTAAGATAGTCTAAAATACAAGAATCGATTATGAATATTGGCCTCATAATCTATTCTTATTTCAAGACTGTCTTAAATAATATGAATTAAAATACTAATATGGCTCTGTGTAAATTAGTTTATGTCTTAATTAGTTTATGATATCTTAGACTTTAATTATAAAGACTTTATTCTTATCTTAAGGCTTTATTTAAAATTTATTTTTAATATAAAAATTGACTATGAATACTAATCTTAGTTTTTTTTAGAGTTAGCCATCTTATATTGTAAATCTGACAATGATAGAGTTACAGATTTATTAAAGTGTGTGAAGGATCTATATCATTTATTAGATTTATTTCATTTCCTGATTATTCTATCCAAGAGAAGAAAAATAACAAATATTTTATGTGAAACATGAAAATAATCAACATCTTGAACAACGTTAATCATATTCTTGAGTGCTACGCTCTATAATGTAAGACAATATAATCAATTCTCATTAACTTAGTAAATATGAATACTGAAGCATAGTAAATACAGAATTGAAGAATAGTAAATTATTAAAATTGAAAGAATTTTAAACTCATCTATAAAGAAGAAATGAAAAATATTTTATGCCATAAGTAAACAATGTTTTAATTATTACATGAATAAATATATATTTCTCTTTAAAAAGATATTTTCCGGTTGATTTTTTTACAAATTAGGCTAAATTGATGACTGATCTCTTTTGTATAATATAAACATTGACCAACTGAATATATAAACTAACAAAATCTATAGCGGCAATTTCATCAGCATCCAACGGGCAGACGTGTTCTCGCGATAATACAGCAACCATGGACGAGGCTGGCGCGAAGAATTATGACCAGTAATCCAGATTAATCCAGAGCAATTCTTTTTATCGGCAACAACATTTCTCCTCGGCCAACAGCATCGCTGCTGCGGCATAGCTACGCTTGCCGGTGCATTCGCAGCTTAGGCGAGATATATGGAGCCGCATGTGGGTGGTTCACGTACCATCGTATACTATAGTAAGCGAATCGGCGCGCGAACCGGACCGAGATAATATAATATGCAGCCCGACACACACGACTTACTCACTGAGATGCGGCGTATTCGAGTGTGAGTGCGATCAGCAATAGATCTGTCGAGACTGTACGAATTTCGGTCTGGAATACGAATCAAGATGACCATCGCCGTTCCAATCGGATGAACCGATACTATGATATGCGGTAAGCTCTACGACGATTTTTATGTTGAAGGAAAAAATTTTATTATAGATTTATTATAGATTATTGGAAAAGTGCAAAGGCATCAAATCAGAAAAAGCTTTCCCCCCCTCTCTCCCTTTCTCTCTCCCTCTCCCTCCCTCCCCTCTCTCTCTTTTGCAATTAATTAATTGTTATTTTTATGTTATAAAGTAAATACATATATGTTTATTGTGAATTATTATTAATGTGTCAATATTAAACAAAACATCGCAGTAAAACTTTTATTGTTACAATGTAATTAGAATCACCACAGATAATTATAGCAACTTATTAAAAACGTTCTCCAAAAGGAATGTATCAATTATTCGAGACACGCATACGAAAAAGAGAAATTAAGGTTGAAGAAAGTAGAGTTTATATATTTCTTTCTCCAAACCTCATTTGACTTTAACCTTGCATGGCATTACCGAATCCGGAACTGCTGTTTTGGAACCATGCAAAAAAATGTGAAAGTATAACAAAGAAAGCGAAGGCCCGATATGAAACACTCAATATTCTCATCATAGAAATTCAACATCGTAAAAGAAAGATGATAGCCATGAAGTTTCAAAGAAAGCAACTGTTTAAACAATCATCAGGAAAATCTGTATTGAAACGCTCTAGATAAATAAATATACTTTCTCTCTAAAAATGAACATTTTGAAACACCTCCGAGAAACAAACATACAACATAGTACATTCGAAAGTTAATAATAAAAATAATAAAAATGTAAAAACTAATAAATGATTAAAATGATAACAATAATTTACTTTCAATTAGTAATTGTAATAGTAATTTCTAACAAAAATTGTTATATTAATTGCTTCCTGGGAGCTTTTACAGGATGAAAGAAAGTTTCTTCCTTTCTCACTTTCTCAAACAGAAAGTTTAGATTGTAAAACGACATACGACCGAAGAAAGACGTTTTGTGCACCAATTCCCAAGACGTCACATTTTTAATTAAACAACGTCGTCAAGCGACAGTCGAGCGCGATAACAAGCCCGCTCGATTCGTCGTTTCCACTTTCGTCTTCCTCGATTCATCAGGAATTCCGATCCCACCGGAAACTCAAAGTTTCCTCGCAGATAGCATCGCGAGAGTTACGACCCGACCTGCAAGTAGAATAGTCGTCGTCGTCGACACGTCCGGACCATCTAACCAGGGGAAAGTCCTCACGTTTGGTGAAGATAACGGGAAGGTGGTTGTGTTTACCGACTGTAAACTGACTGATTTCCGGCACTTCCGGATAAGCAACCGTGTAAACACGACGATATAACAGGTATCAAGTAACGCAGGTTGACATCGACGAGTTTGCTTTTCGCATGTTCAAAAACGGTGGGCGACGACGAAACAAGAGTGGAATAAACACAAATTACGGAGTACAACAAAGGAGCACAATTCTAGTTCTCTTGTATTATAGAATAATTGTACTATAGAATAATACAAGAAAATTTCAATGTGCCTACTTTATAAGAGATTCTATGAAGATATTATGTCACGCCGAAATTGACACTTTCATGATGCTAGTTTTCTGATAAAGAAACCGTGAGATGTTCTTATTTAAAAATAGATATTCGTCAGATGAGATAAAAAAAAAATAAAGTTACCATATTGTAAATAAACAAGCAATATTGATTCAGTTCTATCTTCTAGGAATATAGAGCACGGGAATTTATTCTTTTTTAAATACGCATTTGTGCTTATAATGTACAAATGTTCAAAATCTTTCCGCTTTTTTATCTATAGACTTTTTAAAGATACTTTCTTTTTAATATTGGTGTAAGAGATATGTCGGTAAATTTAATCAACTCTGTGAGTACTTATGTTTTTTGTAATATAATTAAGAGACAAATTTTTATCTTTATGGTACATATACATATACATTTTTTCGAAATTATATTTGAATAATAAGTTCAAAATATTTCTTTATTTTTGTATATTTCAATTTTGATGTAAATATTCATTTATTGTTCCTGTATAAAAGATTATTTTGTCCAAATCATGAATTTTAATAATGAAGCTACAGAAGAAGATCAAAAAGATATTGAGCTCATACTAAATGTAGTATTTTTTTATTAGGCTATGTATTAAAAATGTCAGATTCCGTTTCACATATGATGCAAAGAAAATATAATATTTATGTTTTATGTCGTCGCATCATATGTCAGTATAATTATTTTTAAGTGAAAAGCACAGTCCGTATTCTTTCTGCACATGTTTCGTTATATTTAACTTGATAACTTTCTGTGTTTATCTCACAGACGCAAAGCATTTGATTGTCTGTCCTTGTGAAAAATGAAAAAATATAAAAAAAGACTTTCCTTTTTGAGAAAATTATGTCAGTTTTGTAATTTCTATAATTACCTTACAATGCATATAATATTTTGTATTATTGAAATGTAGTGTATTATTTATATTCCAATTCATAAAAGGAGTTCTTAAAAATAGTAATCATTTTATGTCAACAATTCCAATAGTGAGACTTTTTAATATTAATAAGACACATTTCAATTTCATTTTTTTTTTTCGTGAAATAAGTACAATATGTACTTTGCAACTGTATGCACTTTTATTTTATTGATGAATTTGTTTACAAAATACCATAGACGCTTTTGCTATAATATAATTAAAATTTTCATTTTTTTTAAACTTTCTTAAATATGCACATTTAAATTTTGATTTATATTAAATACTAACAAGTTGCTTCTACTACTTTATAATGAATATACGAATGTAAAAACTAACTCAAAAAATCTAAATTGAATAACACAAGTGTCACGTCCAAAATGGTATCACATGTAACCCGAGTAAAATTCTCCAAAACTTTCAAGCTACATTTGAACTGCATTTGCAAACAGCCACCGAATCAACTTGTCGTTTACATTTTCACTTCGCCAGACGGTTCACACAAGACTGTCGAAAATCGTCGACAGTAAATATTTGAAATGCTTGCTGCGCCGAGCTTAAATTTCGAGAGCGGCTTAAAGAGAAGGGTCGGGCTGCCTCTTTGCAAGGCTCGTTAATTATTTCGTGCGAGTTCTGAAGTCGCTCAGAGAAGCCTAGTCCGTAGGCTCAGGATGGATCTCGATTGAGTTGCAGCGATTGTAGAGATGGCAGTAAAAAGATTGTATATATCAAAATATAATTTAAAAGTAATCAAACTATGGAAGTACGATAAAATAAGAAAATATTGTAGTAACTAAAAATATATAAAATATATAAAAATATATAATACATAATATTCAAAATAAACAAATTTTATACATCTATACATTTAAAAAGAGCATTTTTCCATTACTACACATTTTGTGAAGGCAGTAAACGCGTATTTTATTGCAGGAACATGAAAAATTCTAGGATCGATTCAGGTCGCTGAAGTTAAAAAAAAATTTATGAAATAAAACAAAACGGTGCTACATATAAACAAATCACGACGACGACGGCGATGTGTGCATCAGAAAAATGAATTTTGCGGTACATTTTATTGACACATCAATGATCAAAGAAGTTTGTCAGTGATTTTTCTGCTTCCTCACGTTTTAGTGCGCACGTGTCATTCACTTACGTTTGTGTTATTTTGTGCAAATTGATTGACAATGGACTATTTCATTTGAGTGAGAACTTTGATAGCACAGTATGCGTTTATCAACTATTTTGACAAAGAGTACAATAGAACAAAACAAAATATTTTCAAAATTAATTTAAAAATTTTTCTAAAAAAATTAATAAATAATATGATAGTAATAAATTAAAAATATAATTTTAAATTAATCAATATCAGTATTTTCAAATAATAAAGGACATGAAAATTAAATTAATAAAGGTATGCAGCAAACATAAGCAAATTAACTGTTATATTAAAACCTTTTTTATGAAAATCTTTTTTTAACTTAAAATTATCACATTATAATTTAACAGATTTTGTCTTTATTGTATTAAAAAAAGGAAAGATTAATAAAGAAAAGAAATAAAATAAGATTAAAAAATTATGAAATAACAAGTTAAGTAAAAAAAATTATACGCTCAAAAAGTGAGCAGAGAATATACAAGATATTACTTTCCAACAAAAGATATTACTTTATATCAATATATATTTATACAATAGTTCTTATATAACGGCAACTGTAATTGCTTTTCACAAGCTTAAAGCTATTTTGATTTCAAATGCTTTCTATTGCATATTAACATTACCGAGAGAGTAATTCTTCATTTTAGCAGTCATTCGGTACGATGTTTCCTCATCGCACCAGGGATTAATAAATCTTTCCACAAGTTGCGCATATATCATAGACACATATATTAGACATACTTAGACAAGACACGAAAGGATCGATGAGTTGCAGAAAATTGCGTTATAGGCTATCCAGGTCGGAGGCTGATATCCCATGGGAGCAAACTCAGCAGGTCCGGGCTATTTTTCCTTCCTTAGCCTGAACAAGCGTTATCCTGACGTCGACTCTTTGCCCCCTACTATCGATCTATATCCACTCTCTGTCCTTTACTGCCTACTGCCCTTGCATCCTGAACTTTCTCCTAATTCCCTCTTGTCCGCTCATTGTTCCTCACTTCGACACCGTGAACATGAAAAATTGCAGCAGAAGCTCAGCGAGATGAAGAATACAAGTTTTTCATAACGCGTACGGTCTTCTTGCAGTACATATATAGTGAGCAAGACAGATAGCCGATTCATCTTAATTAAAACAAATAAATTGCTCGCGATTAAATTACATTTTCAGCTTAGGTAAGACAACAATATTAGGAAAAATAAAAAAGAAAAAATTCATATCATAATTCATCAAGATTAAATTCGAAATGATTAATATCGCTGTAATATAAAATGGATTTCAATAACTTTTCTATTTCGTTTTAATAATTTTTCTATTTCGTTTCAATAACTTTTCTATTTCATTTAATACATATTTCAAATGTCGAGAAAAAGATTCGTTTCTTTAATAACTGAATCACTTAATCGATTCGATGATTATTCTATTGCAGCCAGCTCATCGCAAATCGATTATTGAAGAATTCCTTGCGCGACCAGGATTTAACTGGAAAAGTGGAGAAGAACAAATTTTCCTAAGAAAAACGACTTGATCAAACGAGAAATTATCCTCTTGTCTG
>Ga0157364_1009004_pt1 | contig 10352 bp, 5 predicted proteins | sample AttsexASBM2_FD_111476 | JGI IMG/M metagenome (GOLD analysis project Ga0157364, IMG submission 111476) | Fungus gardens microbial communities from leaf cutter ant in Ribeirão Preto, State of São Paulo, Brazil - Atta sexdens ASBM2 | ecosystem: Host-associated > Fungi > Mycelium > Unclassified ... | reverse complement strand
TGCAAATATGTATAAAACAATAGTTTATGTAAATCACTAAAATTCACATCTGCGAATCACCAATCGAAATCATATTTTTATTAAAACAATTTTGTGCCAATATTTATTTTCTTTAGCATATAATGAAGTAAACTTAAATATTCAAAGAACTGAAAATGAAGCTTATAAATTATCGTAATACATTATGAAGTCCTTGAAGCGCCAATTAGCGAATCTAGATGTAATCATACCTGTTATGGCTATCGTTCAAGATAAAATGCTATTTTTAAGCTCACGCTTCAAAATACGTGTATCACAAGAAATTAATGATTCTCTTCTATTCAACGCTGTTTCTCATCGGCAGGCTTTCGCCCAAGGAAAATCTGCAAATGTAATATTCGAAGAATAAAGCAGAGAGAAAGATTCGCGAATCATAATCATGGATTATAGAGTTCTTGAACCTCCAATTACTGAAACTAAGCGTAACCGAATCCGCTATGGCTCATTACAGATAAACATTTCTCTGAATTATTTATACTTCAACATATCATGAGAAATTAACAGTTTTGCTCGATACTTCGTTTCGACTACTTGCTTCTCGTTTATTTCGATGAGGTCTCATCGAAATAAACGATCCAATGTGTTATCGAACGCGACATTTGCGAGATTTGCATCCGTTCTGCGAAACGTCAGCCTGGCCGAACATGTTTCATTACGCAAATTATTTACCATTTATTAATAGCCGCGATTTGGCAACCACTGTTGTTTATCAAGCTCGACCATATATGTCGTGTGTATGTGTGTAACATATGTACACTAGACATATATGTATATGTACGTACTAGAGAATTAACGTACATATAACGCCGTTCAGGGACGCTAATCGCCGACGTAATGTGAGTCGAGAATCCCTGATGTGATATTATTCGCGTCGCGAAATATCGTGTTACCGTAATATTAAATTTCGCGTAAAAGCTCTCGCGAGAACTATGACATAATATTTCAAAAATTTTTGTAACGAGACAATTCGAAATTATATAAGAGTTAAAAAACTATATACGATTGTATATAACAATTTTTTATTATTTATTTTAGAAAGTTATAAGAAGTAAGAAGAGAGTAGGAATTAGATAAAAACAGAATTGAAACCATTAAAGCGATGTAATCAATTTCCTCTTTGCAAATTAAATCGGTATAAATTGTATTGTATTGTTTGAAAATAAAATTAAGGAATTCTAGAAATATTGAAATAAATAAAAATTATTATTTTTAAGAAAAATTGTACATAAATTTTTGTGCGTATACGCGTACGCAAGTAGCAAACGTCAATTTGCTCCACAAATCCGACCGCAAATTGTAAATAATGGTATTGTAAACGGACATCGAAAACGAACGTTTCTCGCGTATATTTGAAGTGCGCTCGAAATTTGCACATAATACGCAAAAGTGAGTTTGAGAATTTCAAAACAGACATCGTTGATGCACGACAGATGCATAATGACCGTCGAGTTTTTGAGCGGAAGATATACTCTACGTATATTAATGATTACCCGCTTTGTTACACAAACGATTGTTTGATGACACACAATTTATGTAAACCACTTCAATTATGTCTGTCACTCAAAAGAGATCTTTCAATAGAAGATTAATACTAGCAATTTCGCAAAAAAATGAAAATATCTTGTTTTCAAGTAACGTTATTTTTTTTATCTTTTCTCAAATTTAATTATAACGACCTTTGATTTGAAGTTTTTGAAAAATGATAATCATCATTAAATTAATATTAACATGAAAAATATATAAATGACTTAACACTTGAGAAAAATTATAATATAAATATAATTATAATATAAATATAATTATAAATGTAAATTCAACAAAAAGACGACCAGATATTCATTTAATGACAGTATATAAATTGTATCATTATCGAAGGTGATAATATTATAGTTAATGTTACGATACCATAATGAAAAGTGATCGATCTAATTACAACTACTCGCACGTCATCGTGAAATCATTGAAGAATAATGAGCATCAATTTCGTCGGATGTTACTTTGGCAAGAATATTTTCTCCGCTGTCATAATCATCCCGGTTAATCGCGCAACTTCGAGCCCGTGCTCGGCGAATGTGTCTACTCGAAGGAGTCGTTAACCTAATTGATCGATCCTGCGGAGCCCACCGTTCGTACTTTCACCGAAAAACGCGAGAGCACTTTTACTCTTTCGCAGCCTCTTGAAATCACCGGACGAAAATTAAGCCCGCGACCTCGATACTCCTCCTGTCGCATAAGCGTTAATTTAAATTTGCATGTGAATTCCATCCTGTTTACAACAAGTATCTGGCAAGCTCAACGGCGGCGACCGATCGTCACGAGTGACACAGATATTTTCTCAACCTCTAAAAGGCACCTACGGCCAAGCAAATACGTCGCATATATCGCGAACCGGTATCGCTCGATCCCTCTTTCTTATAGTAAGCAATTCCATCCCGAGCGCGAAAACAAATCATTACGCAACGCCAAGTAAAGTTATTACCGCACGAGTACTAAATCGTGGAAACAGCATAGTCAGCGAAATGCGGTCTTCTAACTCAATAAGGAATCGATTAAGAACTGATTCCAAGCTCGGAAGACTCGAGCTCTTTAGCAATGATTTGTTTTCAAACGCGAACTCATGTAACTCGCGTTTGAAAACAAATCATTGCGTAACAAAAACTGAAGTTATTTTCACATTGACATCAAATCGACATAATGGCTTCCAAGCCAGTTCAAACCGATTCCGAGTTCGAGAGTTTAGAACCGGTCTCTCCGTAGCAATTCCGAGCTCGCGATCGAAAACATATCGTTACGCAATTACAAGCAAAGTTATTATTCTCGCAACATTGTTTACCTCGAATCGCAAAAAACTATTTGATTTTTTTTAACATTTAGAAATTAATTTCTATATCATGCATGCGTTTAATATTAATAATGAAAAGATTTAAATTAATAATATACAAGCAGTGCATTAAAAACGATAATAGTAGTTAGTCGATCGTTTTAAATGTCACATCGTGTTACGACTATTCACGCTAAAAGTGTTGACTTATCGCCCGCACTGTTAGAAATAACCGTTTGCGCAAGAACATTAGAAGTACATTAGGAAACTATAGTTTATATATGCATGGAAAGCGTACGAAGTACGCGTGGCCTGTTCCCCTCAAACTTCCATAACGACTTTACTGTGCATAAAAGTGAATAACCACATCTAGCGATGCTCGAGTATCATGCTATTAGGATACTTGTATGGTTGAACTGTTTATACAAGAGACGAGGAGTAATGATAGAACGTGCAGCCTTAATTCATTTAAAAATCTGTCGACGAGATTAATTGAAAAAAAATCTGTGAACGTTGCGTTATAAATCATAATTAAAATTGTTATAGTCAACAACGTATCATTTATTTGTTATATATGACATAACTAAAAAATTGCCATTTTTTACAGAAAAAGAATAAAGACATAAAGAAAAAAAGAACATTCTTTTATTCCTCTATAATCAGGTATTATACCAAAATTGCATTAACATTAATATTCCGAAATTTTAATGATTCAAAACATTTAAATTCCATATTATCAATTAACCTCGATCTCGCGAATATACACAGAATATTACACCATTACGGTCAGAAAAGCATGAAAATACTCGATTGGACAGTGAACGATCGACGACCTCATTGGCCAACGACACTTTGCACCTGCAAATGCAACAGTCACGTGCACACAGCACGGCAGACACCAATAGAATGTTCATCTCGGACATTAACTGATCGCTAATGATACTCGATTTAATCACGAGCACATGTACGTGTATGCGTACAAATATATATTATTTATAGCCAATATCTATCCGACGTGTAGTGTATCTGTCGACAGTCTAAATTATATCCAATATGCCATGTAAGCATCTAAATAGACAATAATTTGTGAAGATTGCTTTTATTTAATAGCGACTTTATTTATATTCAATGCTGGTTTTTAATTCAATAAATTGGATTATTGTTCGGTTAATTAAATATCTTGTTTAATTAACAATTTATATTTTCATCGTACTGAAAAAATGTAATAAATTTGAATAAATATTTGTTTGACTAGTACTAATTTAACATTTATTTGTGATAAATAAACATTTACAAAGTCAACATTTATAAAAATAAATTAAAATTAATGATTCTTGTAGCAAATAAAAATATGTTTATATTTAGTAAATATTCAGTCGATATTATTCAAATATTTATTAAAATTTAATATATTATGCTCTCATTGTCAATATATTTCTTCTAATCTGTTAATTCGCGAATACGAATTGTATGTATATGTCATGGAGAGAAAATTACATTTTACTTACATTTTACTTACGGATTACCTCCTGCCATTCTCAAGTAACAAGGGTATATGGATCATTATTTCCCTTTTCCACAAAGATCCAAAGCAATACGCGACTACGAAATGCAATCTAATAAAGTCGCTTTATCGCCGTGCCACGCACGGTGCTTGTTGTACAATACAAAAGTCAGTGTGCAACTATGCCGGAATACGGGCTACAATTTGAATGCTGCATGGCGTCATTTGCATGTCAAAGGAGAGTCGATGCTACCCGGTAGCGGACCCGCGGTACGATCGCACGAAGGTCGTAACCAGAACACGCGGAATTACGCACACGTGATTCTTGTATTCGACTCGTGAACGTGAACGAAACCACCCGCTGATCCGCGTCCAAATATAAACCCACGTGCCAACATATGAAAATTGGGCCTTGTACACCGGAACGGATGAATAAACGCATGCAATTTTCGACGGCGAGAAGTTCGACGACCGCTGAAATTGGATAATGAGCAATGCCGCGGTAAAATTGAAGAGAATCATTCTTCGAGTTAAATTACGCAACACCGTAATGACGGATTACATGGAGGAGTTGTGATGATTCTATTAGAAGAATATATGAGAGAACAAGGATTTTAATTGACGCGATTAATTTAGATTTTGATATAGTGGTTTGTTTTTCTTCTAATTCCTAGAAATTCTCTATTAGTTATCTACCTATCAATACCCATTGACTATTATACGCTTTTAAATTGTATTTTAATGCAATCTTAATCATGCATTATTAGATGCATAAAAAATAAAAAAGAAATACATTGAATTATAGAATGTAATATACAATGAGTGCAAAAAGTATTCATGCAAGATGATATTTAAAAAAAACTTTAACTTTAGAAAATAAAGATTAATTAGCAATTTATTAATAAAGATTAAAATAAATTATATATTTCTCAAAATTATTTTACTTAAAATAATGTGGAATAATTAAAATATATTATCTTAATAATAAGCAAAAATAAAAAATTGTTATTTAGATGCACAAAAAGTATTCGTGCAGTCAAGAAACTTTATTTCTAAGATTATAAATACTATTTATTATTTTCGCGGAGTCTTTTGTTTATATTAGAAACGTACTTATTGTTATTTAATAAATGTTTATTTTTTATGAACAAAGCTTTTCTTATAAAAATCTTCTCTGTATACATTCATCGTATACATGTAAAACACACACGTATTATGTAAAAAGAAATGTCTAAATAAAAAGACTGAATTGTTTTATGTTACATATGTTATATGTTTTATGTAACAATGATCCAAATTCTAATAAATCGATATGGTGTCACATATAATTAGGATAGCTATTACGTGATATTCTTCTCAGACGATGTATACAATTCCTCGGAACAGGTGATCCTATCACCGATACGAGATGACTGACATTCCTCGGATATGCGAACGTGACTTTGTGGAACATTCTTTCGCGAATGTCGTTTTATGTAAAAATTCAATATAAATGAAGGTTTTGGAAGATCCGAAGAATCCTCTCAAAGAAAAATGAATTCAAAGAGAGAAAAATAACAATAAATTTCAGACTTGATATTTTACTATTCTCGACGTGGATTGATTATTTTTGCATTGGTATGTCTACGCAACTTTCTTTCTTTCCACTTGCCCTTCAAATTTTTAAATAAACGGGGATTGTTTTTGACAAGTAAAATTTATATATGTAAACAATAATCTTCAAGAATATGCGATATAATATAAAGTTTTTCAATTTCCATGCATCGCAAAATTTTCATGATATTGATTCGTAATGTATATTGAAAGAATTTGATTCCAAATGCCTTTATAAAAATCTTTGATAAAAAAAAACAATGAAGCATCATTCTAAACAACCTTAAATTATCTAATGAGATATAAATTATCTACAGTAAGTTCTTTATAAAATATATCAACGTAATGTAAAAATAAAAGATCAGGGAGAGCTAAGCTTCAGATACCTAGTATCGTATTATGATTAATTTGAGGCGATTAATAGTATGAATAAAAATAAACAAATGATATAGACGGCAGCTAAATCAAAGTCATGAAAATTTTTTGCATTCTCATTGCCTGCATTTTGTTGACTCACCAGTTTATGATGATAGTCAATTTATGATACTAGTATGATAAACACAATTTTTTGTATGAAATTAATGTTGTAATTTTTAAGCAAAATGTTCCTCTTCGTCTATATTTAAACTGTATATACTTAACGTACAATCACCTATCGAATAATTTATTCATATATATTCTACAATTATTGCATGTATATTGAGATTTATACCGAATTTCACCGTTTTTTTAAATATAATAGTAAATAATAATAATTTTTTTATTTATAAGTGTTATATGCATTTTTCATGTAAACTCACGTATTATTGCGATGCTATTTTCATCATGAACTCACCTTTTCATCGAGATTGTTTAGATCCGGCAACTGAAAAAGAAAACACAAATTTTATTAGTAAAATAAGAAAATTATAACATATATAAAACTTATCATTTTACATATTTGACCAATGTATTTGTAATTCAAATCAATAAAATTAAATGCCGTAAGATTAATTCACATTCAACAAATCGTTAATCACGAGAAAAAAGAATTATCTGACTAGTCTACCAGACACGTGCTATTTTAAATTAAAAATTATGAATATTGTTAAAATTAATGAGATTAAGGTATTAAATCTTAATTAATGTAAAACCAAAAATTGTCATTTTTAATTAAATTTTAATCAATGTAAAACCAGATCAGATATTTAAGCTCACAGCCAAATGCAACACTGTCGATCAATGTAGCATGCATTCACAATCAGCATAAATTAAAAATTCAGACAAAGTTGATATAAATAACAAGACAACAAGAGAAACCTCGCACGAGTGAGCTATCGAGAAAAGAGGTGGCATGTGCGCCACCTACCCAAATCATTTCGAAATGGTATCTCCGGCTTTACCGACGACACAACCAGTTTACATCGATCCATACAGTGTGCGAGAGAAATGCTTTGCCGCCGGCGAGGCGCCTGACAACGTCGGCAGATGCCGCCTAGCGTCGTAAAATTACGAGATCCCTCGCAAATTGAAGGAAATTGATACCAATTTGTATCAATCAGCCGTCGCGGCTGGTTACATTCTCGCGAGCTCTGCACACAACGTGTTGAGATTAATTTAATACTCGATGCGTCGGACTGCTTGATTAACTTTCATGGTCGTCGTACGTGCTCCGAAAGAGAAAAAGATGCACATACCGGAGTCCTATATATAACATTTTTCGCGGAAATCGATTTATCTGGCACAATACAAATGTAATGTACATTTCGTGACACGAGAAAAATTAATAGCACTGATTTTATCATTTATTGTTAATCGAAAGCTTTCAACAGGATTTTAAAAGAAATCAAACATCGAAACAAATATATTTATATTAAAATAATCAAATTGCTAATCCAATATAACATAATTAAGTCAATATTAAAATACCTACATTGAGAGAAAAGCTTTTAGGATTTGTAACTGTAATTACATGTTACATATTATGGTTATTACACTGCTATAATATATGTTAATAATTATATACATAGTTCTGTCAACAATTACCTATTTATATATAAAAATGGTACTAAAAATGATGATAAATTGTAATTAAATTACCATAATTGCAATTATTTTTATAAATTAATATTGTTTTAAGATCTTAGTTATAATTCTTATTATAAAATAATCGTAACAACTGCAATAATATTATTATAATTTGTAGTTATTTTTGATACCAATTATATGTAAATAAAATAATATATAATATATATATATATATATATATATATATTTGTTAATAGAACTATACATATAATTATTATTACTTACATTATAATAGTAACAATTATAATTACAATTACAAATACTAAAAACTTTTTTTTCGGTATAACATAACATAAAAACTAAAAAATTATATTATTAAAAATTTTTCCAATTTTTTTTTTTATACCGAAAGAGAAAGATAAACTATTGCTAGCTTTTTATTATATAAAATAATCGTGAATACGGAATCTATATTGAAGTGCAGATGCCGTAGGATAAATTGATCCGTCCGATGGATCGGATTATCGGGAGAACTCGGCTATCGATTAAAGTTTTCCACGGTCCTTTTATGTCGTTTCCTCCCGTTCATCCGGACAATATCGAAACCGCTGACCGTCCTCGGTCAGCGGAATCCGTCGCCGCTCCAGTAAATGCGTAATCGCGCATAAATCAGAGCGCGGGGAAGGAGCGAGCGCTGCGCGATGCATATTTATGCGCCCACAGCACCGAGAAATTAAATTCACACATTTCATCGGTCCTATAAAGCATGCGCATATTTCGCACGATGGAACGCTGAGAATGCAAGTCGCACGAGGCGGAAACGAAAGGGACACAGGTACAGAAGAGATTCGTACTTTCCGTGATCTCCTCCATTGTCCGCGAGCATACTAATTGGATTGCCTTCATTAAGACATCCACGAGCGTGGGCGTTTCCGCGACGGATTCATTAACGATTCAACGCGACGGCGACACAAAATTTTTGTACGATCTATATATCTTCTCATTACGACGTGGCATCACGACAGTCCTATTTTGAATTATAACAGACGAAATACGAATGCCTTGGTATATACTTATTCATAAGATTCAAATTATACGAGATACGACATATTGAATAATTTGACCAGAACGAATGAAGTAATATTTCAAATAACATCAAACACTATGTTGATTTCTTTATCAATCCTAATAATATCTAATAATTATTGCACGAAACATAGTCGAATTTCTTAATCTTACCAAATTAATATAGAAAGTTAGATTTTATATAATCAATTTCACATATTTTTCTTATAAAATTTTAATAATTTATATTACATAATTAAATATAATTATATAAATTATATAATCATAAGAAACTATATGAACTTTTAAACTTATAATTATATAAACTTTAAATGTATTTATAATTTTAAAAAACTTATAAATTTATAAATTTTAAAATTTGATAATGTTTAGTAAATACTTTTTGCACAAACAAATATAAATGTAACAAATATAAATGTGACACAAAATGTGTTACTAACAATAAGATATGTTACTAAAATCTTTGCTGAGATTTCTCTTTACACGCTTCCAATTGACTTGAAAATGAGCGTTATTATCGATCTACTTCAATCCATTCGACATTTGTATCCATAAGTCTTCGTCTTTGATTCAACTACCATTGCATATACGCAAGATTGAAGATTGGGAAATAGTTTAATGAGCTGTAAGTAGATAATTGCGTGTGCACGTCTCGCAGTGTGTTCGCGCGTAGTAAATAGGTTGACGGCTACGAAGATCTATTAATGCGTACGGCTTTATTCTGGAAAATAAGTGAAAAGAGGATGCGTCTTAAAATAAAATGGATAAATCAGGCCGATGAAGAAAAACTTGAATAAAAAATTATACGGATCAATCTTTTTTAATCGTTTAGTTTCTAATAAAAATCACTGTATGCATCAATTATAGCGAAATTAAAGAATTATGTTTTAATGTAACGAGAATCTTATTTTTTCAATAAAATTATCCTTTCTAATATAATATCCCGAATCAAAGAAAGTATTTTAGAATAATTTTGAAAGATTAATAAGATGCAACGAATACATTATATATATATATATATACATATTGATTTACATAAAAAGAACGATTTTATCGAAATCTCTAAAAAAATTAGATATAGATTTGAAAATAATTATATAAGACGTCCAAGCTGATTGCTAGAATATCAAAACTTTTTACGGTATTGCTCATTATTATTGATTGAGCGTATTACACAATTATTAGGTGTACAAAAAAGTTCTGAGCTTTTTTTTGTAAAATTCAATCTTTATTCGTATGTAATCGTACGGAAATGGCTTGCTGCGTAACGCCAAGCTTCTGCAAGCTCCTTTTCAGTTTGCG
>Ga0157364_1009003_pt1 | contig 10353 bp, 6 predicted proteins | sample AttsexASBM2_FD_111476 | JGI IMG/M metagenome (GOLD analysis project Ga0157364, IMG submission 111476) | Fungus gardens microbial communities from leaf cutter ant in Ribeirão Preto, State of São Paulo, Brazil - Atta sexdens ASBM2 | ecosystem: Host-associated > Fungi > Mycelium > Unclassified ... | reverse complement strand
GTAAAACTATAAAAATTATTATGGCCATAAAAATTATTTATTCTAAAAATTATTGGTGCTTTAAAAAAAATTATGTCCTATCCAACAAAACAAAACAAAATAAATTCTTGCACACACCCACACGTACTCATACACACACACACACACACACACACACACACACACACACACACACACACACACACACACACACACACACACACACACACACACACACCACACACCCCACACACACACACACACACACACACATTTCTACATCCATGCAAAAAACTTGATTACTATCTAATCGCATATCAATTAATTGATAAATTAAATCCAAGATTAGATCGATACAACATGTAATTTTTAGCGTTAGAAAAACATCCACTGACGTAAAAAAAGTTTTTATTCTTTTTCTGTGTGTGATTTCCGACTTCTACCATCAGAATGATAATTCACTGACAATCGACGTTGACCGCGTTTCTCTTTAGTTCCCGTCTAGATTCCAGAAACAATTCCCATCATACGCCGCCTCGGTTGCGCTGTCGGCCTCTGAGGATTCCAAAAAAGTGCGTGCTCGTCATCATCGCATATCCCGACGATAGCGCATTCAAATAAAGGCGAGGCCAGTGCGCTCTCTGAGAGAGCTGGTGACAAGACCCTGACGCTACCCGCTTTTGATGTCGCCGCCGCTGTCGGCACATCTGATTAGCATCCTCCTTCTTCCGCCGCCAGCTCTACCTCGCTCCACTTCCCCTTTCGTCGTCACGTGGAACACCGACGTGGAGCGGAAAGAACAGCGGCGGATCGCGGTGAATATCAGGAGAAAGGGGAATGTAAAAGGGAGTCACTCGCGATGTCACTCTGGACCACGTTGACTGAGCCGCGTCCTTTTCCTCTGTCCATCTAACTCTCGTCTCTAGCCTTTCCTTCAGTGGCAGAAGGGACGACCGAGAAACAAGAAGGACGAGGGGAAAGCGTGCCGCTCTGAGTTATTCCTGTCGGTGATTCTCTCTCTTTCTCTCTCTCTTTCTTCCTGTCTCTTTCTCAACTTGAGTCGCGGCGACATCATTTAAATGTTCCTTTGCGGAGTTCCTTGCGTCCGCGAGTTTTTAGTTCCCTCATCTCTAAGAAGTCAAAGTCTAAGAAGACGGCTCTGAACGATTAGGGGATATGAGAACAGCCTAGAGATTGAGCTAGCATAGAAATAGATACTAGAGTATGGAATAGGACTAGTTTTCTTCGACATTCTTAGAGATTCTCCAGGAAGAGAATTAAAGTGTCGAATAAAACAACAATTATTTATAACTATTTTTCAATCTGATAAATTACATATCACTGTCACTGTCAGTATTTATATATACGCGCATCTTAATCTTATTTCAATTATATACAATTCTTTCTTAATAACATATACAATTATTTCAATAATATGTTCAATGATATCATACAAATGTCTGAGGAATACGCATTCTTGTATTTTAGATTTTCTCTATACATTCTTTAGACATAATTTGAATTTCGATTGCGTGGAAGTCTGTACCTAGTACAGACGTCGTCAGCAATGACATTGCATTCCTCGTGCTCTTGACGCTCTCATTGATGGAAGACGAGAAGGTACGGTAAAGTTTAAGAGCGCCTTCGGTAATTGTCATTTCTGACCAGCTTGACATACCTCGGTAGACGCGTCCCGCGAGCAGCCCTTGTTCTCCTCATAATAATATGCGATCGCGACAGAGCGGTATCCTCTGTGTACCGTGACTTCGACGGAGTTCCCGTCGAGAGTCTGGTCGCCTAATAAAACGATCGTCATTTATCGTGCAATTATGCCGTCTCATTAATCCACTGGCAATTATGTATCTTCCACCCTTTCCCAATCCTCTCTCTCTTTCTGTGTACCTTCAGCCATCTCGATTACCGCATATCCCACTCTTCACTCGGACTCTGGACCAACCTATCGCTCATCTTGCTCCTTCCTTCCATGGCGAGAAATCTACGCGGGTGGGAGAACAGCGGCAGGGTCTTATCCGCCTGCAGTTTCATAACTTATGAACGTCGGCGTGCACATGCAGCAATGTTGGGACAAGCGCCGACATCGTTCCTCTCATCGTCGGAAGCGGCAATTACACCCTACTTGGAACCAAAGGACTCGCCCGGCCACCCTTTTTTTCCCTTGATCGCTGCTGCTCTGAGACTGGGAAGAAATCGAGGCAAAACAAAGATATAGCCGGCGACAAATCGTTGATGAATATTTTTCGAAATGCATGGTGAGAAAGGTCTCAGTATCATAAGTAGTTCCCGGAATTCTCACGAATCCATATGTTTTTCGCAAACGAGTAATAGGTATAGACTACGTATTCTTTGACTTTAGTGTCTATGCTCCATTAGAAAGAATTGAATATTTTCAATATTTTTCTCAACTCGATATTTTAAAGAGCATGATAAATTAATTTTACATGGTAAACTAATTTTATGTTTTTTTTTTAAATTCTCAATATTTTCTGATTAATTTTTTTTCTAAACTCGCAATATTTCCTAAGTTGCTCTTGCTATAATACAATATTATTTTTTTCTCCTCTACAATTTAAATTTCATTTTACATTTATTACATCTTTAAATCGCATAAATTAACTTTTATGGATTCAATTTTGCTTCTTAGATTTATAAATCTATTCTACAATGTGCTCTTTGTTTCCTGTTTCTTGTTTTTTTACCTTTTACTATTTTCTCTTTTGCAATCATTTTATCGACAATTGTATTTCTTGTTTCTTTCGAAGTTCATTAACTTTTATTTCAGGCGATATAAAACAAAAAATCGGAGAAGTAAAAAGACAAGATGTAAAAAATAGCAAAAAGCAAGAAATAGGAAACAAAGAGCACATTGTAGAACAGACTTTATTTTCAAATCGGACGCGATACTTACGTATATTCCTGATTACGATTCTGACAATTACCGGGAGAGAAATTAATCACAAAGGATGCAGGATTTCTTCGAATGGAGAAGAACGGCAAAAGGAACGGAGAAGAATAAGGATCAATGAAAGTCTCAATAGCTAGTCTTTGATGATTGAAAAAAATATCCAACAAGTTGGCGATGATACTTCAGCATCAGCCTTCCTTCTATACCGCGGTAGCGGCAGTTGATAGCCGAACAACGTCGGTCGGCGGTGCTTTTGCCGCGATGTAGATTTGTTTGCATTTAAAAATCAAATTGACCGCGCTCCCTTCACCTCGCTACCCTCGCTCTTTTCTCGGTAGGACGTAGTGCTGAAGGTTGGTATGCGTTAGCTCTTATACTGCGATGAAACACAGGAATACTCTTCGTTTCTCTCTGTCACTCTCTTTGCCAGACAATATTGTCTCTCTCTCTCTCTCTCTCTCTCTCTCTCTCTCTTCTTTCCTCTCTTTCCATGCTCTCAGTTGGGGACAATGCACGCCAGTTTTTGCGTCGTTTGCTTCCACAGAGATGGACGATGGATCTGCTGGCAGCTCCGCTGCTTCCCCCTCACGTTTTCCTCCATCCGCCCGCGATCCTCTTCTTCTCCTTCTTCTTTCTCTTCGTCCGCGACGTTAATCCTTTCTCTCCTTCTTTCCGCGACGTCTTCCTCGCCCTACGCCTCGCGGCTTCTCTTTTTCCTACCTTGAGTTCGGGAGAGGACTCCTCGATTCGGGCTCAACCCCTCGCATACAATGAAACCGAAAATCTCCGTGGCACTCAGAGAATGCGGCGCATGATTACCTACATCGAAACGAAGAACCGACCGGCAAGAAGAAGCGCCGCGCTTTCTCTCTTTCTCTCTCGTTCTTTTTCGTCTCTTTTTCGCCTTCTGAAAACATTGCGATACTTCTACCTCACGAAGCGAACGGTCGCAGCGTGAACCACGATTAAATATTGTTTCAAAAAGATCTGTTCCCAAAAACTAGTTACTGAGAATATTATAAAATTCTTAATATTGATTATAAAATTTTTATCATAACATTTTTATTTGTTATAAAGATTTATGATAGTATTTATAATAGATATATATTATAATTGTATTTATAATAGATATGTAATAGACAGGTCGATAGAGTTCTTTTACAAGTGAATCATCTCGCAATAAACTTCAACGTTCTGAGTAGGATCTCTGCTTGAGATAGTTTATTAAAACCTAGTATGAAAGCTGTATGACCGGATTGGAATAGAGCCAGATGAATCGTCGAAAACCTATCGTCATTCATGTCAACGATAGATGTTGGGTGCGGCGATCAAACACGCGACATCTCCGCTGTCTCGTGACTATCAACCGTTATGCTCGCAAGAGATCGATCGGATTGATGTGTAATAAGATCGTCTAAGATCATGAATCGATCTAAATAACGCATCATATGTTACAATAGAAAAAAATTTCAAATGATTTATTTTTTGCCGTAACTTATTACTGTAAATTTATCTCATAAATATAGTATCAATGCATTAATATGTTCTTTGTCAGTTATTTTTATAAATTTAACTGTATTATTTATTTATTGCACATACTTTTATGTCTAGATATTTTTCAATTGCTAGTATTTTATTTAATATATAAATCAATTTGTTACAAGAAATATTACCTTGACTACATTCTTTTTAATGACACACTAGCGATGTAACTTCTCAGTACGCTCGTAATGCTCGTCGCTCAAGGAGACTGTAGTAGCGCAATTATGCACTCAGCAGACTCTTACTCTGCAGAAAAAGATGACGGATGCATCAGCTTACGCGAAACAATCCGCTTGCGCAGGCAGGACATATAAATTTCAAATTTCACCTCACCGCTGGATTTTTGTCGGAATTTCGTTGACTTAATTTCATATCCAATTAGATTGTATCGGATTACATCCGTAAAAAACCTTGTCCATCCGTCTTAAATTATTTCTTTATTCGAATATGCATTGTATCACAAAATAATTTGCATTTTATTTAAATTAAAAATATTATCTATATTTAATTTATATAAATATTATGTAACAAGTATTAAACATGATTATATTTCTGTAATGCAGTATATTTATAATTCTTGCATTTTATGATTTATATGGAAGGAAATTATTGTTTCAAAGCGAAGATAATTGACGTATGCGAGTCTTCTAAAAATATAATTTTATTGATATTATTTTTATAATCAGTGCATCATACATTTTATACTTGCGAATATATGTTATTTAAATTATAATTATGATTCTTAGATACATAACAAAGCGTAATCTTTTCGCGTTATACATCAGAACTTTCTTGGGAACAGAACAATTACGCTTTATCTATGCTTAAATTATAGATTGCTTTGGCTGACGGATCTCAAAATATGAAAAGTTTAAAAAATATCGCCGGTCATGCTATTCGCTTGTTTCTCTCCGTATTGTGAATTAAATGCACATTAACCCTAGAGTTGTGTAGCGCGTGATTGCGATCAGGTAAAATCGCGCTAATTAAGCCGTGCAAGACGCAGTCGTGCGTTAAAAAATTCGTATGTATATTTAAACAAATAACAATCGTCTGCACAACATTATTGTCGATCTCTCACGCCTACGATTTCCTCGAGAAACGTACCCACACATTATTTGTAAGACCCGCGGTGCAAGAGATTTAAGTCAGAAACGTGCATGGATTTTCTGGATAAAAAATATTATGAAACAATTTTTTGTCTTAATTCAAACACAGTCGGTAAATTAGCCTGAGTGGTCGAGACTTTCATCTTTTCGCGGGTTATCGATTAATCAGACAAGGCGATGAAAGAGTTCGATGAAATAATGATGGTACCAAGTCGATAAATAGTACGCCTCTGCGCCCTTCTGTCAAGGGTGGAGGGAAGGGGCTATAAGGCCCTTCGGGGTCCGCGTTAATGCCAGTCGAGAGAAGACAGCTATCAAAAGCCCGTATTTAAATATTATCAATGAAATTACAGTGCTCACTGCTTGCACAGCCAGCTCGGTCATTACCGACTGGCAATTCGGCCTCTTTAATCGCCATTGTCAATACTAATCGACATCGTCGTTATTTAATATGCTTCATCCCATTTTTCTTTTATGGATCCTTTTATGCCGAACCATTCGTTGCTTTTGCTTCTTTCTAAAGGAGTCCTTGGGAACAGTCTAACTTGAGTGAAACAGATAGATCGATCGGCAATTACGCGATTCTTTTTTATATTCAATACTATTATAAATAATTAAGATTATTATGATATTTAACAAAATAACAAATGTACGTAACAACAAAAAATAATTTAAATTGGAATCTCTCAAACTTTAAAATAAATAACAATAAAATTAAGGCTAATGAAAGTTAGGACGGAAATAGATGCGCATAAGTTTAATTCACATAAAATACTTCATAATAATAAATGATGTGCAGCTTTATTACGAAATCTTGAACGTTTCCACTCTCTTTCGAGTTATTCTCAAAGTTATATATATTCAACGATCAATGTTGGTAAAACGATCTATCCATGATGAGTCACTATCATCAAGTTCCCAAAATTGTAGTGGAATCTCAAACAAACGTCAATCATATTATGAAACTTTGGCAATAAATAATATTAAATTTGCTAACTAATAAATTAATCGTGCTATAAGCATCTAATTAATTAACAGTAGATAATTCAGAATCTTGAATGATTCACAATAATTTATTTATCATTTTAAATGTACGTAACCATGTATTTCAGATTAACAAAATTTATTCTTTATGTTACTCTTATAACGCTTCGTAATTTACAACAATCTAACGAATTTACATAAATAAGCATTTCTTCCATTGTATCAGTTGATCGGAAAAACGCTGACTATATTATATAAGAAATTACGTATTATACAGAAATATATATAATGGAGATGATGATTCGACTGCCGTCGTTACGTATTTTCCGAGTTTCCAAATCCATCGTTCGCTGGATGCGCGCATAATAATTGTGAGCTTGCAATTAGTAACCGGTACGGCAAATAGTATCGGTGTTGCTATCTGCATTAACTGCCATTACCATACCGGCGAACGGAGCAGCGATAGAAAGGAGTGGGAATAATTAAACCACTATGATTGCTATCTAAATAATTAGGACTTGGCGTGACTCTCTGCGTGCTGCTGTGTACAACGCTCGTACGCGAACAGTAAGATCATAGATTTCACGAAGCGCAGGCATAATTAGGCGAGAGATATGAACGCGAAATCCGCGTATTTAAATCTTAATGTTGTGAAGAAGCCTTGTGTCCGAATCGCGCTCAAGCAGAACGAATCTCGTCTGAAGACATACCGAATTCTTACGTGATATGGATCAAGGATGTCATTTATTACTTCCGTTAGAATAATTATTTTTGGAAATTTATTTATCGATTAAAAAATTTTACTTTTAAACGTAGAATGATACTCGACATTTTATTTTGTATTTTGTATTACATCAACGTATAAAATACAGTTTCACGAAATGTATTGAATCACTTAGTTTAATAAAAAGTAGTGATAAATTACTTATTTTATTAAACTGATTAACATTATTTTTAATTTTCAAAGTAAAGAATTAATCAGTATCTTTCAGTATTAAATCAATATTAAACTGGATTTCTATATATATGGAATTTTTGACATTTTTTAATAGTATCTCATATAGTAACGTATGTATATCAATGAGTTCGAAAGTAAAGGAATACATTTGTATTGTCCTGCTTTTTTTGTGCTATTTTTTTCGAAATGTCTTTATTGAAAGTACGATTGAAATGATGAAGATACTTTCTTTTTGCTTGTTTTCTGCCGCGTCGAAATAGAGAAACGGGGTCAGAAGGCAGATACGTGTCGGCACTGTCAAAGAGTTTAGCTGCAAGACACGCGAATCAGAGATGCGATCTGATAAGAAGCGGAGAATCTCAGTGTACCGCGTACGAGCCCCTGCTGTGTCCACGCACCTTAAAGCACCATTCTCACGTGCGGCGACATAAGCAGGACCCACGTGCTCGAGATACTCTCGCGGCAGTGATTAAAGAACTTACTTTAGTACCCTAAATAAATTATATGATATCTACATAAAAAAAGTTATTGATTGTATTTCTTAATAATGTTTGTTTAAAGTTGCAAATAAAATTACAGTTGCATTTAAAGTTACAGTTAAAATTGCTACTTAGACTTTTATATAAGGCTTATATTTATTCACCACTATTATTTCAGAATATGATGATCAGAAGAAAGTACACAATAAAAATTCTTATAAAATTAATATAATTAATAATTAATATTAATATGGAAATATGTTTTAATAAAATAACACAATCAAGAGACTTGTAAAACATATATTAAAAATTATTCCTTTATTTCGTAAATAACCATTATCTGGAAATAAATTGTGCATAACAAAAAAAATAAACTATGTTTACAATAAAGTTACGTTTATAACAAAATATTAAATTATAGATATGAATATGATTTAATTTCTTCTTAAAACAGGTTTTCGATATATTTTATTTTTATTATTAATTATAAATGTTGCTTCAATGAAAAATATTTTTATTCAAATTTGCAAGAATTTTAATTGTATTTTCTCATTTCTGAAATAATAATGATAAACAACCTGAACTTTGACTGTTGTCAAAAAAAGTAATTTTTTTTTTTTTTTATTAAGAAAGTAATAGAGATGAACACTGATCGTAATATTGTATGATTTATTATGCTTGCCTGACAACGTAAGTTTTTACGAGATTAAGACAGAGGCAATTAATTTTTAGATGCCGTCGATAAAATCCATTTTCTTCATATAAGTTACGTAAACGATATCTAAGTGCAATGTAGACTACACCGTTATAACGAAACGTGAGTGTATGCCTTTGAAATAAATAATTATTTCTAAAGGACTGTGTTACGTCTTCGAAAGTTGCATTAATTTCACTGCACCGTTCGATGATCTCAGCAGTCACGTTCGAGCAATATCGAATAAAGACTGTGATTATATACGATAGTTGATGACGAACCTAAGCCGACCTATCCCGCGCGAGTCGGCAGCTTCGAGCTCAAAACCAATCCGTATCGGTTCAGTCTGGGATTAATCGGTGTTTTGTTCTGCAGCGAAGTGCTTATTAAGGCCATGCCTTATTAAGCTTCATGGGCATGCAAACGGGATGGGATCCGTGATGGTAGATTTGATCACGAATGAAATGGCGACCGGTCATTGTATCAAGCTGAAGAACGAGTTTTATTACAAGCAATCGCGACCGACAATAATTAAATTAATCTCGCGGACAGAATCTAGGCTTTAAAGTTGTACCGTGAAATTCACGATACAACTGTATCGTGTATTTTTTCGACTTATTTTTATTCTCGAGCGATTTTTACAAATTTAATATTGTGGTTAAGTACTCAATATATTTAATAAATTTTCAATACAATGCAAGAAGCAAAATTTACAAGTTATATAATATTCTTTAAAAATGAATTTTTTGTTTATTGTACATCATATGCTCAATAATGAGCCAATCTTAATATATTCTTAGACTTCAATAATATAATTATTATAGTTATGACTAAAAAAAATATAAATATACTTAGATAAAATCTAAGTAGTTTTCACATTTCTTCCTATACTTTTGCAGGCATGATACTTGTAAAGTTTCTCACCGATGTGTGCAATGTGTGCGAATATGATTTGCAAACTGTGCCTTCACGTGTCTTGCAGAAATCGCGGTTGAATCATTTCAGTCCGATATGCCAATATTTATGCATCTTCAAACTCCAAGGTTTGTTGTATCTCTTGCTGCAATATTTACAGGGTTTGATTCCTACAAACCAAAGTAGTTAAAAAATTGTTACCTTTGTCTGTTTTGTAAAATTCAAAAATTAAATCTAAAATATTTTTAATCTTACAATATATTGTAGTATTGTATGCAAGAATTTGATTTAAGAATTGAACTTAATTCTAAATAGGGTCATATATTTGATCTCAAATATGGAGTTTTTTATTCGATTTCTTTACTTCTTTAGATCCAGTACATAGCAGTATACATTAAATTTGAAGACATTATTTATCCATTGAAATTATTTACTTCTATTGACATCATTTGAAATCAGATACATAATAATGTATAACATATTGGAAAAATTTTGAAAAAAAAATTTTTCAGTATGAATTATTTATTAAAGTTAATATATATATATATATATATATATATATAGAATTAAAAAAATTTTTTATATGATTCTTTAAAATAAGATCTAAAGAAGTTCATTTCTTTTTAACGTTTTGCACAAATTAGAATCGACATAGAAAAAATATATTCTCCTATAACATTCTTTCACCTATATTACATAGTATAATATATTCTTTTATATTACATATATATGAACATATATATATATATATATATATATATATTATTTAT
>Ga0157364_1009002_pt1 | contig 10353 bp, 5 predicted proteins | sample AttsexASBM2_FD_111476 | JGI IMG/M metagenome (GOLD analysis project Ga0157364, IMG submission 111476) | Fungus gardens microbial communities from leaf cutter ant in Ribeirão Preto, State of São Paulo, Brazil - Atta sexdens ASBM2 | ecosystem: Host-associated > Fungi > Mycelium > Unclassified ... | reverse complement strand
ATTTTATCTGAAAAACTTGAAAAAGTCAGGGAATTTAAAAATTCATTTTTTGTGGCAATCCTGGCATTGTTTTCAACGTTTAAGTATTCTAATTATTTTGATGAATAAAATTATTTTTAGATCTATATTATTTATAGATCTATAGTATTTAACTAAATTTTTAAATATTTTAACGTTCTTTACAAATATGTACAAACAATACAAAGATTATACGTGTTTTATTAAATATAGTGACACACACACAGCTCAAAGGAAAGATCGAAGATGAAATTCTAAAGATAAATTTCAAACAACTAGATAATTTGATTTTATTTCGTTCTAGATATTAATAAAAATTAATCGATACCGTTGAATTGAGTTTCGGCAGTTGAAATTAGATCTCTCTACAATTAGGAGAAAGTGCATGATTTTTAATATACTTCATATACACGTAAACACGTGCGGAGCTTTCTTACTGCTGAAATGATCGGTATATATGTATCGACTTTCCAGCCGGACGTTCACGCTCGGATATTAATTGAACGATTGCCACTCTTGGCTACTCATTATACGCGCTTTAATTCGTATGGAGCTGGCTCGGCGCGACGCGACGTCGCGTCGTACTTGTATTCCGGCCGAATGATCGTTCTCGTTTGCTTGCCGAGACTCGCGCACGAGCGCAGAACGACGCGAGCGGGAGATTCGCGCGGAAACCCATTACACGCCTTGTAATAAGCACTTTAATGTGCCGTCATGCCACGCGCACATTCAAGAAGATTTTCATACGTCGAGAGATAAAACATAATGCGGTAGTAAAGCTGAGATCATCAGTGAAGTAATTAGATCGATATTGCGGCATCTTTTTACTGCAGAGTGATAAATCCTTCTTCCTAACATCTCTAGAAGCTCCGAGTAATTTATCGTCTATTATATCTTGCCATTTAACATGAAGCTAAGATGAGATAAGAAGAAAAGCGGCAGTCATAAAGCAATCGATATTGTGATCGAGCGTATATAGAAAAATTGCGGAAAATCAAATAATAGTGGTAATTGATCTGTCGTTTTTGTCGGAGTGATAGACGGGGAAGCTGCAAGTAGCGAGGAATACGTGAAGTGAATACCTACGAACGACGCTCACAGTGAAAGCGTAGCAGTAGTTCCCGTTCTGATTGATTGTCAAGGAGATTGAGTATCTCGGATTTATCTTATGTATGCGCGAACGACGCCGCGTAATGACGCGGGCGCGTTGCAGCACGTGTACGAGCGAAATTATTCGCGCCGCGTATGTACATGATTATACCTTATCGTGCGAAAATCGGCTTCATCGACGACCTGTCGGATTTCCTATTAATGTCTGCTTCCCGACGGAAGGCAGATATACCATTACCGTTGACGCCAGGGCGACAGTGCCGATAGAGTACCTTTCATATACGACATTCATATGAAATACATATATGTATTTTCCTTCTTATTTACTCCCTCATTGATTTTACTTCCTGTATATGGAAATGTTTTGTTTACCTGACGGAGACAATCTATTATCTATGTTGCGCAGTTCGGTCTAATTGGTCGAGAATTTATGCGGTCGTGAATCCATGAAGTTCTCATGAATCCGGAAAGCACAACGAAAGTTGTAATTGGAGAAATAATGACCCAGTTGTGGGCGTGTGGAATCTATGGCTGTTGGTGGAGAAAGTATAACATATATGCGTTGCCGACACTACCGCACGATCGCCGGATGATTTCCACACACTGAGGGATTTTCTATGTATTCTCGCACTTGCTCGCACTCCGTGAGCCTCGATCACGTCGGAACCGCGCGCTTTTCTCGCTGTATTTCCCCGCGACGGGAGATAAATCAGTCGAAAAGCGAAACACGCCGCGCATTAAATTTCATTCGTAGCTCGATTTGATTTATGAAAATTAGTACCGATTTTTTCCTACGTTGAACGAATACACGTTGCATTCGCTGCACGCAACTCGAATCAATCTGCGTCGCGAACCTATTATTCAACGCTGCCGCGGTCATTGGCGGCACAAACGCGCCGCGATGTTGTGGCAACGTGATGGTACAATCCCGATGATGTTTGCTTAATAACAGGAAAATTTGTATTTTTCACTTTTGATGAAACTGATTGTTCAGTGAAATAATTGCAACGTTTAATTGATTGCATCATGTTTATTTGTTGTCATTTCAATGTGTGTTCAAAGAAGATTACGTTGTGTAATGAGAGATTTATAATTAACAATTAAATCATGTTTGTAAACTTTGTCCATCTTTTTTCGAAAATGATTTTGAATAGAGCTTTAATAACAGCTCATTTTCATCAAAATTTTCATTTTCTTTTTCTACGAATGGATGGAGCTTTTTCAGAATCATGGGATGTATCTTATATTGACAGCCAGGCTATCTTTCACGGCTGAAACCAGTTTGTAGTATTATGAGCATCATTGTTTGCCTAGACCGGTCAGGCATATGTCAGGCAATATCAATATAACTCCCGCGGTACTATTATATATTACCACTTCAGAGCTTCTATTCCTGTGAAAGTATTAAATTGTATGTTTATTCTAACAACAATCCATTGACATAGGGACGATTGTGAAAATCTGAAAAAATATCACAGACGTAAAATTTCATGTGTAATCAGTTATTAAAGATACGTTACAGCAATTTTTCAAGTATAATTTTGTAATATTACATAGTTATAATCATTTTAAAAATTATATTATGTAATATTTTAAATTATGTTATATAATAATCTTGAAAATTGTTTTGAATGAAAAATATTTATAAAAATGTTATTTGAATGCGATAATTATTATTGTTAATTTTAAATTGTAATGACTAAAGTTATTTATTTACGAACAACAATATGTAATCAAATTTAAATTAAGTATAATTATGTAAGACCTTCCAGACATATGTATAGTCAAAACAGAGAATGACGAAGTTGATAGCTTTAATTGCAATTACCTTTGTGCATATTAGTGGAACATATGAATACGATATAATGATAATCTGGATGAAACTCATAATGAAAATAGAACGAATTTTAATTATAAAACCTTCGAGTGAGATTTATTAGATGGCAATTAAAAACTTTTTCGTAATCAAAATTCCCGCAGGGATGACTGATCCGCACAGTCATTTGGGCTTAGCAAACCCACGGACCCGAGCTCAATACATTGTGGACACATCGCATACATCCACATATACAGTTAAACATTGCATACAACCATGCATTCTTGTAATAATGCAATAAATAGTTAAAAAAGAAATTGTAATAAAATTTTACATCGTATATTTTCAATTTATTGTATATCTCGTACAATGGTAGAAGTTTTTTATTATTTGCAATTATGCAAATTTTTTCAAAACTGTTATGATGTAGAATATTATAAATATTTATGATATTTTTTTTTAAATCTCTGTGAAGTTTTTAAAATTTTTTTAAATAAAATAGATATAAAAAAAAGGACGGAATAATTATATAAAAAATTTGAATATGTAAAGCAAAATTTTTATCTTCTAGAAATAGTTATTTTAATAAAATTACATTGTCGATATATTATAAGTTTACGTTGTAAACTTATAGTAAATGTGAAATTGCTGTTTACAACATGAACAGTATTTAATTTATTGTCAGTTGATCACATTTTTATTTCTGTATAGTTTGAATTATTTAGGATATTAAGTTTATTAAAACAAATTAACAAGAAATTAGACATAAGCTATATGAAAAAACATATGAGAAATCATAATAATTGTGAGTTAAAGCCTATTAAACTGTCAAATAATTTATTAATAACAGATTTTGATCCATATTTAGTTATAATACCACGTTACAATTAAAAAAATTAAATTTTCTCTAATTAATCTTGTTTTATACAATCTATCGGCAAGTTAAAGGAGACTAAGCATATGTTGAATTTCGAGTAGTCAATTGTCATTGAATGAATAGCCTGAGGATGCTTTTGTAATTTAACAAGCAAGCATTTAGTCCACATTGACTCCCGATTTCTCCTCACGAAGAAGACTTTTCTCATCGATCTTCGCTCGTCGTATTGCTACACCAACTGTGTCATTATAGATCGAGCGGCATTCGCAAAGGCCGAACGTATCTCTTACATAGCGCGTGAGACGCGAAAGGTGCGTACACATGTGTGTGCGTGCCGCTGTCGTTCCGTAATGGGTCGGGGTCGACGTTTAGGGCCTATCGACCGTGCGATTTCCGTTAAATCGGCAACTTGAATAGACCATTTGTGCAGTCGCACAACAGACACACAGTATGTTGGAGACTGTACACGGAGGATGAACGATGACACGATTAACCTATTTACGTATCGATCGGCGAGGTCTTTTATTTGCCTCGTTCCGGTTCTAGCGCGTGTCATACACCCACAATTGCGAGAGAGGTTTAATTATTCGCAATATATTCTTTGTAGACGAAATTTTAGATGCTCTAGAAAACAAGGAGTCAGTGACGAGAAAATATATTAATCAGTTATTTTTTACTTTAATCCAGAGCTTTAGTTCAGTGCTGACTATTAGTGAATCTAATATACCCATTCAATATTATATTCTTCATGTTATATCTGATTTGAATTATTATTAAAACAAACATAAATATTTCTATACGCATGCACGCGCGCGCACACGCACACACACACACACATTTTTTTGTAGATGAGTTATGTCATTTTAGTTTCTTGAAATTCGTACCCTTTACTCAACATAATTCAAATGGATTTTATAGATCGAGTGTCCAGTAACTATGTTACAAATTTTGACGTCCTTCAACTCTGGAGAGTTAACATTATACTTTTTTATTTTAAAGACGAGTTGAAACTTTAGGACTCATTTATGCTCTTGTATATACCGAATAATTAATTCGTACATTCGATGAAATGTATCAAGATTGCTGACACAGGTAGCTTTAGAAGTTGTTTGTTTAACATATAGCGATGTTATATAATCAGAGAAACAAACGTTCAGATAAAGAAATAATTTTTACTCTCAACGGCGGACTGTAAGCGCCATTGTTCATATTCATCAAACATTGCTACGCGGATCAATAGTGATTTATAGCAATTTTGTGTGTATAATATACAATTTAATTTGCCCTGCTCTCATAGCACAGTACATAGACCTCGCAATATACATAATATCGCACCTTGATATAAATTGCACGAAATTAGTACGGTGCGAGTCATACAGCGTATCGAGACTCATATTTCATGAGCGATTCGAGAATTTATATATTCGTTAATATATGTATACGTATATATCGTTATATGCGGGAAGTGATTGAACGTTTAGCACTATTTCAACATTTCTGTAATCATTTTGTGCAAAGTGCGATTTTCCATGAAACTTTCACCTTCGTTGCTATACAATAATTTTATCATGTTTTTAACCGAATGATTTTCGATTAAAGTCACACTTGATGCATCTCATTCACGAGTTCTCCGTAATTAATGAAACTAAATAATTGACATTAATTGGTTTTAATTTACGATAATGATGAATGCATATTGTAACTTTCATCAATAAAATTTCATGAAAATTTAGTAAATATATTTAAAATAGAGATGTAAATTTAGAAAAGATAAAGAAATTAAGAGAATATCTAAAAAAAAATTGATATTTTTTTTAAATTTTAAATCTGAATGCATTTTATTTTTATAAATAATTGATATGCAATCACGTAAAACGTTTTACGTTTTATGTATTCTCATATGAATATGTTTTATATGACGGGAAGTAGTGCATCATAATCTTCTCTTCATTTTACACAGCATACCCAATTTATTCTGTTTCGTTGTAGTATTCGTTGCGAATTAGTCGAAAAGAGTTTTCGCCGGCAACACGCATCTGCCGCAACCGTAGCCACGCAACGGAAGTCGTTAGTACGGAAGACGGGGCGCGCGCGAAAAGCGAGACCCACATCTGTCCGCAAGACTTTTAATTGCATAATTTGCGGCATAACTTATGCGCCGGAGCGCCGTTTGCCGCTCGCATTCGTTTTATTTTTCGAGCGAGGAAGCTTATCTTTCGCTTCCACGTGCCTCGGGACTTGTGGCGGAGTAATTAAAAGTCCGCCGTCGTCAATCAGAGCCTTTTCTGCCCCCCTCCCCTCCCCCCCCCCTCCGCTGTCGCCTAAGGGTGAGATAGAAAGGTGAGCCTCGCCTCACCTCGCATTGCGTTGCGAAAGTTCGAAGTTTCTGCGAGCTTTCGCGCTCGCGAAAGTTTCCAAATGAACACTTTACGGGAGGAAGCTTACGGAGTGGATACCCCATTCCATGGTAATTTAAAACTGTGCGAGCTTTTTGCATGGAGTACCGTTCTTTCAGGTTCGCTAGAGAACGATGTTAGCTTTCAAATAAACGCTTCGAATGAATAATCTCGGCAACGATAATTTGGTGACAGATTACAAGTTGAAGTTAATTTCAATTTATTTCATCGTTTACTTATTATTAATAAAATTAACTCCTTGAGATATCGCTTATATAAAAAATGCATTAAAATTAGCAAATTATAATAGATATAATAGATAATACAACTCTCTGGAGACAAAAATTATACAAATACTAATTTGAAACTGAGAAATATATTATTATAAATGTAGCCTCTATGAAAATGTGTAGAAAATGATGGAACATAAGTAAGTATCAACGTAAATATCGTGAGATAACTCTGATAATAAATAATATATCTCCTTCAAGATCCACGATAACTCGCGATCTCAAATTACGCGTTCATCCCGGCGATTATAATACGGTCCATTAATGTGGAAATTGCAAAATACGATAAAGCAGACGGTGCACTATTAGCGAGGCAACTCTCTCTTTCTCACATTATGTAGTATCGGTGAAACGTATTTCCCTTCATAAATCGATCTCCTCTAAAATTAAGTTTTATATGCGAGGAAGGTATGCTCGTGCGTTAATATCGACAATATATATACCGCGCATCTTGGGAATTGTTTTTTTCCGGCCTTTCAAATGCTTGTCAACAGCTAAAAGTCAACAGCTATCATATATAATGTATATAAAATATTGATAATAGTATTATATAAACATAAATCGTACCTACTTATATCCTGTCTATATTTCTATAATATAAATCTAAATAGTGAAATCGCATTTACGGTATAACTAACTAATGAAAATATATTATTAACAAATTATATAAGAAAGATATATGAGCTTTACTAACTGTTGAAATTTCATGAATAATATTTATTTTTTTTATCGACTTTATTAAGATTTTACTTGAAGATTTTACTCTGAAGATTATACTTGAAGATTATACTTGAAGATTTTACTCTTCTACCACAAAGTTTGGAAATTGAAAAATTGCGAGCAGCAATTTCGGTTTTTCCGATAAAAAGTTGGCCATAAATTTCTCGAAGTATCTACTCGAAGTTTAAAAGATTTTTCAGTCTCATTTTGGTACATCCTTTACACATTGATACAGCCATCAGGGAGGGATTCCGTTGCGACTGCGGGAAACGGAGGTAATCTTTTGGCGTCTTCTCCGCGTGGATTTTCACGATGGAAAATGGATCCGCGGTGAGCGCGTTTAAAGTGCCCCGGCGCGGCTATTTGTCTTCGTTTTGCCACGTTCACGCACTGATAGGCGGTACCATTAATCATATCGCCGTGGAACATATACACACATTATATACTGCAGCACGACTCGCGCATCCACTCGCTCGCGCGTCGATACGCGTTATTATTATATGCGCCGCTGAACGCGAGTGCGAGTGCTGACGCGCGATGGATTAATTGCGTATCACGTCGTCACGGCGATTATAATATCTCGGTACTGGCCGGCTTGTGCAGAGTCGGCCCCGGGCGATATTCTGGCAGTGAACGCGCGCGTTAGATGAATAATAAATTTAATTCGTCATGTTGTGCGATGATAACTGCCAAGTTATCGAATCTACCCTCGCCGTTTTCACTGCACCACGAAAAATTGCTGTGACTAGTCAATTGGCGTGGCGACATGCTTCTCCGTCGCGTGCAACGCGATCCTTCGGCCGGAAAATCGATTCACTTTCGAATTAAGGTGCGATAACGAAGGCGTGTTTTGACACGCGCGATAAGACAGCGGATATTGATTGTGTACTGCATCCGCCCACTTCAATGTACTCCTTTTTTACTCCTTTCTATGTCTGTAAGTACACTGTTGATTTTATAACGATTTCCTATTAAATGTTTGTTTTGCGATTTTAGCCAATTCCATATTAAGTTGTATCGAATTATTATTTTTCATTACATAAGATAAATATACTAGCGGCCAGTTAATGGACATGTTGGACGAAATAACAGAAATTTTAAATATTAAGCTTTTAATGTTATACAACTCTAATAAATTTGTTTCTTATAAAAACTTAAGACGAATTTATTTAGAGTACATATCATTAAAAGTTTATTATTAAAAATTTTTATTATTTTGTCCAATAATTAAGTCATGTCTACTGATACATTTGTCAATTTTGAATTGTTTTCAGTTAAAAAATATTAACTATAAATTAAACAAGGAACTGATATATAAGTTAAATCTCTTTTGATATTTAAATGTAAACATTTTATGATTTCATATAATTTATTATTACAATATATTTTTTATTTTTTTGTTGTTTATTTTATTTTTGGTATAAAAAAATTGTTAGTGATAATTTCTTAATCGCATATAACATATTTTTGCATTAAGGAAATCTTGAAATGATGGAATTATTGATATTATAGATTAAAAGTTCTCTAAATTGCATTGAGAGAAAAATGTGGCATTGCGAAGCAAATGTTACTTACAACATTTTCTTTGATATTTATTAGTTATGAAAAAATTTGATTGTAAAAAGATGAAGTACACATTTCAGTGATGATGAAATATGTGTCATTAATTGTAAAAAAATAAAATATAGATGATTTATTTGCTATAAAATTTTATTTTGTATTTAAATTTTATTTTGTATTTAAATAAAGATTTATTTTAGTGAAGTAAATATATTTCTCACATATAAATTTTTGGGTGTCTTTTTCTCAGTTGGCTGTATAGATTGCAAAATTCTTTTATACAATTAAAATACTCGCAGAAAGAGGTATACGAGATGATTTATCGAGATAATAGAAAAAAGTTAAAAAATTGCAATGCTATTAAATTTTTCGGTTTTCTTATTAAATCTCATCTTATTATGCCTCACCTTTTTTTTACATTTGAATTGTAAAAAGATTTTTACACTACAGCCAAAATTCAGGAAACTTTTTAACTTGTAATGTCAATTTCTTAAGAGTTTATATGTATAATTTATACCCTTGATTGATCTCTTTGTGATTAGAGCAAACTAAATGTTTCTTACCATAAAAGAGAACTTTACGGGTGTTTGCTTTTGCTTACGAAAGGCTCAACCATGAGCCAGCTTATGCTCTAACGTATCGCCCGTAAAGTCACGTAGTAAAGAAGTGACAGCCGTTTAGCAATTGCTCAAAGTTCACGGTTCCATGGCAATCGATACTACGCGCGGCGTTGCTAAAACAACCGCGGCGCACATTCGGGTCGTCGCACCTTCCGGTCTTAGGCCCTCTTCCTACTCTGGCTCCCTTCGTGTTGGATAATGGATGAGACCCGATATTTACATATTTTTCCATGTTCGTGCCGTGGAGACGGGTAGGTCAGGCGAGGCACTACCTAGCACAAAGTTGCACCGAACTTGCCTCTGTCTATTCATCTATTCCGATTTACTCCATATCGTTTGGTGCATCATAAAGGCAGGAAGTTTTAACGTGTGTCTCTCATGTGCGTGTAAAATTAGGACAGTTCGAAATCAGAGTTGTTTGTAGCGACGTAAAAAATTTTAGTCTTTATTTTTAGCTCGTTTGTATTAGCTAATTTTGCATGTGGCACCATTTCATATTCGTTTGTTTTCGGTGATTATGTTGATGAATGTCTCAAATGTCTGATTTTATTAGAGAGATTTAAGTTATTTATGAAACCTAAGTTATGTCTATTTTATGACCGCTACTCCAAAATGACCTTGTAAATCTTTTAGTCTATAACCAAGATTCTTTCCCACAGTAAAAAGCGTTGCTTTATTTTTGTATGTTGATACATACAAAACAAATTTATTTATATTATATATTTTGATCAATAAGTTTAATTTATATAGTTTTAAAGTTGAAAATTTTCTTAAATTTTTTTGCTTACGAATAATTCTAGTTTATAATTATTTTTTTATTTCATATATAAAATATCTAAACTATGTCTGTGGGATTTAATTTTAATTAAAAAAAAATTAAATTATCAGAGACTTTCGAGCTGCTATATTTAATTATTCTTTCCTTTTTTATATAAAATCGTAATGT
>Ga0157364_1009001_pt1 | contig 10353 bp, 3 predicted proteins | sample AttsexASBM2_FD_111476 | JGI IMG/M metagenome (GOLD analysis project Ga0157364, IMG submission 111476) | Fungus gardens microbial communities from leaf cutter ant in Ribeirão Preto, State of São Paulo, Brazil - Atta sexdens ASBM2 | ecosystem: Host-associated > Fungi > Mycelium > Unclassified ... | reverse complement strand
TTTTCTTACAACTTTAAGGGTTATGACCTTTTAAAGCAAGGACTTGTGAACCCAGACTTAAGCGACGATGAGATTTTACGTAAAATAGGTTCCAAACTTCGAGCTGTAAAAAATTGATCAATCATAGTCGATTATTCTTTTCATGTTTGACTGTGATTAGTCAATTTTTTCAGGCCTAAAGCTTAAATTTTACGCTTTAAAATCTCACCGTAGACGCCGTTTTACTCGCCGACGAGGAGCGCGATCTCGTTGAGCGGATGTCAGCACGCTCGCGCTTCCTAATTTAGCTTCTTTCCCGAGTACCCGAATTATCCCACTTTTCCTGTCCCGCGACTATCCGAGCGCGGCATCTGCATCGGTGCAGTCAGTGTACATGGAAAAGCTTGCGAGAGTATTACTCACGGTTGTTGTATCGGCTTAACGAGAAGCGGAGGGATAAGCTGGTCGCGATAACGATTATGGATCGCCCACGATAAAATGTTTACGGTGTTATCGCGTTCAGATCTATGAAAGAAATAAACATCGTTTCTGGATCTGTTGGTACTCGAAGTTACGTGGCGTGCAAATAAAACGTCAGTGATATCAGATTTATCAGACGGTAAAACATTAAGAGCAGTTCCCATAATATTCCCCTCTTAACTTTCTCGATTTGTAAATTTATTTACTTTACATTCTTTTCTTCTTTTTTTTAAACGTTTTATAGATAACGCCAATCTAACATCGACTCTATTAAAACTTTTACTTATCTTTTCCCGCAGCAACGACCTAATTAAACAACAAGTATACTTTTTTTCTAAATATATGTTTTCTTTTTCTATTTCGTTCAACTTTAATATTTAATTCGAATTAGTACAGTTCATTATTTTTAATGAAACAAAATCGAGAATTGAACAATAAATTTATGATAAAGTAGCAATAAACATTTCTGTATGCATTTTCATTGCCTGGCGCATTGTATAATATACTCAAATGGTTATGCTAGTTTAATAGACGTCTTTAATTGTAATTGAGGGTGGGGTACAGTATGGCGGTTTGTTCTGTTCGATAGAGAATATAATGCTTTAGTACGCGAACGAGCAAACGTGTGCGATATTGGTTCGTAGTTGGACCGCGCCCTGGAATGTACGCGAATTTAATATTGGCACGTGCAGATATAACGTATGGATCGTATATGCCAGATGGAAGCCGCGTTAAAGCCACTTTGTACCGACGAACGTTTCAACTGAAATTATGCTTCTTTCCGGAGTGTGGCAGATCGAGTTCGCCGCAATTCATGTGTAACATTTTGACAAATGAAGCTTTCAAAGACTAAAAAAAAAAAACGTTTCATTTTTACTTCAGTTTTAACGAGTATAATCTATATGGAAAGAATAGTTTTGCTGAAACTAAAAATTGAGTTAGATTACAGATCTGAAAATAAATTTTGTTAAACCATCAAAATATTTGTGTGAAAAACTTAATATGATATGCATTGCTGAAAAAAAATGCCGATATTGCAGCAATTAGTTTTTCAAAATCCTGCATAATTGTTTTTAAATCTGTATTCAAATTTTTACTATTTTTATGTATTTTAGCAAAATCGATCCGCCAGGCAAATATAATATTTTTATGAATCTTTCCCGTATGCTCAAGTTACGTAAGAAACTTAGAAGATTAAAAGATTAAAAAAAGAATTGCGTATGAAATGTACGAGAATATTTTATCTAACGAATGAAACTCATCATATATGTATATTTATCATTTATCTTAAAAGTCCTTTTATTTATTACTGTTTTATTATTACTATATTATTACTTCTTTTATTTATTACTATATTATTGCTGTTATTGATATAAGAAAAATTCACGGTTGAAAAAAGTGTAAAGTGCAAAGCTTGAGATATCAAACGTATCTCAAAGTTATCACGTACAGTTACTGCGGCTTAATTGATTTTCCACCTTTCGCTCGTCGAATTAACTTGGCACCGGATTGGTAGACTCGAGAATAATCGCGGATAAGATCGGGCCTCGCGGAAAATGTTGCCCGATCGAGTCGTATCTTTCTCCGGATTAACGTGGTAATTAAACGGGTAATTAAACACATGCAATTGCGTGGAAATATGGATGAAAACGGATGCCCGTTTATGAAGGTATAAATATACCCGCCGTATTATCCGGTAAAGACGTATATATATATATATATATATATTTAATTGATTTCTTTCGGTTTAACTATTAGCTTTTCACATTTCTTAATTTATTTAAATTGATATCGCGCATTGCAATCTAATTTTCTATGCATAACTATTTATTATTTATCTATTAAAATTCCTTTTTATTATTACCTAATTTATTTGTCACTGCTTTAATACTGCTTTATTACTGTAATCAATATCATGTTAATATCTCCCATCCGTAAATATTTTCCATTCTATGTTTTCTGTAAAAACACGGAGGCCTGTGTCGACTCATTTCCTTGAATAAATACTCAAGTTTTTTCTCCAGTTGATCGAATATTTTACTTCAAATTCTACAAAATTTGCGATGCGATAAAAACAAACCGCATAGTGATAACGGTATGGTTATCATAGATCAGATAAATTCACCGCGCTTATCTACGTAGCTTCGATTTTTCGATGCAACGGCGCAATTCGTTCTATGGAATTATTGCTTTCGTGAAGAAGTGGAGGAGAAAGAAGAAACGTCGCAGCATCTCAATTCTTACTGTAACGGATCGTGAATCATTATGTGAGATGATTCCTCGAATGTAGGAGTTTTATTATTATATCGTTCAATGCAAATCGGAATGGTCTATAAAATATGAATAAAATGGCAACTAATAAATCATAGACTCACACAAACGTGATTCCTCGTGAGAGAGGAAAAGTACAATGTCGATTTGATTCTCGAGATCGTTCGTGTTTCACCAAGTCTGAATTGATCATTCTGTCATTTTATCAATACGGTATATTCATACTGATTTCTCTTTGATTCAATTTCGTTTCTCTTCTCTTTCTATATTCATCATATATAATTACCTCTATTTACGAACCCAGCAAATAGTCGTTAGTTTCGTTACCATCGGTTCTACGTGCTTCCGTGCAGAGATGCATTGCGGACTTTCAGAGAAAGCAAAGCGAGGAGAAAAGAGCGATAATCGCGTTTGATTCCTAGAAGCGATCGTACTTCTCGTGACCATAAATTAAATCGTGCGCCTCGGCCATTCGACCGATTTTTCGCCGCAAAGAGCTCGCTATCTATCAATACGCTCGAATGTACGAATGCACGCCAAGGCGTTGCCTAAGATAATCTTGATCGATGTATTGCCTCGTAAATATTCTGCTAGAGTAGTTAGATATTTCCTTGTATTATTTAGACATTTATAAACCACAGCGAGGTGCACAAGTAGTTTTATCTTTAGGCATTTACTGTTAGATTTATCGATGTGATTTGAGGTGTGAATATCTGCATATTATGATCTGACATTTGTTCGAGATTTTCATGAGATTAGAATGAATTAATCAATTGCATTTCGCACACACGTATATAGACATATTTCACGTACAGCGATTAGTGATATTTCATTTTATTTCTCGCGTTCCCCTGGAAATATGCGAGCAGTTAGCGGTGCAGTTTGATTAATGTCCATTTCCATCAATGTAGATTAACTTTTATTTCCGTTTAATTTACTTTTTATCTTTTTCTTATTTTTAGAACTAGAAAAGGAGCAAATTAAACAGAGATTAAAGTTAATCTAAGTGGAAATGGATGATAAGAGCAAGTTCTGCAATTAGGCTATTCTCGCTCTTTTTCTTTTTTAACCGAGATAATTATGAACAAACTTATCATAAACAAATTTATACTGTAGGCACGTCCCATGATTGGATTTCACTTGTAAATGTCAGTATAGTCCGCATAGTCTCCGCATAGTCTCATTGTCAGAACGAGTTTTCGCAATTTTTCTATCATGTCTGATCGTGGCTCTCCGTTGTTGTTGCGTGACTATGTCGTGTCGAATATGAAATAGGCGCGTCCTACACGCCTGTGTGTACACACCATATATGCATATCCGCTGTGGACACGAGAAAGGTTTGGCTTTGTTCGTTGTTACATGATTACAATTTGTACGGAGGCAGATCGATCAACCAGTCCACCGCTATTGCTTGAACTGTCTATCGGAGATATCTAGATAAAAAAATATAACTGTAATTGCTGAGCGAAATAAAGAAATGTCAATAGCTGAGCTGCGCGGGAAATTAATTTTTAACAGATCGATGCTTTAGAATTCGTCGAATATAGACATTCTGACGAATGAAAAATTAGGTCGTTATTTATACATGAAAAGAACGCACTGAGAGAAATATTTAGTATGAATAATTATAATTTTTTTATATGTGAATAATATAAATCTTTTTTTTTTAAACCAAATTTTGATTAGAACAATTTTTTAATTAAAAAATTATTTAATTTTATAATTAATATATTTTATAATTAATTTTATAATTATAAAATTTTGCTGAAGTATCTAAATATTAATTTAACTACGTATAAATCTGAAAATAATTTATTGGACTATCAAGTATCAAAATAATTATGTAAGACATTCAAGATGAATGTCAAGATTTTTTGCTGCATTGCTTATCAATTTCAATTTTCTACATAATTATTTTGATGGCTTAAATTATTTTTAGATCTGTATCTAAATTTTTAAATACTTCAGCAACATCCTTCTTTCCGTGTACTGTTTTCACGTGTATCGCCGACATTATTTCAACGCGATGGCACTAATTCCCGGCGAAGGAAAACCTATTTCCGTACTCCTGGTACTTCAGATCATTTTTCTCGGTATCTTGGCAGTTATTCCTCCATATCGTGACAAGCGAATTGCGTCCAACGATCTTCAGAGCCGCTAACAGACGCATTCTCGACTACCTAGCTTTGGCTATCTTTGCTTGCATTACACGCGTTTCCAAGGAATAGAACCTCCATGATCCATATTTAAACGAGAAGTACCGACAGAATGGCCTTTATACTAGCAATCAGTATGTCGCTTCCGTGGGCGAGTATCATCGAGCCTTTCGCAATATCGATTTACTTCCTGACGATCCACGTGTCAATAACCCAGAATGAGAGAGACTGTTCGATGATGACATAGCGGTATATGTAATATATGGATGTATTATATTATTTCAAAATATGTTATTCGAATGTTTGTATCATATATGCTGTTTTTGAAATATTTATTTTAATGAACAGTGTTCTAATTTCTAGTGTTATATTTTTTTATTTACAAAATTCAATTCGAAGTCGATTTATTTCTGGCTAATATATTATTTATATTTTTTTTTTCCATCAGTTTTTACATTACATTTATTTTGTAACAATTTTAAATGTTTATTACTTTTTATTTTATTTATCTAAAGCTTAATTCGCAAGAACGTCTGTTTTTAAATTAAAACCGAAATAATTCGCAGTAATTCACGATTATATGCGCAATGCTTTGAATTATTACTTTAACAATTTTGTTGGGAAATCAATAATAAAAAATTTGCGAGAGAGAGAGAGAGAGAGAGAGAGAGAGAGAATTGAATTTGGAATATTTTGATATGCTTGGTATTGAATTTTTAGCGCTTCATGTTTTAATTATTCAAATACCTATCATGTCGTTAATAAATACAGACGATAATTTCATGCGTATTTTCCGTTTAAATAATATTAGTTTAAACGTCTGCGGTCAAACATCGAGATATAATCTCGACGAAATGGCTCGGATATACCAGGATATAACCGTAGGGAGTTTAATATGTGCTGTAATGTGACTAATTTCTGCAGTCTATTTTGTCAAATGACGTGATTCACCTGCGTCAACGTCAATAATCAGCACGAAGGATAGACTGTGCTACTATGCGTGTGTACCTTACACATTAATGAGATCGTGTTTATTACCTTGTATAGTCACAAGGTAACGTGGGATAGGCATTGTAACATCGATTGATTGTTTAACAAGCGTACTAATAAGTATACGGATCGTGGCTAATTACATCGCAAACATAATAATATTCTTGCCATGTACAATGAATTGGCAACACATATCAACATTTCACTAATGAGGCATAAGTGTCTCCAAAAATAGATAAATAGTATACATAAAGATAAATCATTTATAATAAGATCTTGTTGTATTTAAAGTGTATTGATAAGCAAATGTTTTACTTTACTATCTATTTTCATCAAAATTTTTATGTAGGTAAAGATTTTTAAAAACATTCTCTCTCTCTCTCTCTCTCTCTCTTTCTTTCTCGATTTTTCCTTGAAATTAAATATAGTAGTTTACACAAAGTGTTTTATTTATACTCTGAACGATATAAAATGTTTCTTATAGATTTTTGAATGATAAAAACACAATGTTGCCAAATTTCACTAGCACGTCAGATTTTTGAAATAATTGAGATTTAATATGTCAAAAATTGTTTTCTTGTGATTTGATATGTTAACCCTTTTTTTGTAAAAAGAGTTAATATTTTTGATAAATTTTTATTTATGTTAATTAAACAATATTAAAATCAACTATATTTTGAGATAATATGAATACACAACAAATGTGAATACACTAAGAAATAAAAGCCCTGAACAGTCAAGTTCGATCTTTAGTGCTTAAATAATTCGGTGTGAATTTAATTTTTCACTCTTGAAACGCAATCCTAGCAGAACTAGAATAATAATACTAGAATAATACTACAAATTAAATTGAAGCAACTTAATATTGATGCTCAGCATTTTAGAAAGATCTTAATAATTTGATGCTGATAACCATTTCAAAACCTGTAAATTTTTATCAAATTAATTAAGATACAATCTCAAATCGTCGCGAGACGAAACGTCATTCGATCGCCCACGATCGTTACATACATGACTCATGAGGCGCTCTTATTAAATGGTGCTTTGTCTTGCATTTGCATATGGTAATTGATACGATTTATCGCGAGTATCCCAACGCGACGGTTCACTGCGCCGAGGTCATGTAACGTAAATAATTTCTTTCCCTCCGTTCGCGTAACTCACCGAATGCGACATTGAATTGTTAAAATGCGCGATAGCGATGCAACGCAAGGAATACACAAATATCACGGTCAGCGTTTGATTATTGAGCATTTGTATTCAGTCAAGCTCATTGTGCTCACAAGATATTGCGTTTCACTACACGCCGAAATATTGCTTGTATTGTATACATGAAGTTTTTTGTCCTTATATATAACTTATATATCTTCCTTCTTGATTACATCGTTTAGACATAAATGGAAGTCGAAGGAGATTGTCAAGGCAATGGAGTGCTAATAGAAAAATTCGTGAATTAATAAATGTAAATTTATTTCAGATGTTGGATAGCAATTCCGAGGAAATGATTTTTTTCCTCCAAATAAAATTTCTTCCCTTTACATCGCGAATATTAAAGCACACTACGAGAAATTCGCGCAGTAGCCAGAAAGCATTTTCCACGATTCGAGTCCCACGCTCTCATTATTCCCCTAATTTATCAATGACGTCAACTTAATTACTCAAATTATGTCGTCCGCGTTACGAATTCCGTGCTACTTTAGTCAGTTACATCGACACGTTGGAATAAAGATCGTTTTCGTAATGAGAACTTGGCACGAAATCGGAATTTCGGAAAATCGCTGCTTTAAATCTGTTATGCATCACAGTTGTATAGCGATGAAATTGGTATTTCAACGAGACTGTAATTTCGATACGATCCATTAAATGTCGGAATTTTAGAATGCAATCTCGTAATGGAATCATATAAAACGTGAATGTAAAATACATATAACTGCTTTTATGTATTCTGAATTTATATGGCTGATGGAAGGTAATTCTAATTTTATGATTAATCCAATTATTTAAAACGCATTACGGTAATTGTCGAAGATAATTGAATTAAACTAATAAGATAATTATACGCTAGTGCATTTAGCTCTTATTACAAAAGAGCTCGGCGCATTTTAATCAACGAGTCCTCTTGTATATTATAATATCATATTTTCTTCATGACGTGGTGTTTATTATTATATTATTATATACTTATAACATGTAAACGCCTGCAGAAACAACAGGTAATATCTATCAATAAATTGATAAAGATTTATTAATTTTTATTGACCTTGCTTTGAAAAACATAAATATTAGTATTACAGCGAAGACAGGTTTCGATAATAAAACTCGTACACAATTAATTCTCTATTTTATATTGGATCAAAAAGTTTTCTCATTTTTGTTAATAGGTGACATAAACGTTTTAGGTGTGAACATTTTTTTTTTTATACCAAATGTATTTATAATCTAAAAGTTTATACATCACCATGTAACAAAAAAATATCAAGAATAGAGCTTGTTATAAAGAATTAAAAATGGAAGAGCAAAAGACACATTTTCGCTACGTTATACTATATTGCTACCATAAAGATAAAAAACGTTGTGCAGACCTAAAAAAGATATATGCGGTGTACGGTGAAGATAGTGTGAATGATCGCATGTGCCAGTTTTAGTTTGCAAAGTTCCGTGGTGAGAATTTCTCCGTTGAGGACAAGCCATGTTCTGATAGGTCAAGTATACAGTGGATGATGATCAAATTAAGGATGATGATTAGACCACTCGAGATATCGCAGAAGAGCCTAAGGATATCTAAATCGAGTATTGAGAATCACTTGTACAGATGAAAAATGAGAAGACTTCTGGCTAATCCAATATATTGGGTAACATCGGATATTTTGTAGAATTATAATTGTAAAATGATAAAACTCGCTGCTTTCGTTGGGGAGAATCAACACATCGGCGAACATCGATGCGTAAATTCCGGATATATCATTTGCCGTTTTGAAACAGAAGAGAATACGATTCGATCAATCGGCACCCATGTGATATTGCTGCGCATTTTTCCTGGGAATTTTAGACGGATTCGGTCGTTGGGTAAATTTCGAGCGTGTACAATGCGCTGTTATTCGCGACGTAAGCTGCGTAATTCGCAGACAGAGCGGTGACAGCTGGCACAATGCGCGTGAATTCATTGCCGGAAGACCCGATTAAATGCAGATTCGCATCAATGAAAAAAAAAAAAAAAAAAATATGATAGAGATGCTCGAGATGACAGACAGTTCGTCAATCTGGTTTGATATAGCGGGCCTTTAAAATTGCACAATTCCTCGCGATTACTATTGTAATGAAATGATCAAGCTTTCGCGCGTTTATGAGCTTGATTTCGCGAGGTTCGAATATTTTGAATAGCTGGAATTAAACGATTCTAAAATTACGCCATAACCATTGTTCCAATGAATTCTAATCCCATTTGCACTTTAAGCGCGCCCTGCAATACTGGCATACTGAAAATGCAATTAATATCGATTTAACGTTCGTGTGGCTTTCAGACATCACCTGATCAAATAAACTTATAGCGAGCAATTTAAGCGAGTATAACAATTCGTAGCTATAATATAACTAGTATTCGTATACTTAAATTGCTTTTTTTTTCTCAGTAATTTTTTTCTTTTTATTTTTTTCAGTACAATTAATTGTTATGTTTTGACCTTATATTTAGGCCCTCTTCAGATGTACAAAAAATTTTTTCCGGCGTAGTAAAAAACATTATTCAAAAATTAAGAAAGCAATTGTTTCGTTACATAATTAGATGAATGCACTGAAAAAAAATATAATCTTAATTTTAATAAATATTTAGTTGAATACTGTCAACTAAATATTTATTAAATATAAAGATATATTTATTTGATATAAGAAATGTTAATTTGATTTGAACAATCATTTTTTTTATTGAACAAATATTTATTGGGAATACAAAGTTAGTTCGATCCGTTTTTTTGTGCATTTATTTTAAAAACAAAATGAATGAACAGATCAATTAAAGTATTGTCCATTGCTGCCTATTACTTTTTCCCATCTCTCAGGCAATTTTCGAATTCCATCTCGAAAAAATGATTCGTCTTTGGAGGCGATCCAATTTTGGAACCAATTTTCGATTTCTGCGAAAGAAGTGAACCGATGACTTGCTGCATCCTTCGGAACAACCAGTAATCAGAAGGAGCAATGTCCGGAGAATACGGCGGGTAAAACATCCCATTTGCGCGTTTTCAAATATTTTTTTACGACTTTAACGACATGAGGCCGAGCGTTGTCATGAAGAAGAATAATTTTATCACATCTTTGCTCGTATTCCGTTTTTCTCGCAATGCACGGTTCAAACGAATTGTAGCCGATATTGATCGCCCGTAATGGAATCGCCAGATTTCAGCTCATAGTAAACAAGATCCTTTTGGTCTCAACAGATACAGATGATCTTCGAACCATGAATGTTCGGCCGTGATGTTGA
>Ga0157364_1008999_pt1 | contig 10354 bp, 5 predicted proteins | sample AttsexASBM2_FD_111476 | JGI IMG/M metagenome (GOLD analysis project Ga0157364, IMG submission 111476) | Fungus gardens microbial communities from leaf cutter ant in Ribeirão Preto, State of São Paulo, Brazil - Atta sexdens ASBM2 | ecosystem: Host-associated > Fungi > Mycelium > Unclassified ... | reverse complement strand
GTTATAATCTTAAACCTTTAGAGTTAGGTGAAAGAACAACTCTTGTATTGAGTAACACAAGAGAACTCGATAGAGAACTCTTCTACAAACTAGTCTACCTTATATAGTCCTACAGATGGTCCGTGCTGAGTACTGTGCACCCTACCCTAAACAACCATGTATAGTCTATGAGGCCAACATGTGGTGTCCATGTTATATGATGTCATTTGTTCTTGAATCTTCTACTAAATTCTCCCATGTCTTGTGATCTATCTTGTGACTACGCCATCAGGTGACTGATGTGACAGCGTGACCGATCAACCCTAACCCTAGTTGTTCTAAAAATAGAAAATGGAAAAATAGATTGAAAATAAAATAAAAAATGAAAATAAAATAAAATAAACCAAGTCCAACTTCCTTGATCTTAACAAAAGCTGAATAGCTATCAATGGCCAAGTTCACATATAATAACAGACAACATTTGAGTACTGAAAAGTTACCATTCTTCATGAATCTTGGAAGATATCCAAATACTTATGGACAAGAGAAAGTATTGACAGAAAAGATATTAGAGATGGACAAATTTATCTATAGGATAAGAGAGGTAAGAAAGAAAGTGGAAGAAGCTCTGAGGAAAACAAACAAGATAATAAAAATGAAAGCAGATAAGAAATGAAAAAGGGTCATTGAGTACAAAGAAGAGGATTTAATATGTGTGGATGGCACAAATATTAGCTCCAATCAACAAGCTAGTCTTTAAGAGAGCCAGCTTGTTTTCCAGTAATTAAGAAAATTGGATCTTTGGTATATAAGCTCAAAATCTCTAAAATATAAAAAAATCTTCTTAATGAGTCTAAACTGATGTTATAGAATGCTTTGGACCTAACATTTTATTTTTCTTTTATCTATTTTTCTTTTTGATTTTATATTTCTTTTAGAACAATGAAGAAGGCATGTGACTTCATAAGCCTAGAACTTAATGGAAGGGTCTGGAAGATGACGTCAGGGCACCTGGAGTACACATGGTGGCCTTGAGTAGGACATAAGGCAAGAATGAGGATGAAGCATAGACATAAGGGCAGAGTTATGTATTAGTAGCACAGACCATGAACCCTTTGTATAAATAGGACTCTAATTAAGAAGAGGCTCCTTGTCGAGTTCTCTTGTGAATTCTCCACTGGATATCCCAACTCTGAGATTTACTTGTTAGTAAAATCATTGGACATTGTGTCTAGTGGTTGCCACAACATCTGGTGTATTCTTATACTATTTATACAAAGTACTCATAGTCTATGCTAACAATAAATAGCCCTATCCTAATGTCCATGTATAGTCTATGCTTCTACTATGGGTCAACCTTATGTCTTCTATAAGAACACCATGCCATATACATATGCCTGTCAGAATTAAAGACGATAGACTTTAATTTCCTTTTCACTTTTATTTTATTTTTCCTATCTTCTATACTGGAGGATCTAGAGTTAGGGTTTAGTATGACATTATAATCATATGATGCTGTCACAGCCATGGTAACACAATCACATGATCACAATGGAATATAGTGAAATATTCTGGAATAATAATATCATACAATGTGCTTAATATATAGATTTTAGGATAGGCTAAATGCAGTAGTAGTATGGACCAGTTAGTAGAGTATATAAGGTAGACAACTTTGTACTAGGAACTCCATTGAGTTCTCTTGTGATAATCCAATCCAAGGTTCTACTTTTGACTTTGACTCTAAGTCCTAAGTTGTAATAGTGCCCTGATGTTATCCTTCTAGTCCATTCTCCCAGAGTCTAGGCTTATGACCTTATATCATGTGACATGTCATGTAACTGCAGTTACATGCCTCTTCATTGTCAAATAATAATAAAAGAAAAAGAAAAGAAAAGTCAAAAGAAAAGAAATATTAAATCAAGAAAAATAGACAAAATCAAAATCAAAATGTTAGTGTCCAAGTGCACCATAACACTTTATGGGTAAATTTTTCAAGACATTCAACTTATGATGATGAACATCAAAGAGTAATCATATATACTAATATTTGACTTACTCAACTTTGTTTTTCTCTCAGAAAAGATATTATAAATCATAGGGATATTAACCTCATTTTGTTCTTTAAAAACAGCATTATTTTCTTCATTATTAACATTTATTCAGATGAGCATTAAATAGCCTTGAAATATCTTAAGGATATTGAGGTCAACATTTACAATGTTCTTGTTATGACAAGAGACTTTAATATTAGGGATAGCAATTAGGATCTGTCCTATCCTCATTATTTGGCATATAGTGATATTCTTATGGAAGTTGCAGATTCTTTTGATCTAAAACTTTCCTCTCCTGTCAACCAAGTTCCCACTCAATACACTGACAATCCTAACAATTCAAATTCAGTTATCAATCTTATGTTTCTATGACCCAACTCTGTTGAAATCAACAATTATTTTATCTTACCAGAATCTCAAAGCCTTTCAAATCATGCTCCATTAACTGTTGACATATTTATTAGTGAGGAGTTTATTCAAGACAAGTGATGAACAATTATTAGGAATAGTAAAGAAGAAGAGAAGTTTGACATTGAGCTTATGAACACCATGGGAAATATTAACACTTTAGATATATCAAGCAGAGAATCTCTTAAAGAAATTATTCAAGAATATGCAAAAATTTCAGACTCTATTAAGTATAAAATTTCCAAAACATAGTGGAATAAGAAGTGTAACACTAAACTGAATATGTACCAATTTACCATGACAATAGCAGATTGGAAGAATTTCAAGGAAGTCATCAAGAAAACTAAATACATTTTCTTTGATAAAAAAATTCAAGAAATCATATTGAAAAACAAGAGATTATAAGATCTCATAAATTAGATGAAGATGTACAAATTGCCAGCTATAGAAGTCCTACAATATAATGGGTGTCCCTGCATTGAGCTTGAACATTTGTGGTAAGTACTTCATCAGATATTCAATTCAGCACAATATTGTTAAATAAATGTGCAGTTATTGGATGAAATTCCTATGAAGCCCATATCAGAATGGCTATCTTTTTTGAAGAAGGAATTCAGAAATGCTATCAAAAAGTGCAACAATTGGTCTATACCAGAACCTGATTATGTCTCTTAGAGATATCTGAAAATCATAGTAGATAATGATAAGTGTCTATCTAATATTGTCAACATCGATCTTGGCTACTAGCCATTACATTTCAAGATGTTTTTTTTTTAAATCAACAATTTATTACATGGGGCATGTAGACAGACTGTGGTAGCTACTTCATAACTATGTACATGAAGAATCATACAATATAAAGAAAGTAAAAGAAAAGAAAGAAAAGAAAAGAAAAAGAGAATACAATAATAAGCAAACTAAAATCAGAAAAGACTAGAACACAATTTGACTAAGTAATACTTTTTCTGAAGAAGAAAGCATTGCTGTTAAACTCTAGAAAAAGAGTAAAATATGCTATTTTAATCCCTTCTTGGATTCCAGTAGTTGTTGTACCTTTTACACTCATAAAGAATGTGGTGTCTTGATTTGATAGGATAGAGACTGCAAGGGCATTTAAATTTTTTCTGAAGAAAGAATCTAAGATGATATTCATCTATCAGTGCATGATTGACAATAGCTCTTATAACTCTGGCATAAAGAGAATTGGAATAGCCAAAGTACTTAAGCTATAGACCACCCTTGGATATTGACAGTTCAATTGGTTTTAAGTCTTTGTCTAGAAGCTCTAGAAAGTTTTATCCTTTATCATCCAATGCTTGGAAAGACATCTTCCATTTGTTGAGAATATTATCATACTCCTGTTTCTTGCTAAAATCCCATGAAGATCTGTATAAGAGGATAGGGGTAAGGTCAAATTTCTTTGTTTCTTTATCAACTGTATTATGAAGGGACAATTTGCACTTGCTAGGACAGTCTCAAAATTCAATGGAATTGTTATTATTTTTTTGGAAGAACTCCCTAAGTTTGCAAGAAATTGCCACTGAATGAATTTGATATAGGTACAACAAAGAGTCAAAGATTCTATTGGCAGTATGAATGGAATCCTTGATGACAAATATATGATTAATATTGGGAAGACAGATAGCTTGATTTATACCACATTTAATTGCAAATAATTTGGCTTCAATAGATGAGACATTGACTGCATAATGTATAGTCTTAATAACCAGACTATCATGTAAGTGAACATGTAATATAGATATGGCAACATAATTCTTGATGCTAGCATCTAACACAATAACTGAATACAGATCCGATGACACTTGGAGATTAATACTATTAAGTTTGCATAGGTGACTCTTGATATTATTATCACTTTTTCTTTCAATGAATAAAATAAAAAATGATTCAGGAAAATATCTATAAGTCTGTTTCCAAGTGAAAACTCACAACAAAAAGGAGAAAAAGAAGAAAAAACTTCATTAAACCTATTGTCCATATCTACTATAGGACTTTTAATAATTGTTCATTATCTAGGCATGAGATTTTCTAACAATATTCAATAAGGTTTATTAATGTTGTAATACCATAGTTAAAAGCTGTATAAGGCTATAGGTAATATATAGCACCTATATAGCTATCTATTTTGTGTAGAAATGAGACCTCTTGATGAATTCCCTAGCATATTCATACATTTGACCATAGAAATGGCCTTGTTTGCATAGAAATCAATATATTGCCAAAAAGATAGTTTCTAGTCAAATATGAATCCAAAATACTACTATGTACTCTTGGGGCATAGAATATGACCTCCTAGGAGCATAAGGTCCAGTAGAGGAGGATCAAATACTCCATGTGATCTAGAAAAATGAAACATCTCTGTTTTCCCATATTCCATAATTAGTCCAAATTTTGTAAGAAGAGATGAAATGACATTGTAACTACAATAAAGGTTTGCATTTGAAACCATTATAGATTTATTCTATAAAATGAAAAGACTGTCATCTATAAAAAAACTGGAATTTTTAGATTTTTTAATTGTTTTTCAAAAATATAAAAAATAGGAGAGAGATATAAAGCAGAAAGAATTAGAGAAAGAGCAGACCCCTGTCCTATTCCAATGTCAACATTGAAAAAAGGAAAAGAAAAACTGTTTTAGAAATATTTGGTTTTTCTACCTACTAAGCAGTTTCAGAAAAAGACAGAATTTTTGGGTCAAAACTGGCTTTGTCTAGTATTGAGGGGAGAAGTTAGTGATTTAACAATGGGAAGAACTGTGTAATGTCAAAAGCCAACATGCTGGTGGTGAGGTTTTTAACCCAACCCATACAAATAAAGTGGGTGAGTACAATGCCCATATCTATAGTAGATCTCTGTCTAAGTCCACCTAGTTGATACAGATATATGAAGTTGTTAGAAATCAACAGAAACTGTAATCTTTTGCCAATAACCTTCTCAAATAGTTTACTAATTGTGTTAAGCAAGACAATCAGTCAATAAGCTTTAGGAAGAGTTATATGACTCCTTATTGGGTTTGGGAATAACTATAGTTGTTGAAACTTTAAAGTGCATTGGCCAATGACCTATATCAATGCACATATTAGCAATATTAATAAATTTATTAAGACATGCAACATTTTTGACAATCCTCTTGAGATGTCTCCAAGACAATTTGTCTGGTCCAAGAGTTGAGAAATTGTTGCATTTCTCAATCACACTGAGGAGCTCCTCTTTTGAGAAGGAATTCCATTTCACAGTTTCTTTACTAGGAATTTCTTCTAGTAATTGAGGATCTATTTGACAATATTGAGCTAAATTAAACAACAGATGGAAAGCCTGCCATAGATCATCAAGTTTGATATATGGTCAACCATTGTATTGTATAGCTTCTGTTGTTAGAAGCTTGTGTTTCTTGACCTAGTTCATGAGTTCCCATGGTCCACACTTCTTATTAGCAATTTCTTGAATTTTAAAGTTGAAGAAATTATGTTTTGTCTTTTTAACCATACTCTTGAATCTTTTTCAATCTTTAATTCATTTGTATTATCTATAGGTTTCAAGATCTCTGCAACAATTTTTGTCTCACCAACTCTATGAGTATTTAGTGATATTGACAACTTTTGAGTGCTTATATCATATTCTTTCAGTATTGCTAGCAAATGATTGAACAATTTGTTCAAGAACTTTTTTACTTTAAATATTCTCCATATTAAGTTCCTTAATGGCTTTTATTAGTTCTTTTATGAAAAATTCCTCTTCTTTACTATTCTTAACTAATGTTCTTTTCCTTGACTGAATATGTTCCTCAAAAATGGAGATGTCAACAGCAAGGGAAGTATGATTCAAAGTTAGTCTCCAGTCAGAATAGATGGTATGATTATTGTATTCTAAAGATTCTAGCCTGAGAAACATAAGATTGATTACTGAGTTTGAATCTTGATAATTGTCCAAATACCTAGTAGGAACTTGTCAAGAACGAAAGAAGTAGACTTAACATTTTCTTATTTTCTTTTCTTATTTTTATTTTATTTTCAATTTATTTTCTTTATTCTATTTTTAGAACTAGGATTAGGGTTGGTGTGACAAGATCACACTGTCACACAGCAGGTCACATCAGATGACACAGTCACAAAGTCACATGACACATAGAAGAATATATAAGATTCTAGAAGGATGACATTATATAATGTGTGAAACACATGTTGATCTTAAGGTGTACATATAGTTATTTAGGGTAGGCTAGAAATAGCTTGCATGGACCATTAGGTATTAGTATATAAGGTAGACAGTCCTGAGTTCTCTATCAAGTTCTCTTATATTAACCCAATATAAGGTTCTTTTCATTGACCCACTCTTGTTATAAGACAAGAGTGTGGACAGACTTTGGCTAGGGTTAGGGTCAGCCAGACATAGATAGATAGTATTATTATTAGTCTACAACAAATGGAGAGCACATGACAGAGGCTAGAACAGTCTAGAAGGATTAGGAAGAGTCTAGAAGGAGTTAGGGTTAGGAATGATGTCAAGAGACAATGGTTCCTCATGGTGTACACATAGTGATGGAGATTAAAGAGTATGATGTCAGGGCACATGGACATGGTATGGTAGCCTTGAGGTAAAGGCATGGTGGATGAGTAATTGGACATGAGGTAGACACATTGTTGTAGCACAGACTAGGAGCCATGTATATATAGTAGATGAATGCAGCGAGGGCTCCTTGTTGAGTTCTCTTGTAATTCCCACTACTAGATAGCCTATTGAGAGCTTTGCTGAAGTCAGCATATCACAAGTGCCGTTCCGGCAAGTGGTTGCTACAACAACTCTAAGATCTTTGATTTGTAACAGAACTTGTTTAGTAGATTTAGACAGTTCTAAGTGTAAGAAGTCTACAACTTCAAAAAGAATGTTACTATGGAAAAAATGATATGGAAAATTTGGGTCCCAACTATTATCTCTAATTTTGAAATCTCCAAACATAATAAGAACATTGCCAATATTAACTTCAGTATCCTTAAGATACTTCAATGCTATCTGAGATGAATCTGAATATATTTTAATTAAAAAGTAAACTGAACTACAATTGAAGAAAGAAATATAAGAAATATCTCTGTGATTAAGAATGTCTTTTTGTAAAAAAAACCAAAGAGGGAATAGTGTTACAATTGATACCTCATGTTTTCAACATGGACTAGGGCACAGAGCAATGACAATATGATTGGCTGTGCTGAAGTAGTCTCAGTCAGTAACTCATGTAGTAGGTGCTGTATTCTTGTTCTTTCCACATTGTTTTATGACTTGATTGCCTTGTGTACTGTGGACCTTTTCCTTGTGCCTCTCTCATATATATAGCATAGATATACACTTGTATTCTTATGCTTTACCAATTACATCTTCCTTTACTTTCTCTCAAGTTTTTGCCTAAGTGCAACCTGAGCTCTAAGCTAAGGTTATAATAGACAGTTGGATATTGATGTAAGTTATGACTCTGAGATGGTCATTGCTTTGAGAGGGATTCCTAGAAAATGTAATCTAGTTAGGATAATTAGGCACTTCTACCAATTCTTCACCTTCTTTGTTTTTTGAACTCAGTATGGAGCATATGAAAGACTAAGACAGTTCTTGGATGAAAATGATGTTGAAGGTATGTTGTGTTTCAAGAATAGTGTTGATGATGAAGTTATTCTTGTGAATGTTTTGAGAGAAAATTTTGATATTCTTCAAAATTATGCTTGAATATTGTCCACAGCTGAATGAATCAATTGTTTTCTGTTCTCACAAAGCTTTTGGTACTTTTTAGAGTGCCATTTACAATTAAACCTGTGTTTCCAGAAGGGACAATGGTTAGAATCTGCCTGATGATCACCTCAACAATTTGAATACTTGAAAGAGTGAGAGTATGGCTTGCCCTGTTTAATTTCTAGTCTAGGAGGATTAGTTGGGGTTAGCTTTACAACACCAAGTGAAGTGCCTATGATGTTTGTATTTATGTAGGCCATTGCACTTTACACACTTAGCTCCTTGAATTCTGCATGAGAACATCATATATCCCCACTTCTAGTGATTCTTGTACTGGGGAACTTCAGAGTTCATATTCGTATCTTGGATGATTATAATATAGCTCCTGACATTAAAAGACCTGTTGATAAGAATTTTAGCATTAAACCTACTTTGAGTATCTCATATGTTAATTCAAATGATAGTCATATCAGATTTAGGTGAAACTTTGATGACTTGTAGTTTTACACAAGTGATAAGTTGTTGAATACATGATTGGACTTGATAATTGTTTCAACAAAATCTGATAAGATAGGAACATTAAAATTTTCAATGAGATAAGAAATGCCTATTATTTTCAGATAGGATTTTGATTGTAAGAGCCTAAGCAATTCAATATCCTTGGAGTTGATGTTTTCCATATTTTTGACAAAATTTTCAATGACCTGAATGTCAGAAGGCAATACTTGTTAGAGTTGCAAATCTTAGACTTGAGTTTTTTCTAACATCTTTTTTTTTCTTTTCTTTTTTTTTTCTTTTACTTTCTGAACTTAGGGTTAGGGTTTAGTGTGATATATATCACATGACACAGTCACAAGTCACATGGTAGCAAAGAAAGAATGATGTCATACCATATGTTTAACACATGTTGATCTTAAGGTGCATACATGGTTATTTAGGGTAGACTAAAGTAGTAGAGCATAGACCATGGGATTTTAGTATATAAGATCCTGTACAGAGTTCTCTATCAAGTTCTCTTGTGTTAACCTTAATACAAGGTTCTATTTACTGATTAACTCTAAGATCTTTGAGTTGTAACAATGCTATCTTATTAGTAACAATAGTTACATCTATGGGTTCCTTTCAAATATAATAATCTGCTATTACATCCAATTTGATGCTTTTAAAAACTCTGTTGATATTAGCTATATGATTCCTGGTAAAAATCATGAACTTGTCAGTGTTCTCTTTGTCCATAGTGTTATAGCAACCACTTGCCGGAATGGCACTTGTGATATGCTGACTTCAGCAAAGCTCTCAGTTGGCTATCTAGTAGTGGGGATTACAAGAGAACTCAACAAAGAGCCCTTGCTGCATTCATCTACTATATATACATGGCTCCTGGTCTGTGCTATAACAATATTTATCCAGCCCTTAAGTCCATGCATCTTCCTCATGTCCTATTACTCATCCACATGTGTTTTCCATAAGGCCACCATGCTTCCTACATGTGCCCTGATGTCATACCTTTAATCTCCGCTGTACATGTGCACACCATGTGTATATCATGAAGAACCGTTGTCTCTTAACATCACTCCTAACCCTAACTCCTTCTCTAGACTCTTCCCAATCCTTCTAGACCCTAAGTCCTTTCAGACTGTTCTAGCCTCTGTCACATGACTTCCAGGTCATGTGCCTATTTCCTATCTCTCTGTCCATTGTAGACTAATAATTACCACTACAATATATACTTGTCCTAACCCTAACCCTACCTGAAGTCTGTCCACACTCTCGTACTATAACACATAGGAATAATGATTTGTTTATAGAAAGAACCTTTAGTAGTCATTTTGATGTAAGGTTTGGACTTATCAGAATCGTTTATGATTTTTTTTGTATATTTTCAATTTTCTTAGCTGGCAAATTGGGATAGTTTTCCTTTAATTTTAATATTTCTGAAATACTAGGACTTGCCACTTAAGTATATGATTTGTTTTGTAGTGCTTTGTTCACTGTCACTTTTTTACCAAAAAATTTGGATTTTTCCAATACCTCCTTGAATAGATGAGCAGGGATAGAAGAAGGAAGTTTAACAATTTCCACTGCCTTATTCTTAGATAAACCAGAAGTTGACAAAGATTTGGTTTTTGGAACCTTGGGAGTAAATTTGCTAGAAACTCTAGTTCTGAAGGAGCTAT
>Ga0157364_1008998_pt1 | contig 10355 bp, 3 predicted proteins | sample AttsexASBM2_FD_111476 | JGI IMG/M metagenome (GOLD analysis project Ga0157364, IMG submission 111476) | Fungus gardens microbial communities from leaf cutter ant in Ribeirão Preto, State of São Paulo, Brazil - Atta sexdens ASBM2 | ecosystem: Host-associated > Fungi > Mycelium > Unclassified ... | reverse complement strand
TCTCTCTCTCTCTCTCTCTCTCTCTCTCTCTTTATCTATCTATCTATCTATCTATCTAGCTCTATATATATATATATCTATGTCCCTCCCTCTTCACGCACATTTTGTATAACACAAAAGAGTAAATATAGATACGTATTTTCCCTGATTGAGAGCTAATTAAAAACGGAAATTAGATTTACATATTGAACATTACGGCAGCACAATATCAATTACATATTAAATATTTCTACAAATAGCGACATTTCATTACAAAACTGATTGCGGTTGTACGAGATTCGAAATATCACCGGCCTATTCATTATTGCGCATGCAATTTCCTCGACAGCTACTGTGTTTTCCTACAAAAAAAAAAGGGATCTCGATGACAAGCGGCCGTGGTCGATCGTGACCACGATTGATCGATTTCCAAACCGGGAGTTCTTCTCGAAGAAACTAGGTGGGAAGGACGATAACTCAGAGATGGATAACGAACATCTATTTTGACAGGAGATGAGCGTTGGTATAAGGGTAGACCACAGAGCAGGAGCTGTGCAGTAGGTACCCCCCTCCCTCCCCCCCGTAAACGGAGGAAAAGGGAAAGGAGGTTGGCGGCGGCCCGGCTCGAGGCCCGAGGCATACATTATGCTAAGCCGGCCATTAGTGGTTGAAATATGTTTCGCGTGCCCCAGTCAGTTACCGGACGAGCAGTAGGAAGGCATCTACCGGCGCAGCGTTCTCCGACTGCTGCGGCGTCCCGAACAAACGGCGCGCGCCACCTCCAAGGCGTTGCATTACGCGGCTACACGCGCTTCCCAGTTATTTGCAACTCTAACGACCGCTAATTGGCTCGTCGGTTCTCTGCCTCGCGGCTCCGCTCCACGTGGTCTTAAGACAAACCAGTAACTGATACGCTGCGTTAACCGCTTTCGTTGTTCATCCTCGTGCGAATGCGGACAGAAATGTGAGTACTTTCCATCGTGATTTTCAAAAACTTTAGCATCAAGTTTCTACATTCATAACAGAAAGAAAGATATGGTAGCAATTATAAAAGTAACTGCTATACAAGTTTTATATTGCTCCCTTACTTCAGGAATGACACATCTTAAAAAAAAAATGTGATTTTCGAGTTATTATCATGAATGAGTTAAAGATTACTTTAATTAACAAAAGTAAATTAACTTAACTTCACAATCTGTCTGCCAATTATTTGTTCTTGTAAATAAAAAAATTTTCAAAGAGGTCATAATATCTTCTACAAAAGTGACGCGTACATTTTGAGTAATGTTGTTTTTATAAATAAAAAGAAATCTTCTACAGAGAATATTTAAAGTTAAGACAGTTTTGATAATTAAAATTTAAAGAAGAAATTGTTTTATTTTGAATTCAATAATTTTATTTAATCGAAATAAATATAAACTAATGATGATATTTCGAGTTATTTTTGTTAGTCACTTTCGATGAATTATTCTGGACTTGTTAAAATTTTGTTCAGAGAAAAAATTGTTCAGAATATGAAAAAAACAATCCAGAATAATTCATCGAAAGTGACTAACAAAAATAATTCGAAATAAAACCACCATCAGTTTATATTTACCTTGCTCAATTAAAATGACCAAATTCAAAATAAAATAATTTCTACTTAAATAAGAGATATGTTTGACTTAAATACATACATTCTTTACTGAAAAAAATAAAGAAAAAAATAAGAATTAAATTAATTTAATTAAAAGAATACAATTTTTGTCTTAAAATGGAAAATTAAAATTGTCACAACTCAAAAAGAATAGTTTTAAAATATCGTGAAATGAAAATGATAAAAAAAATGACGTTCATGCACTTTTATATTTATTCTTTTTAGCGATATTTGATGAATCAATAATTTTCCATTAAGTCGGAAAAAATTTTCGTTTTCTCTTTTTAAAAGTTTATTTTTTGGAGTGTTTGTGTTTCATTACTTTTAAAATAACGAAGTATGTAGAATTAATGCACACATACACGCACGCACGCACGCACGCACGCACGCATATATATAAATAAATGAACTATTTTATTGTTATTGCAAGTATAAAATAGTTTTTCAATTATACGTATACATTAATTCTATATGTATGTAAAACTGTAGTTGTAACTTTTATATAATCTGCTATCATTATGTTTGTTTTTAAATATGAAGTGATACATGAAATGACATTAAAAATGTTATAATTATATCGATTTTTAAATATCAATAATATTATAAACGTAATGAACACATAGGATAAATCTCAGAGAGATAGATAACATAATTGCGAAGAAAAATGAAAAAGAAGATTAATGACAATATTCACATCTTTATTATTGCATTTCCTGCGGCATCGCAGTGCACGCAGTTTTTATTGACTTGTAGTTTGCCCCGGTCAATTCAATTTTTCACTCACATTCGGATCTTAATGAAAATATTCCCATTTACCATTGTCCGACTATTCATTTGCATGCTATCGAACTAAACAAAATACACAACCTGTTAGTTAAACGTCCAACAACCATTGCTCGTTAGTCTGCCCTTGTTTACTTACTTTTATTTGCACAAATGCAACCTATTTTTATATATATATATATATATATATATATATATATATATATATATACATGTATAGAAAATGTGCGCTGCGTAACCGTTGCGTAGCTGCGCCCATTTCAATTACGACACGGTTACGATTCAGTAATAAAAAGAAAGAGCTTTCGAATCCTGATCAAACCGATGGGATCAGCGGATACTCGATGAAATCTCATTACAGTAAATGTATGCTGGTTTTCCTGATGCACGGATAATACCCGCCATCAAGGGAGATGTCAGCCAGCTCGTACGAATTTCATGACATCGTAAGGCATCGACTCAGCTGCCAGAACATCTCCTTTTATTGATCACAAACGAATGATACGTCTGAAACTGTAATCAAATCAGAGAAAGTTACAAGTCATTTATTCCAAATGAAAAGATTATACCCGGTCTCAACTGCAATCATCAAAAATCAAATTATAAATAGTAATTTTGAGAAATGTACTGTTAAAATTGTAAAAAGGGTGTTTTATTATATATTTTTACATATTACAATTTTATATGTAGACATATTGTAGAGGTTTTATTGTAAAATTAAAAATTGTTGCGACTTTCATCCCATAAAAAAATTAGTTGTGTCGATTATAATATAATTAAAAAGATATTTATGATTAATACGGTCTATTAATATCATATATTAAAGTCGCAATTTTGACACAATAGACGTAATTAGAATTCTTATAGATTTTAATGTAAAGTTCATTTACCTACTTAATTAATAGCAGCTAAAAATTAAAATTTGCAGTTGATAAGGAAATAGTTTGATATATTTGCAGCAGACTGACATCATTTATCATCATTTTGTCATCAAAATGACGACAAATAACGTCAATTTGTTTGCTGAATTAACTTTCTACTTTATATTAGATAGTTTTGAAGACATACTGTAGTTATCGAGTGAGAATAAAGTTAGTATTTCAGTATAAAAATTCGATTTAGTGTATAATGTTTTCTGTATATAGGCAGAGTTTAATTTCATATCTCGGGGTTTATCTCCAATAACCGAGATACCTCCGCCGGATTAAAATTAATTCTATCCGGGAAAATATTTTTATCGCAACCGTAACGATACGCATCGTGGGAAAACGTGCGACTTAATTAAGAATTTCCAATTGGCTATACAGCGTTGGATACCGTTATTACAAGATGCGCTAGGAATAACTTCAGGAAAAACGAGAAATTTAAGCGATGCCACGTGTATATTCTTATTTCCAAAATTTCTAATTAAATGTCAAATTTTAAAAATAATTTTAAAAAGATCCCTAATTACGAGCTCGAATTTGAATAAATAAGATGGTTTTATAAATAATTCTATTGTACGTCGCACATTGGAAGCTTTTATAATCCTCCAAATGTTAATTCTTTGCTTTTATATGTGTGTGTATAGCTATATATAACTTGAATTGATAAAATAGTGCCCCAATGTGCGACGTACAATAGAATTTATAAAATCTTCTTATTTACTCAAGCTCGAGCTCATTAATTAGGGATCTTTTTAAAATTATTCTTAAAATTTGACATTTAATTAAAAATTTTGAAAATATTGGGTTGTCTGGAAAGTTCGTGCCGCAAAAGATTTAAATTTAATAAATGAAATTAAAAATTTAAATCTTCTGCGTTTCAATTTTCCTTCAAAATCGGCACGAACTTTCCGGACAACCCAATAGAAATCTACACGTCGATCTGTTGGAAATTATTTTTACAATTTTGTTTTTATTATTCAAGTATCGATATAAATGACTATAGAAATTTTTGTATTACGAAGATTAACTGATGTCATTCAATAGAGAACTTGTCGGGGATGCAAGAAATACGAGTAGGTGAAAAGATTTAGAATAAATGATGATGCTTCATCAATTACCAGTAATAAAGCGTGCGGTAATAGAGAATATCACCGAGACAGATTGCCTCGCGTGAAAATATTTTTCTTTTCACTCCTACACATCGTCGATGAAGATACTTTTGTCACCATTACTTACGTCATACTCGAGAGATTCTGCGCTTAATATCGCATTGCTCTTACACACAGTCTGTCGTTGGAAGATAATAAAGTGATCCTCTTTTTCTCATCGTACCTTTTATTCCGTTTTTGGCATCGTTGAGGTCAAACGGAAATTGCTATCGTTTGTGATTCTTTATAAGACGATTTTTCTTAACATAGAGATGCATAGTGCAATAAATTTGATACACAGCGGTGTCCAATTAAAACAAAATTAATTATTAAAAGTTGATTAATTTTATTTGCAATAATTTCCTTTATATCGTAGTAATCGCCTGCCATTACTGTATCACTGCGTTAATGGAAGACCGCAAATTAGATAGCGGAAAGGAAATTAAAATAAATTTTTATTCAAATCTGTTTCGACATACCGTAACGTTACTTTTGTTAAGTGATAATATGACGAAGCCGCTGAGGGAATGTACATTATTCTAAGAGCGTTAACTTCTTACATTAGCAGAAATACACGCATTACTGGGCACACACGGGGAATGTCATTAGTATCCATTAGGAAATTATGCGTTGCGAAGCGGAACGTGGTCAAGATAACAAGAACCGTATGCATATCCTTTAAGCGCTGTCCGCTCCCGAATGACAAAGCGTTCTCTTCGTGCGCTCGCTTCCTGTTTTCCCAGCGACTTATTCTCCATTTTCTATTTTCGTTACGGCGAACTGGATTTCCTCCCAAAATCCTTTCCCTAATGCCGGATCTCTGTTCCGGTCTCACCACTCTCGTGCTGCAGTTTATGGATACAGTCGGGCAGTATTTTAAATACGTTTATTCAATGTAAATGTTTCAAATGTGAGATACTATATTTCATTGTGTGTTCCGTTTGTCATTATATTGATTTAAGATTTAGATACATTACTTTATAATACGGTCTGAATGTTAAGATGTTGAACTATTTTATATATGTTCATTTAAATGAATTAATTTCAGAAATAATAATTGCGTGCCGATATGGTTGTCGGACTTCCAACGCAATCAATTTGAAATATTAATAATCCCCTCAAATTTCCCAAATTTAATCTTAAAAAATTGTAATAAACTTATTGCGAAAAATATCCCGGCCTCGGCCGGGAGTCAAACCCGAATCTTTTGCCCTTCGTGCGAGATTTTTCGCAATAAGTTTATTACAGTTTTTTAAGATTAAATTTGAGAAATTTGGAGGGATTATTAATATTTCAGATTGATTGCGTTGAAAGTCCGACAACTTCATCGGCACGCAATTATCATTTCTGAAATTAATTCATTTAAGTGAATATATATATAATAGTTCAACATCTTAATTTAGATCATAGTAGCGTTTCGTATTTAAAGTAATGTATTTAACATAAACGGTCTTATTTCCAATCTTATTGTTTAATAGATACAATTAATTAATTTCCTTTCATTCGCGGCATTGCATGACACACATGTACTTACACATTATCCTTATTTATTTTTACATATAATTTTATTTCGAAATTATATCGTTTCTATTTGCGCGAAGTCAAATTTTTTTCAGAATCTTTCTCATACAATAAATTTTTCTTTTTCCGCTCTCATTTTCAACTCTTCGGTCAGACTTAAATTCGGCGACAGAGTCGCAATTTCAGACATTCCGCAATAGCGAGCATTATGAAAATCTATAGCTAGCGGAAGAGAACAGGAATACTCATCTCTTCATCCCCAGACACTCTTCCCCTCTCAGCTCTCTCCTGACCCTCGCGCGATGCCATCCTGTCTTCGGCCGACCAAATTATTTCCTGCGGCGCGAAACTCTCCGGGGTGCGATAAACGTCTACGCCGCGGGAACGACATTATATGGAGAGCAGCAAATATTGCTGACTGTGCGATAATTATGGCAACGCAATTCGATGCAATGGCGGCCTCATTTGTCCATTACTGTCGCGCGTAAAACAACGTGAATGTGTTTCGCGGTTTACGTGTATATCCCGATTCATTTTCACGATGTCGACGGAATCAATTATTATAATTAGTGAAAAATCGATTTGCATGCACCGATTGGATCGCGTAATATGCGGTTTGCGTTAACTACAAAGGCCTGTTAAACAATTTCAAATAATATCTCTTATTAACTATAAAGTATTAGCTGTTCTCTTCGACACTTCAATACTTCAGTAAGTGAATTTTTACATTTTTCGTTGTTCATTGTTTCGCAAATTACGTGAATATTATCTAATCATAAGTTGGACTCTCAGTATATTATATAAGAATATTGAATTAATTGTAACACTTCTCATGTTTTACAGTACATAACAAGTAACGAGAGATCTTCAGAGAAGTAGCCGTCTTTCTCTCTCTCTCTCTCTCTCTCTCTCTCTCTCTCTTCCTCCTCCCTCTGACTGATATTCTACGTTAAAGTAAAGCAATAACTTCTCGAGTACATCCGGAAAACTTTGAGCCTTCTTCCGATCCAATAAATTAGCCGCCACTTATTTCCCCACAATTCCCCGCAATTAATATTCTTCAAGGATGCCTCGAGAACGCGCCGAGCAAATCGACGATCGATCAAATACAATTCCGCCCGCAGTCGATGTAGTTCCCATTTATAGGAAGCAACGGTGAAATATCTGCCCGGCGTAATCCTTCTCCCAGTCAAATAATGTAAAAGATGTACATCCTTCAAAGCACTACCAATAGAAACGAGGGAGAGAAAATAAATGGCGACTCGTGGAGAGAGAGATCGATTCCATTTCGCGCGGGGAAGCGGTGTGTTCCGGGAGAGGACACAAGGAGGGTGGAGGAATGCGCGAGACATGTTTCCCTTATTTCTATTTTCCGCCCTTGTCGACGATTCAACGACGATAAGAGGAACGAGCGGTAAACATCGAGTCCCGTTTAATTGGGCAAACTTTCTCTCCAGTTCGGAAAAACTGCATCCCCTTTTCTTCTCCTACGCCCTTACCCCGTTCTTTCCGCGCCATTTTGGGACCGGGATATCCGAGAGGTTTCCTTGAATAGCAACGAGACATCGCGCTCTGCTCGATTTTAGATTCCGTCCAGGACTCATCGCATAATTCGTCTCCAATTCCGCCAGGCCCTCGCGAGAGTTTCACCCCGAGCAATCTCTGTCTTCGCTTGCCTTAAATTATCGTACGATAAAGTCTGATATGTAAATCCCTTCTAAATCTAACCTTAAAAAATCGACTTATCGACATATGACGCGATGATGTATGATCGTTTGATCATCGAAAATTATCTCGAAGAAACTTTTTTTATCTTAAAAACTACATATATCACTACATATACAAACTAACTCAAAATATAAAAAGTTTATATATTAAATATGGTGTATAAATCTCAAAGATACATTAATTTTAGATACATAAATATTATTATTGTATACAATTATATAAATTTTATTAGTTATACTTAAATAAAAAAGTTATATTTAAATTTCATAACTATTTTAAAAATATATGATCTGAAACGTTATATAGAATGTGAAGTTATTATGCTAGAAGTGTTCATTTATCTCGTTAAATTGCATGACTACAATAGTGATTTAAAAGGATTGTGACACATTGGTAACCAATAGGTGTAATCGACGGATGCTGTGTTGTGTGATAATAGCTTGCGAGACGATAATTAGCTGCATACCACATCAAGTCATAATAGGTTCATAGTATCGAGTGTCCAATAGCAGGTGCGATAATCGTCAAGCAACAATTCTGTTAGCAATAGAGTTACCTTGATAACATTGATCGATGCGTCGCCCCTGTCCGATGTTGATCGAACGTTCGTAATAATTATCCAAGACTGACTAGCGGGACGCATAGGTGACACTTACGTAATGTATGTAGCAGTTACGTTAATATCCGCGCGGTGTAGTGATCTTGTGATCGATCATAACATACTGTCTCACGTGTCGCAAACCCATTCGCGTAATAACTTTGGCGTAGCTCGTGTGACAGTTTTTCACAGTCCTTACCTTATCTTACGGCATAACAGCAGGCTAATCCATATTTTGTAAAAATGGAAAAAGTGAATTCTAAAGATAAAGTGATAGGAAAAATTTATTTATACATTTATTTGTACATTGCTACAAAAACTCTTATATTTTGACACATGTTTAACAAGTTTATTACAGGTGGCTGATTATAAGTAAAAAAATATGAGAAAAATAAAATTTAACTACGTTATGAATTAGCCCATTGCCGCAGTAAAGTTATCAATTGTTAACAGAACAAAACAAAAAAGATGTTATTTTCGGGAATTCTTTGAAAAACATACTTGAAGAATTTTTAAAGGCTTGTAGATTTATTGTAGATATTGCCAGCAAGAAAAATGAACACAAGTAAAATTATTTGAGAGAAAAAAAATTGCGTAATTTAAAATTAATTATTTACGGTATTAAACATAAATTAAAAATAGCTAATCATAAATATCATAATCATACTACTTGTTTCAAGTTTCAAATCTGGAGTAATGCAGATAATAATTATGCTAGACCCCTTAAAGCTACTCCTATTTTGATCTATGCCATTTTTTCCATTTTCAATTTTTTTCTATTTTCCATTTAAATTCAACTTATATCACTTTTTCTGATTGAAAGCCGATGTATTCAAAACATAATCCACATATAGTACGGAATTTGAAATATTTCAACTTGTATCACTTTTTTGAGGGAGGGATACGATATATGTATATTTAATTAATAAGTCATACACATTAGTCGGCAATTTCATTTTAAACTGATGTCTTTTTCTTATTTTTCATTTTCTTTATCTTTACCGAGATTCATGACTTCCTTCAAATAAATAAAAGTTTTGGAGATTTCTTAGGCCTAGTTTCACAATTTATGGTTAATTTTTAAGGTTTAATTTATTTATTATTTCTTTCCAATTTTAGAATTGGAAAGAGATAAAAAAATAAGTTAAACCTCGGTTAAAAGTTTAAACATGAGTTGTGCAACTAAGTCTTACTCTTTTATAACAGATTATCAAAATCACCGCGTTTTTTGTAGTATCTTATTTGAACGCTACTAACTTTGAAATTAATAAACGTATTTATCCCAATTATTTTATTAAAGATAGTTTAATATATACAATAAATTTACATAAAAATTCATAGCATAAATTTTTCAAAAAATATTCCTGTTGTAAAAATAGCCTCTTTATTATCCAAAAAGTAAAGTTTCTTGAACAATTTTAGGATTGAGATTTTTATATAAATATAGAAATGGGTATTAAATATAGAAATGGGTATTAAATGCAAGATGAAGCGATGTCAGTGAAAGGAACAACGTTAAGAAGACATGTGAAAAGTAGGTTAAGAAAATAAGGAAATTGAAGGATAAAACTTTATGAATATCGCAAAGAAAATAGCATCTGCAAGGCTTCCTCGACCTTATGCTTTTCAGAATATTAAATAGTTTTAAAAATAAAAAATAATATACATTTTACATATTATATTCAATGAAAGAGCCTGCAGCAACAGTAGAAAATATAACTATATAAATATAGGAATCTAGATCAAACGGTTAATGGAATTGGAATATAAAGATCTGAGAAATTACGAATTCTCGGAAGAAAAAATAATTATATTCCATATTTTACAACCTGTATATAAACCGCTGGGATTGTCATGTTTTTGTCGCCATATTCGAAAATATCTCATGAAATTTAATCTAATTATAATTATAATAGAGGAGGTATGTGCGCGCGCGCGTGCGTGCGTGCGTGCGTGCGTGCGTGCGTGCGTGCGTGCGTGCGTGCGTGCGTGCGTGCGTGCGTGCGTGCGTGTGTGTGCGTGTGTGTGTGTGTGTG
>Ga0157364_1008997_pt1 | contig 10355 bp, 6 predicted proteins | sample AttsexASBM2_FD_111476 | JGI IMG/M metagenome (GOLD analysis project Ga0157364, IMG submission 111476) | Fungus gardens microbial communities from leaf cutter ant in Ribeirão Preto, State of São Paulo, Brazil - Atta sexdens ASBM2 | ecosystem: Host-associated > Fungi > Mycelium > Unclassified ... | reverse complement strand
CGGTTCGACTCCGGGACGCGCCTCCAGATTTGCCCGGGTGGTGAAATCGGTAGACACAAGGGATTTAAAATCCCTCGGCTGTAAGGCTGTGCGGGTTCAAGTCCCGCCCCGGGCACCACCGATATAATGCATAAAAACTAGCACTTTAGTGCAACGTTATTGACCGCCGCAAGGCGGTTTTTTTATGCCTGAAATTTATAGCTGCATATACGGCAGCTGGTGTGGCCTAGCACGATTATGTTAGGTCATTTCAATACCCCCACAACGCTATCACTATTCTCCTTTGCCTTATGTCATAGCTGGTCTGGCGTCGGTCAACCGCATATCAGGGCATACTCCCATTCCATGTTTATCCCCTCAACCAGCCCCATCAGGTGTATCCGCTACTCGATATTGGCCAAAGAGGAGTGAGTTAGCGTTATTACCTGAGAGTAGCCGCAGTTAAAAACTTACATAAATAATCATTAATTGATATTTACTTAGTGAACGGTAAAGACGAGAATGATAGTAGTAATTATTATCATTAACATAGGTGTCACTGGTGTTAGCCACTCTCGTTATAGCATTGCGCGAAGGGTTAGAAGCAGCGTTAATCGTCGGTATCATTGCTGCGTTCTTACGTAAAAATGGCAAAAGCCTTTACAGCATGTGGGTCGGGGTACTGCTGGCTATCGCCCTCTCATTGCTGGTCGGAATTGGTCTGAGCATTACCGAACGGAGCCTGCCACAGGCTAGTCAGGAAGCTATGGAAGCGGTAATCGGTCTGGTTGCCGTCTTTTTTGTCACTGGCATGGTGTTGTGGATGAACAACCACGGTCATGAGATTAAGCGTCAACTGGAAAAGGAAACGGCTCACGCTATTCGCCAATCCAGTGCACGGGCCCTCGCTATAATGGCATTTTTGGCAGTGCTTAAAGAAGGTTTCGAAACCAGCGTATTTTTGCTGGCGACTTTTTCTGCCGCACAGTCAGCGGCTTTAGCGGCGACAGGTGCAGTCCTGGGGCTGATCCTGGCAATAGCGATAGGTTGGGGAATTTATATCGGCGGTGTCAGGCTCAATCTTGGACGCTTCTTCCGTTATACCGGTCTGTTTCTGATCTTGGTCGCGGCAGGGCTTGTGATCAGTGCATTACGTAGCGGTCATGAAGCAGGCTGGTTGAATATTGGTCAGCAGCCAGTGGTTAATCTCAGCCAGATGATTCCTACCGGTTCTATCCGGTCGGCCTTAATCACTGGTGTACTCGGTATCCCCACTGATCCACGACTGCTCGAGGTTTGCGGTTGGGGGGGCTACATCGTGATGACAGGTATTTTGGTTTTCTGGCCGTCTTATCTGCGCCCAGGGGCAAAACGGCTCAGTCAGTTACTGTTCATCACCACCGGCGTGTTACTGAGCACTGCCGCTGTTCTGCATTTTTCCCTACCTGGCACCAGTCTCAGACTACCGGCTACTGCACCCTTGCAGGAGGGAGGAACTGCTACCCTGCAGCCACTGTCCGCAGGGGGGTACCGTTTAGACGTCAATGCCGACCAACAGGTCGCGGTAATCTATATCCTCGACGCCGATCAGCAGACAACGACAGTGCAGCAGGGGGTGACAGTGCGACATTGGACCCTTAGAAGTCAGGCATCCGCTATCGACCTACCGGTAACACTGACGCTCGATCAGGTGCTGTCTTTGTCTGGCAATCGTATTCCCGTTGGGCTGGGGCCGTCACAACATCCCGGTCCGTACACCGCTAGCTGGAATGTGAACTGCACTGTGGAAGCTGAAATCATCGGCCATGCACTCTACCGCGCTGCCGCGCGAGAAATGACGCTGATGACGCTTTCTGGTGGCGGTTTATTATCGCCGCGAACGTTTTCGGTGCGCGCCGCGATGCCTGTAGCCGGATGTCACTGGCAACTGGCGGAAAGCTGGCATCAGGCTGCAGAGTATGCCCTGCATAAAGCCGCACAGACTCATCAACATTATCTGTTCTTGGTAATCGAGCTGCCGCTCATGCTGGTATTGGTGGCAATTATTACATTTGTATTGGCATTGTGCCGTCTTGCGGAGGTCCGCAGGTCAGCGAATAAAGCGCATGCCGATAATTCTTTATCCTCTGAATAAAAGTAAAGGGCCTTGTATGATCAACTCCATGTTTAAAAAGAAAGAGTCAGTTCTGGCATCAACTGTCGTTTCAGCACTGTTACTGGTTTCTCTTGAGGCAACGGCAGCGGACAGGATTGCACCGATTGCTAACGGTGTATCGCAGGTCACTATCACATTGACCGGTGCTGAAGGCGGCACCTGTATCGTCGACCATAATAGCGCGAAAGCAGGCCCGGTTTCGTTTACGGTGATTAACAAGTCAGCAACTGCCATTACTGAACTTGAACTGCTGAGTGCTAACCGCATCCTCGGTGAAAAAGAGAACCTAGCGCCTGGATTGCCAGCAGGTAAATTCACACTGACGCTAGAAGGGGGAAAATATCAGATCTATTGTCCAGGAGCGAAACAGGAACTGACCACCTTTTCCGTCACCGGCAAAAGTGCAGCCAAAGCCACCGGAAGTACTACTGACCTACTTAAGCAGGGAACCGATGGCTATGCGACTTATGTAAACGGCGTGGTGGATGCAATGGTTGTGGCCGTTAATCAGCTGAAAGCGGACATTGATGCAGGTGACTTAGAAAAAGCGAAAGCGCAGTATGCCAAAGCGCGACCGTTTTATGAACGTATTGAATCGGATGTCAGTGGTTTTGTCCTGCCAGGGTTTAAAGCTACAGATAACGCCGGTAACCTCGATTATTTGATCGATATGCGGGCATCTAACCAAGATCCTGCTGTGGGTTGGCACGGTTTCCATGCCATTGAACGTGACCTGTTCGCTAAGGGTAAAATCACCGACAACACCAAAAAACTGGCTGCAGAACTCCAGCAAAATGTTACTCGGTTGGATGGTTTGACCAAAGGGCTGACCTATAAACCTGAAGATCTGGCTAACGGCGCGGCGGATCTGCTGGAAGAAGTACAAAGCAACAAAATTAGCGGTGAAGAAGAAGCCTTTAGTCATATTGATCTAGTGGACTTTGCCGGTAATGTCGAAGGTGCGCAGCAGGCATTTGAGTTCCTAAAGCCTGGACTGAATAACATCGATCCTGATTTGACTCGCCAGGTCGAAACGCAATTTGCAAACGTCAACACACTGCTAAACAGCTATCGTGACGGTAAAGTTGCTGGTGGATACCGTTACTATACTGCTGATGTAAAAGCTGCGGATGCCGCCAAGTTGAGTAAAGCAGTCCAGGCATTGCAAGAACCGCTGTCAAAAATTGCTGAGAAAGTTGCCACAGCGGGAGGGGTTTAAGTGATGAAGGATAAACAGACTACGGAGAGTGACAATACCAATGTTTCCCGCCGTCATCTGTTGAAAGGGGCGGTGGCTGGTGCTCTGACACTGCCTGCTATCGCGGCTGCGCACAATGCTGCTGCAGTGACGAATACCGCGCCGGAAGACCAGATCGACCTTTCGAGGCAACATGAATTTTATGGCAACGGCGGGCAGGTGGGAGTGATTACCCCGCCTCAGCGCCATGTGATGTATATGACCTTTGATATGACCAGTCAGAATCCGCGGGACCTGCAGATCCTGCTGGCTCGGTGGTCAGCGGCTATCGCGCAGATGATGGCTGGGGAAAAAGTGGGTCAGGTGGAACCGCTAAGGAACAGCGGTATCGGAATGGATACCGGTGAAGCCCTAGACCTGGGACCCGCATCATTGACCATCACCGTTGGGTTAGGACCGGGTATCTTCACGGAGTCTTATGGACTGGCTCAGAAAAAACCTACGCTTATGCGCGAGCTGGTTCAGCTTCCCAGTGACAACCTGCAACCGGCCTTTTCTGGTGGAGATCTGTCATTACAGGCCTGCGCAGATGATCCGCAAGTGGCTTATCACGCTATCCGTAACCTTGCGCGGATCGCCAAAGCGACGGGAACGGCCGCGACACGCTGGTCAGTGCTTGGGTTTGGTCGTGCATCAGCAGGAAAAAACCAAAGTACTCCCCGTAACCTGTTTGGATTCAAAGATGGTACGCGTAATCTGACCGAACAGACTGACTTTAATAAATTCGTCTGGATCAACGATCAAGGACCAGCGTGGCAGCAGCAGGGCACCTACCAAGTGGTCCGCAAAATAAAGATGCATATTGAAAACTGGGATACGGATCGTGTCAGTGATCAGAATGCCGTTTTTGGTCGTCATAAGGTCTCAGGTGCGCCATTAAGCGGTGAAAAAGAATTCGATACGCCAGATTTTCGTAAAACAGACAGTGAGGGTATGCCAGTTATCCCAGTGACCTCACATATTAGTTTAGCAGCTCACGAAAATAATCAGGGGATCCGTATTTTGCGTCGCTCATATAATTATACGGAGGGTATTAATCAACTAGGTATGTTAGATGCTGGCTTGTTGTTTATCAGTTATCAAAACGATCCGGCAAATTTTGAAGCGTTGCAGGCACGACTCGGCGCGGCAGATGCGCTTAATGAATATATTTCACATATCGGCTCTGGCATTTTTTTTGTACCGCCGGCCCCGGCTGAAGGTGATTATATAGGCTCATACTTATTCAGCTAAATTCGATAGTTGCCCTCATGATTGTCAGGTCAATAAGGCGTTGAACGGTTGTGAGGCAATTGTTGGATGGGTCTCTGATCGTGAAGAATTAAAAATGCATGTTGCCCGCTAGATGAATAGAGCAGGGGACCAATTCCCCTGCTTACAATGACCGATGTCCCTTGGCGCTGCGATATATTGAGGTTATAGGTCTTTGCTCAGTGTTCAGTTAATGAGCGGAACTAATGCCGCCATAACCTCATCAGGGCTAATATTATTCACCTGCTCATTACTACCCTGCAGGGCCTTGTGAGGAACCCCCCAAGGGTGCCAGTCTGTCGGGTTGCTGTTGCCGAACAATGCGACTACCGGTAAGCCGAGTGCAGCGGCAATATGCACGGCACCGCCATCACTGCTGACAACAGCTGAACATAGGGAAAGTGCGGCTTTCAGCTCTTCAAGGGTCCGAGTCGAAACAGGCTCAACGTGATAACTGGCCGCCAGTGTACTGATCTGCTCGGCTTTGTTATCGTCACCGGGGTGCATGGGGTTGGTACTGTCCCCGGGTGACCAGAAAAGAAATATTCGACATCCGTAGTGTTCATGGATAAGGCGGGCAAGGCTGACGAAATTATCGATGGACCACTGCTGGTTTGGTTTGCGTGCACTGATCTGTAGGGCAACGATGCGCTCGCCCGGTAGGGCATTTATGGTCTCGCGGTAACGGCTCACCAAGTCAGGATCTGGATAGATACAGCTTTTTCCCGGCCGTAATGGTAGAGGTGGGGGCGTCTGTCCTACCGCGGCAACGAGTCCAAAAAGGCGTTCTGCGACATGCAGTGAACCGCGGGTACGCGGTAACAGTTTATCAATCCGCGGATGGGACTCATCGCCGAAGGCAATAACTTGTTTTGGTCTGATCCCAGCAGCCCACTTTACCGAATGCGTGTCCCAGGACGACTTGGCGATAATGACCGCATCATAGTTTTCCTTTCTCAGCTTCATCAATGTTTTCATTCTCAGTGCAATGGCGGCGATCACCCTGAGGAAGTTTTTGCAATGCTTGGATTTGCTGTACTGATGCACCGTTCGGATATGAGGATTACGGCTAAATACCGGTGAGGCGTAACTATTGGTCAGCACATCGGTCACCGCATTATGAGTGGTGGCCAAGTGTGTAATAAGAGGCGTGGCAAGGATGCTGTCACCTATGTTGTCTCGGCAGATAACTAAAATCTTCACCTGTAATTACCTTTTGAAATGATTTACTTAAGGTAAGAGTCCTCAAAATCATTTCCGTTCAGAGAGATAGCTGACTTTTCGATAAATTTTCCGATTAAGATCATAAAGTTTACATCAAGCCGCGATAGAGTGAAGGAATTGTTAACAACAACGGTCAGAGGGGCTAATACATTGCACTGCGAGTTAAAGAGCACCCAGACTTGCTGCCCGGGTGCTGATCGATTAATGCGCCACGGTTGTACGGTCAACACTTTCACCAAAGTGCTCGCGCACATGGGTTTCGATTTCTTCGAGTGATTTACCCCGAGTCTCTGGTAGCGTTAAGGCGACAAAAATAAAGGATCCCACGTTAATGGCGGCAAAGATGTAAAAGGCAGAGTTGCCAACCAGTGATAACAATGGCGGGAATATCAGTGCCACAATACCATTACAGATCCACTGAAAGGCAACCGCGGATCCCGTCAGAACGCCACGCAACTGCATTGGAAATAGTTCAGACATCAGTAACCAGTAGAGCGGTGAAATACACATTTGCATAAAAAACAGGAAAACCAGAATACAGGCTAACGCGACCATGCTTTGCGTTAGGCTGTGGGGCATAAACAGCAGTACGCTCCCCAGCAGCAGTTGCATAATAATGACAATGGTCAGCCCGGTCAGTAGGATCGGACGACGACCAAAATGGTTGATCGCTTTAATTCCCGCGAAGGTGGCAATTACCGATACCATTCCGTTACCGATGGTCGCCCCGATAGCTGCACTAGTGCCTAATCCGGTACTCTTCAGGATGATCGGCGTATAGTACATAAAGGCATTGATCCCCGTAAATTGTGCCACCAAGCCCAAACCGAAACCTAGCATTAATAGGCGTTTAACCCATTTTTCTTTGAGTAATTCGCGAGGGCCAGGTCCTTGACGTGCCTGATGTGCGTTTTTCCGCATTTCGGCCATTTCTTTTTTAATTTCTCGAGGGTTTTCCCGCAACGTTTTCATGATACGCAGAGCTTCCTTGAAGCGACCTTCAGAGACCATCCAGTGGGGGGAAGCGGGCACGAAGAATGTACCAATAAATAACAAGATACCCGGCACCACGGCTAATGCCAGCATATAACGCCACATGCTTTCATCATGCAGCAATAGGCTCATTGCAGCACTGACAATATAGGCAATTAACTGGCCGCTCACAATCATCAACTCATTGCGGCTAACCAGAGGTGCTCGCTGTTTAGGACCCGCAATTTCGGCGATAAACACTGGTACCGTCGAGGAGCCGCCCCCCACAGCGATCCCAAGAATAAATCTCATTACCACCATGACATCGATATTCGGTGCCAAGGTTGTCCCTAACGCGCCAGCAACGAATATCAGTGCCAGGCTACGCAGGGTGATACGACGCCCGAAACGGTCAGACACATAGCCACTAATAAAGGCTCCGATAGCAGAACCGAAGGTCAATGAAGAGGTGATTAATCCTTCGGTAAAGGGGGTCAGATTAAGACCGCCCCTGTCTACCGGTAAGGTCATAAAGGGTAATGCGCCGGAGATAATACCGGTATCGTAGCCAAAGGCCAGCGCTCCCATGGTAGCGACCAAGACCACAAAAAATAAGCGCTGCTGTACAGTAATTTTAATGGAACCGCTTTCATCAGAAGCGGGTACTGAAGAGTTTGACATTGATTCATCCCTGGTTAAGAAACAGCCACCCCATTAAGAGGACCGCACAGCCACTGCATTTTCAACTTTGATACAGGTTTGAGATCTGCATTACATCAATGATTACATACTAATAATAAGGCAGGTTAATATTTTTATCTTGTGGAAGCGCTTTCAGAAATTTCTGCAGAATAAATTTTAATGATGTCCACTAAGCATCATTAGGAGTTAGCATTGACGTGCCAATGGTGGCTCACTCCCTCAAACATCATTCTTGAGTAACAACTCCAGAGCGAAAGAGAGGTGCCGATAGCTGGCAATCGGTGACCAGTCACAAGTTCTTAGCGGAGCAAGGAGTTATGGGGGTATACTATTGCCCATTTTCAACACTCAATGGAGGAGTTAATGCTAAAAGTCTGGATCATTTTATTAGTTTCCATCATGGCAGAGACCTTTGCTACCTCAATGATGAAATCAGCAGAAGGTTTTACCCGTTTATGGCCATCACTGGCAGTGGTCGCCGGTTATGCCGTCTCATTTACCGGATTGTCACAGGTAGTAAAAGTGATGAACCTCGGTGTTGCCTATGCTATCTGGGCAGGAGTCGGGATCTGTCTGGTATCGCTGCTCTCTTGGGTGTTGTTTCGCCAGAAACTGGATTTAGCGGCGATATTGGGTATTACGCTTATCATATCGGGAGTGGTGGTTATCCAGCTATTTTCTAAATCTGTCAGCCATTAACGTATAAAAGTGATGCGTCTCTGGCGGATCATCATGCTTTTAGCGTAGAGGATCTGGGATGTTGCTGACCTCATTATGCGTATTTATGAGTAACGGCTGAAGGGGATATTGTTGGTGGTAAGAGTGATAAATTAACATTTCTCTACTCTTTATCCCCTTTCTTATTCAAGTGTTATGAAGCTATTGCCATGGAGATTATTAGCGTTATAGCCTCTCGTGATTTAGATTAATTTACTGACTATGCCTTAATAATTTCTTATCAGATAACCATTGAAAAAATAGGTTTACTTGGTAGTTTTAGATAAATTTTTATGGATATATTAGTGCTGCTTGTTATTAGTTAATGATTAAAGATTCCGTTACCATATATTTCAAATTAAAAGTTCCTAAGCGTGACCCATGTTCAATAATTATTTCCTTTCAACCTGTAAATTATAACTGTGATGGAAATTACAAACAGTAATCAAGATGGATTTGATAGCTTACGAAGTGAAATGTCAACAGCCGGTGCCACTCTCGAGACTAGCCTGCAGACGGGGCAGAACAGGAAAAGGAATACTTTATGAATCAGGGGGGGGGTGATTTCAGGCATGTTAACCGGCTATAAGTGTGAAAACATTAATCTGACTAATATTGTCGCTGAGCGTATATCCGGCCATTATCAGTCTGACCGTTAAACACACATCGTTTGATGACGGCCGCCTAGACAACATCGGTTTGATATTACAGATGGTGGATGTATATACCCTAAGGGTCACGCGTAAATTGACCAACAGGAGGGGATATTTTCCTGAACAATCTGTTAGGCCAGTTAATCGTTAATCTTTCGGTAGCCATGTTCTCTGACAATAAACCTAATTATTATAGAAAATGAGAATCAGCCCGACGACGAATATGCTGAACCTGAGCATTCTGTTACCAGAATAATTAATATTAACATGTTATAAAAAACACACTGCAATATCGGTTTTCGCTAAAGACTAGCCTATCAGTTTATCGCTTACAGGATTTCAGACACGATTTTTTGCTGAAGATTCGTCTGAATGGTTTTCAGCAAAAGACCAAACCACCGGCTTGACCTTATGCGCTTTGGTTTCCTAACGGTCAACAGTGATGGGCGGTAGCGTGTATAAACATTTCTCAATTAGGTAAGCAGCCCAGGGAGGTCTAGCAATTCTAATTTGACCTCTCATCTCGCTGAGTAGGCCGCTACGATAAAGCTGGCTGTGTTTCTGTCTGAGACACACGCCCACATAGAAGTTATGTCAGAACACTGGTGGTTAAAATTGCTGAAGTTGGGAAAGAGTGCGATCCCATCGCGAGAAGTCGCACAAGTGTTCTCTGGCAAAATTGACCTGGCTGGGTAAGCAACGATATCAATACGCATTCCCGCAACCGTCTACTGTGTTTATCGACCGGATACAGCAGGCTTGGCTGATTGTTTTTTGATGGACAAACCCAACGCGAAGCGAAGCCATTACCTGTCCACAATACTGATGAAAAAACAGAATCAGGTTTGCCGTGAAAGCTTATAGTCGCAACGGAAGTCAGTCTAGAGACTCTAGGATTTGCGGCAGCAGCCTGCTGGAAAGTGTAGGAATAATCGAAACTGACGCAGTACAGGCTTATCCTTAACTTGGCCCTGGTACGCAGAACACTTTATTTGTGCCTAGCATAAGGAATATCGCGCGCGGCTGCCGTCACTCTGTCGTTGTTATTGAACGCTCACAAGGAGTGAACGTATGAGCAGTAATTCCCCAATCCGATTCAGCCACAGTCACCATCGGCTGAAAGTGAAAGGCTGTGCGTCAACATTGGATGTGCTGGCCTTTGAGGGCGATGAGGCCTTAAGTAAGCCGTTCAGTTATCGCATTGAATTCACAAGCGTTGACCATGCCATCAGCAAAGAAATGATGCTGATGAAAGCAGGTTCACTTACCTTACAGGCCCCGGTGGACCAGGGCTTTGGTATCCAAAAGCAGCAGGCGGTGCGTACGCTACAAGGCATAGTAACCGGCTTTGAGCGCCTGAAGACTTCCCACGATGAGACCCACTACGCCCTGACCCTGCAACCACGTCTAGTGTTACTCGACCGTTGCCAGCAAAACGCCCTCT
>Ga0157364_1008996_pt1 | contig 10355 bp, 1 predicted proteins | sample AttsexASBM2_FD_111476 | JGI IMG/M metagenome (GOLD analysis project Ga0157364, IMG submission 111476) | Fungus gardens microbial communities from leaf cutter ant in Ribeirão Preto, State of São Paulo, Brazil - Atta sexdens ASBM2 | ecosystem: Host-associated > Fungi > Mycelium > Unclassified ... | reverse complement strand
TTTTTTTTTACTGAAGAGTTTTATATATAATTACGTAACAGTACATTATTTGTTATATAACGTAATATAACGCGATAATTTTTAATAACAATTTAAGATTTATAATTAATTTAAGATTTATAATTATTAATAATTATATATAAAAAATAGGTTAACAACAAGAAAAAAAAAAATATATATATATATATTGAATATAACACATCTCTCTCATTGCTTGTTGTGTCTAGAGAAATCTAGAGACTAACGAAGGGATTTGCAGTGTAAAGAATGAAATATACAACGTGCTTTGACCCCCCAGACACGATCGAAAGCATATCGATCGTTTTGATGTCTCTTTCACATAGCATGAGTTGTTTCTTTTATAAATTTTTAATCTTTCTATTAAAACCATGACTGCTTTAAACATTCAGTTTACTCTTAATGTTAGATCATTGGTTTTTACGATTTATAAACTGTTAATTTAATATCAGCAAAATGTAAAATATATAAATATTTTATCATAATCTATCTCATTTACTTTATTAAACTTATTGCCGTTTTTTTATAAGAAATGCTAAATAAAGTTTGCAAAAAGCTCACATTACATTAGTTAAATTAATACGCATTATAAAAGTCACAATGTTAATAAGTATGTGTTTAAATAATATTTAATATAAAATATTAGAAAAAATATAAGATTTAGAAGAATTATTATGTTGATTATATTGAGAGAATTATGTGTTAAGAGTTGATCTTTCTAATTAGACAAAACCACCGGCGTCCAACAACAATCACACCACGCACAATCCGACGTGTGAGAAATTGGTGCAGAAACCCTTGCCCCCTGGACCAAGGAAAACTGTTATCCAGGCCTCCACCTCGGAATTGCTCAAGTGCCTCGGCGTCTTCCTGCACAAGAAATGCACCCGTTTAAGGGACTTCCAGGCCGGCGACGCTGTCATGTGGCTCAGGACTGTCGACAGAAATCTCCTGCTTCAAGGCTGGCAGGTGAGATTGTCATTTTTACAAAACATTGTCGACAGAAATCTGATGCTTCTTAAAATTATTGCTTAAATTATAAATGAACAAACATTTGCATTTAAATACGTATTACATTGAAAAAATATGTTTGTTTTTTTATGACATTTTTATTTAACGAGTTAAACATTTATGAATAATCTTTAATGAAAAGAAATGGAAAGAAATATGGACGTAGTAGTGAATGTTTTAAAAAGCACTTGAATATTAATTCAGTATTCCCAAACAGATTTCTGATACTTGCTTAGTAATAAACATTTTCATATGCTAGATAGTTAACGTGCTTCATAAAATATACTCTCCGATAATATAATTATCGTGGGCACTGGTTTAACATTAATTAATATATTACTCCTGCGGTTATTTCGCTATCGTTGTAATTGGATAATTAAGACACCAGTAGCACAAGGTAATTAACTCTTGCTGATTGAACTGCTATGATTAACGTCGATATATGCAAGTTATAAAATCGATGCAATCAATGGTCGTTGAACAATGAAAAAAAAAATATATATATATATATGTATATGAATATTTAAAAAAAATAAAATTCAACAGCTAATATAAATACTGTATTGACTTGTGACAAAATATGAATAATTTTTTTAAACAAACTGCTTTTATTTGACTTTTATTTGACTTGGCTACAATTATTGAAGTATTCCAAAATACAACCATGATCCAATTAAAGAATACGAATATTTGTCTTCAATGCATTAAAAGGTTTCGTTTCCCTGAAGGGACTATCATTACAAGTGGGATGATAGTCCACACGCGTCACAGAGAAAAGGGCTTCACTCGTACTGAATTCTCCGGGATGTGGACAGCGTCCCATGGGAATACTCATAATAAGAGTCATCTAGGGCATGCAATATGTTAGAAAAGGAATTAGGTGAACTTTTCACGAGACAGAATTGAGAGTTTTCATTTGGATGAACTGTAACGGGAGTCGACTTAAATTTGCATCGCAATAAGAGAGAGTAGTGAATTGCAATGTAGGATTTTGATTATATACTTTCCTACTGATTGTGAATTATACTATTGAAATGCTAAATTATAATACTTTTTCCTAAAAATTGTTTTAATGGAGAAAAAAGATAAATAATGCAAAGGACAAATATTTTAAGCTCTTTCTATCTTCTTATTTTTAAATTGCTAAATAAAATATCTTTTTTCATTAAGAAACAAGATTTTGTAATGTAACCTACTTTTTCTAAAATGATTTTTAGGTAATTATTTTTTTTTTAGAAAATTGCTTGCTACAATTTGAAAATTAATTGTCTTCCAAATTTGTTTCTTTCTCGGAAGAGTTTTTGAATATCTTTTTCCAGATTACCTAAACTACGAATTATATCAAAGCTTCTTTTTAGCAAAGTTTTTTTTTTTTTTTACTTACAATACTATTTTTTTACTTACAATATTATTTTTCTACAATTTCGATATCGTGAGTTTTATTGCTTTCAATAAAATTAAAAAAACCGTTATATCTTTTTCTCTGAAAAATAAATCATAATCAATCAAAAATATTTGCTCATGATTTCAGTCGGCGCTGATTTTTGATTCGATTATGAATTCAACATTTATGTTAATGGGGACTATCGTGCGCGATTGCGGCCTATGCAAATTGCACGGCCCCTATAAGACTCGCCTTCTCCGCTCGTAGAAGCTATCGATCAAACTAAAAATATTTCAATCCGATAGTCAACTGACGTAGATGCCCGCTGACTTAAAAATACTATGTAACTATTAATAATACAATGCAAAAATCTGCGTTGTTTATCCACTTTATACCTTTGTCTTTATGTATTGTATCATCCGCACGCTACATTAGTTCTCACCACAGAAGCCGAATTTTCCTCGACAAGCGTTGCAAATTAAAGTTTCAAACATTTTTTTTAAATTTGATAAATAACACTTTTAAAATTGTTTTATAAGTTGCTTTAATTAAATTTGTTGCTACAAAAGGAGTACACGTGCATGTATGGTAAAAGACAAAACTTTTTAAAAGCATGAAAAAAGTAAAAAAAACTCTTTTGATAGCATATTATTGGATGTTTTTTTAATAAATAAAATACAGGCCAAACATTTCTAGCGAACGCCTGTTATACTTTAATACAATTACTTTAGTGGAAAGAGTGATTTAACCTTTTTAATCATATCGTAAAAGAGTTGGCGTCTGCAGTTGACATAAAAGTGACCGGTTCGATCATGCGAAGTAACAAAAATAAATACATGAAAAAATAACTGATGCATTATCACGATTGCTCAAAACGTGTCTATATCGCTAACGCCATGCACGAAATGGTTAGTTATCTGTCGATCAAATTGGCAACAATTTTTTTTTTTTTACTTGTTTTATGATGAAAGTGATTATCGATTAGCATATCGTGCAACCTTCAGCAAACCGCAATGCTTGTGAAGTTTCATGGAAAACAGTACGCGAAATGCGCCGGTAATAATTCCAGTTCGTTGCGATGACGATTCTCCGTTCCTGTGGGTGGACTTTTTTCATCGTGAGTGACGTCCCAATTGTTGCGAACAATTGCGCATTGTCGGCATCAACCGACACGTTTATCCTTGAGCTAAAGTAACTTTGAAGAATATCTTGTTATAATTAAACTCACTGATGTTCGAACAAGCATTTAATGCAGCGCATTATAATGATTTTGTGTATTTCGCGCTTGTATTTCAAATTTAATCTTGCATCCACATAAGAAAATATATCTGCTAAATAATTTCGCCAAAGTGTCATACATTTAAATGTATAGTCTTTGATGAAAGATGTCCACATATAACAGCTAATATCTTTATTTAAAGAAATATCACAAGTACATTTTTTAACGAAATGGAAAATTCATGAACAAAATACAGATTTTCCTGTATTATATTTGAAAATAATACAAAAAGTTTGTGGCTGTAATGTTTATATGAAAAGTATAAATTTTCAATTACAATCACTTTTTGCAGAGATTGTACTTCTAATATATCCTTAAGATGTTTAAGAATTAATCTAATGTATTTTTTTTTAATATATGTAGTTAGGACAATATTAGAATAAAAAGAAAAATATGCGTCTCTTCTTCTTCTTTCTGTAAAATCTATACGGTTTATAATCCACTTTAGAATGAAAGAAATGTAAACATTATTTCACGTCACAAATTCGCCCTGTTATTTCCGAGAATTCATTTGGCGGCGTATTTTGTCATTTATGACAATTTGCGACATATTACGACATTCGCGTGCTTCAACCTACTTTGTAGGGAAGCGTCGAAGACGGTCCATAATAAAGTGCCTTAGACACGCTCCCTAGCAACGTCCCTGCGCTCATCGACATCGATTTCTCATGTCAATAAATTCACACGTAGAATCACTGGCAGGACGAGCGAGATAACACTCGGTCTTGCATCCAATGAAAGAATCCGTGATATCTCGATGCCCAGAAAACGGCCCGCTAACGACCTAGGCTGTCTTTTTCTTGCTGCTCTTTTGATAAAACTCGTCTGATTGCGTGTTCAAGTTCTTATCGAGAACATATCTCTCTGTGTTGACTTAAGATTCTTCAAGTTTTTTTCTGAACGATGAAATAGTACTTTTATATAATAAGATGATTAACGGAATGTCTGTAAATAATTACATAAAAATATATTTATACATTTTATTGATATTATCAAGTTGAACAAATTAATTACTTTTATATAACAAAATTATTAACAGAATGTTTATGAATAATTGTAAAAATATACATATTTTATTAATTATTATATTATCAATCAAGTAAACACATTGATTTTTATTTATTTTCATCAACTAATTGTAAGTACTAAAAACGTTCTGTTTTCGTTGTGACAATTTTGACATTTTTAGCATTTTCAGGATACTTTTGACTTTTTTTTGTGAATTGTCAAATAATTGTGTAAACAATTAAGAAATAATAAAACAATTAATTATTCATTTTCTACACCTAATGTGTAGTGACTATAATTTATAAAACAATTTTAATATTTTAACGTATTTCTAATTATTAAAATAATTTTCCTGCATTTAATTAAATATCTATTGTTAAAGCTCATGCAAAAAACAGAAAGAGTGTTAAAAATAAAATTTATTTTTTACTTCTACGACAAAACATAAATAAAATAAAAATTTTATCAAACCACCGGTGAAAAATATATTTGAATTAAGTATTTTTTTATTTATTCAAGTATATCGTTTTTTACATAAAATAATATAAATAATATAAATTTTTTTATTACAAAATCATTTTTATTATTATAGAAAATTTATAATAAAACAAACATTTTATTTTATTTATGTTTTGTCTTTTGTTGTAGAAGTAAAAAATTAATTGTATAAAAACACAATTTACAAATAATTTCTGACAAAGAAGGTATTTAATTATTTATTTTCTTGGAATACTATTAATACCATAGGTATATGTGAATTCGTATGTGTAAAAATCAATACACCGGACATTTCCGTGAATACAATGCAACGTAAATGTACAAGGGAGATATACTTGCAGATATAAAAAAGAATAAACTATTTGTGCGTCCAAGTATATTTAATTCTTGAAGTGTATTTAATTCGCGTAGATAAACATACATGCACGGTTTTTGTTATCGCCTTGTAACAACAGCTATTGAAACAGACCGATTTTCAGCCCTTAAATCTCTTGACTACCACTCTTTTGATTACTTAGTTCGAGTTCACTCTTAAAATAAGCTTATTTATTTTGATCTTACTTAAGAGCACTGACCGATGTTTAAATATCTCAGCTTTTTCTTTTATAAAAAGATCAGATAGAAGAATAGAAGATATATCATGCCATGACATGATTTCTTTGGGATGCAATACAAATTCTATTTTCAAAATATATTTAGCAGACATACATTTTTTTACTATAATTCTCTTCAGAATAAATTATATATTATACATATATTAATAATGTACTATTAATTCAATATCTCTCTTTGTAATTCTCTTTGTATAGCTTAGTTAATATAATATATGTGGCGTCAATTCATATCATACTTTAATTTATATTAAATTAATTATGTGTAATTTAGTTTATATTAATTAGTATAATTATATTGAAATAATTATATTTATTATATTAATTGATTTTTGCTAATTTTAAGATGAACAATTTAAATAATTCTTTTTAGAAATTAAAAAGGAGGCTCAAGATAATTAACTTCTTAAAATGAATAATAAACATACTTTTACAATATATCTTTACTCTTCATCTAAATACTATTATTGTTATTACTAGATTGATATAAAGTTGAACTTTTTTATATTATTGATATTGCAACAACCTACTCACAAATACAAAATAAATATTGCTACGCATTAGAGAGAATATGGAAAGGCTAAAGTTGATGAACTTCTAAGCCATCTATCTTATATTGCGGCAAATTCGCAACAGCGAGTTAATGAGGATTCGGTTGACAAGATATGGGAAAGCGCTGTGGGAAACAGAAGTGTAGCAATGCCATATCAAGAGGGAAGATCGCATAAGGGATGAATGGTCACGTGCACTGCAAATGTTGCGCAGGAGGAGCCTAATGTCGTGAAATCATCCCACAGGGATATGTGAAAAAATGCGAGCACATATAAGAGGGATGTTCACCCCTCGATTTTAATTACAAAGGGGAGATACTTTCTCTTCTCGAACGTCAACTCCTAGCGAAGAGTATATTTCTTTATCGCCTTAAATCTGTAGAATAGGGCGTAAAAAAATGTATTCTAGACAATTGATTTTTCAGTGCAATGCTTGCAAATTAACGTTTATAGGAAATGAAAAGATCAGAAAAACAATTATGAAAAACAATTAAGTTTTTGTTAGAACCGCGAATAGTTAATAATAAGATGCATATTATAGCAGCAATCTTATAATAATAGATTGTCTACTGATTTTTTAGAAGCAGGTCATACCCCGGCCTTTTCCCGTTTTCATAGTTTTATTGATTTTATTCAATTTGAGCACATTAATGACTGACAGGATTAATAATATCTAATTACTCACGATTTGCACATTTTACGGAAATAGAATCACATACTCTACATAATTTTTTAACGCATGCTACTCTAATACGTCTTCTTTAATGACCCATAAATTTTTATATCCGACACATAATAAAAAGGGTAATGAAGACATACATACATAATATACATAATATATAAATTTAAATATATAATAAAAACACGTAGAACAGACATGAAGGAAATATTTTAATATTCAAACGTAAACAAAAAAGTTCTAGTTTTTGCGCATTTTCATTTTTATGAAACGAATATATAATAAGAAACAAAATAACAAAAAGAGACACATATATCTACTTATATAAATTATATTTAGAAAAATCTTCTAGTTAAATCAACAAAAGGATTCGACATAAATTTAGTTATTAGAAATTTTGTTTGTGCAGAGACCAAAATACCATTTTTGGTTCTTCTTCTGTTGATTTAATCAAAATATTTTATCAATGTAGATATACATACAAACAAGCAATATTTTAATATTTATAGAACAAACATGATAAACACAGAACAAAGAAATCCTGTTTTGTGTATTCTTTTTAGAACGAAACGCTGTTTATCTTTACTCAACGCTCTAAACGTTTCGAAATATTGAAGTGCATCAGCAAACTACAAATCGATCTTGTGCTTAAATCTAATTTCTCAAGTCTAATATGTGTATGCGGTTCATCCTGAGAGTACACTCCGAGCGTGTGTCTACAAACCACGCTGCGATGAGCACGTGTAAAGACGACCACGAAGCGTGACCGTGTATGTAAGAAGACAGATATGGCAATTTATACGATTAGTGTGTTTTATGATAAAATCGAATGTTGTTATGTGGGAGGGAGGAGGGGGGGGAGAGGGAAGATATGTATATATTAGATGTGGGAAAAAGTTCGTGGCGTTTTTTTAATGCCATCTAACGGGAAAAACGCCACGAACTTTTTCTCACACCTAATATATGCGCTATCTATAAATTTTGTTTATTCAATCATTTTAGAGCTATTAACATGTCATTAAAAAAAATACGTAATCACAAACAATTTAAATTGAAAGAAAACATTCTTCAAACATGAACACTCCTAATTATAAGTAAATATCATTTCGTGATATATATAATATTATTATCAGTTTTTTTTATAATGTGATATAATTAATACTTTTTATGATATAATAGCGCTTATTAGCTTATTTTAATTTATTTTATGATACAATAGCACCTAAAACGTCATTGAATAAACAAATGTCTACATATACACACGCACACACGTTACACACAAGTGCGTTTCTATTAACTTTTTTTACATCATAAACTTTATTGATTGTGTGTTGCATCCATCTTTTTTTTAATATACTGTAATTACGTTGATTGTTTTGTCATAAATGTCTACATAACTTACTGTTTTTATGTCCACAATAAGTAATCCCAATATTTTTTCAAACTGTGTGCTTAATCAGTTTTAAATAAATTTGTTTCTTAATATAGTCTCCTTTAAAAACATCGGATTATGATGACCTAATTATGAATGAATTTTTGAAACATTTTCTCATGAAATATTTTCAAAGGAAAAAAGCAAATTTTTATGTTTTAATTATTTTAGTCCATATCAATATTATTGTTTAAATATTTAATATTAAAAATATTTAATATTAAAATTAAGAAATTTAAATACTAGTCATATTATTATTATTATCGTATTACCATTATATTATATTACTTGATAAATATTAATTAATTATTACAACATATTAATAAGATAGAAATGAAAATTACATTTATTTACATTTTATTATTCTAATATTTAACATAAATCTTTTAAATGATAGTATATCGATGGTAAGAAATAATTTATCGAGAAAAAATTATAAATGAAATTGGTTTTTAACAATTTATAAAACAAATATGTCCTGCTGGCAATTTCTTATGATAGTCGATACGCAGTGTATCGTCTGTAATGTATATTTAATTACATTTACTATTTATTTCAATATAAACTTAAATAAAATATTGATTGACTATCTGCGTCTATTATCGTTTAATTCCATCGAGATGTCAAAGCACCTACAAGCAAACAGTTCATAGACGATTCTATTCACCAATTGGTTTCGTCTGGACGTTAAACAAGATCAAATCCGGCTGTCGCGTTGTTGAAAATCTGATTAAAAGGAAACCGTACATGGTTGAGATTGAAAATTCTGTTCCTGTCACGTTTCCCGCGCGCAGCACGTGTGTCGTTCGTCACATGTCAAATGGCACCTAAATTAATTATTTTCGAAAAACACTTGGTAATCGGAAGAAGCACAATTGAGACGATATAATTACAGAATCGGTTGGATGACCTTCATACAACTGTTGACATCCAAAATTAGAATCAACCAAAAGCGGATATCAGTTGGTGGCACGCGGATATGGCGCTCGTGTATTTTATAAATTTGCATAATTTAATTACACAACGCGTAGCTCGGGGGTTAATTGTAATTCACGTGGATTCGGGTCCTCGCAAAGTTCCATCTGGGACATCCCTGAGCCGACTAAGCGTCAGATTGTCATTGCGGTTGAGGGTGTTTCGTGTGCATGCCAACTATGCCGCTAATTGGTCCAAATAGTGCACTAGCGCATTATTCGGAGAACCGTTATATCCGTAGTCTTGGAAATTTAATTAAAAGGTTTAGGTCTACGCAAAGACGACTCGAATAACGCGCGGAGCTTGCACAGTAGTAGAGCAGGCCGCTCACCCCTGGCAAATATCGACCGACGTAGAGGTATATATGTCCTTGTCGAGTATATTGGCACCCCTAATTCTGCATCGCGGCCTGCGGCTCTCGAGACTCTTGAGCGATGTTGTACCTGATCGAGAGGGTCGCCTCTTCACGAGTCAGCGGAAGCACGTGGAAAAACCTAATGAATCGTGCATGCGACAGCGAAAGCTTTATGCAGTCTAGTCTTTAGGAAATAATAATGACAAATGCAAAAACATTACATAAAAAATCGTTCTTCATTTTCACAATTTTTTATATTTTTTCACTTCTCAATTAATTTGTTGTTAATTTTTTCTCAATGAAAAAAGGTTACATTGAGAAAATTGAATTTAAAAAAATGGTTCAAATGGCTGGAAATAAAATTTTTTAGATAAACTGATTTTGTTTTTAAATAAAATGAGGACGGCTCTATGTAATTTTATGAATTTCACTCACGCGACATGTTTTATGTCACAAATTGTAGACTTCGTCGATAGCTGCCTATGAATAATTTTTCTCGATAGCATCATGCGATCTGTGCAATAGTTCGCTAAAATACATACGTCATTCATTTG
>Ga0157364_1008994_pt1 | contig 10355 bp, 9 predicted proteins | sample AttsexASBM2_FD_111476 | JGI IMG/M metagenome (GOLD analysis project Ga0157364, IMG submission 111476) | Fungus gardens microbial communities from leaf cutter ant in Ribeirão Preto, State of São Paulo, Brazil - Atta sexdens ASBM2 | ecosystem: Host-associated > Fungi > Mycelium > Unclassified ... | reverse complement strand
CAATATTACATCGTGGTCTATTTGCTTCTGCGCACTCGCTGTACTTCCATCTATTACATATAAAGCCACATTAATGTTAATTAATGAATATGTGCTGATTAAGTTTAATAAACATATATATTTAATTATACATCATTCGCGTCTCTCTTTTTTCAAAGATCTGTCGATCAAGTAAGTTAAAATAAATCAATATTTCTATTTATTCTTCAGGAATTTATTCTTCAGGTTCCATTATAGAAACGGAAGACACATTAAGATCTGATTAATTGTAGAAAAAAACAAGAGAAATTTTTTAAGATAAAATTCACAGAAACATAATGGAAGATCAAATCTCGGTGAACACTATTCGTTTGCGATGAAGTATATCGAAGATTCGATGCCACTGGTTGATAACCGGTGTCGTCGAAATGTCATCTTAACAATATATACACTTTAGTTTACTTTCTCAACCGCGAATCGACAGTAACTTTTGAACAGCGATGATAGCGATCTCCTGGTATTGTTGAAAATGCAATTCGAGCACTTGCTCCGGACACTCTAATTCACTTCGTATCACAGGGAGCAAGAATAAAAGCGGACAAAGAGGATGAAGGGCATAAAGCTGCACAGTGCGTGGTGTGATGTGTATGTACAAGCCGACGTGCGTGCGTGCACGACGGCCCGCCACGGAGCTCTAGCTTCCGCTTTTCTGTCTGCTCCCAACAATATCGTCTCTCAAATCTTTCGAGTTCGCCCTAATCCGATTCAAAGATACAAATCCGACTTCTGATACAAAGACCAAAGGATCTCATCCGCATTAGAATCGAGCGCGACTAATTTACCAAACTCGAAAATACAAGATTAACTTTGAAAAAAAAGATGAAGAGAGATGCATACATCCTAGATGTAATAAATACCATATAGACTGCACATTCCCTGATCTTAGCATCTGTGATCCGTTAAAGACTTAGAATCTTATTAGCATTTCTTTTCAACTTGATATTTTACAAAGAAAGAAAGAAAAAGAATGATATGATTTAAGCTATCTCATTCTTTCTACCGAAATGACAATTTCAGAAATGTGTAGTCTATTCTTATTATTATGTAAGTCTAAGAAAATGAAGAATAATATGAAGCTCTTAAGATTTGTCGACTTTTTTTAACTTCTGTGATGGAAAAAGATGGTGCATTTTTTCAGATTCACTAAAGTCTTGATCATCATTTATAAAAGTTAAAAACTGTTAAATAAATTGAAATTTATATAATTATTATTATATTTTTTAAGGACATGTTAATTTCATCTTATGCGAATAAGATGATTTTCAGTAGTGGATAATATTACAAAAAATTAAGTTAAAAATGTACTTTTTTACAATTAAAAAGATTTATTTTATTATAATAAACACTTCTTATATTATTTTGGTATTATGATATAAAAACGCAATTAAAGAAAATAAAAATAAAAAAGATTAGTAAATTAACATATGATAAGATTTACTTACGTAAGTAATCAATATTGAAGAGCAAATTTAACGTAGTTATTTATAATGCATATTGACAAATATAACCTGTACACAAATATCTCGTCATCACTGAAAAGCGTCTTATTCGCAATCATTGTATTTATTTATTCATTTAATAAAAATGTTACAATACAAAAAATGAAAAATATTTGATACATTCTTTATAGCTGTACTATATTGTGATTTTATAAAGGAAGTGAAAGTATTTGTTATAATTATCTCATCCCTTATAAATTAAAAAATTACATATATGTGTATCTAAAACATATTTATTACTATATTATTTACTTTTGTAAATATATTGAATCAAATTACAAAAGATGATTTGTTATTATCTAAAGTCTTTAATGAATTCAACTTGTCATCTGTTATAAGCTTAGAAAAATTAATAATTCATCATCTTATTTTTCTTTCCCAATTTTCCACGTACGATACATTAAACAATCGACTTCTTGCGAGGCGGAAATTTCACGTATTCCATCATGGAATACATCACTCGCGGAGTCCTTCTCTAGGATGTCGATGACCGGCAAAGGACGATCAATTCTTAAAACAAATGGTCCGATCGTCCCAGTTCGCGTCTCGCGGTCGCGCGAAAAAATGAGATACTCGCGCCTCACGACCTATCTCCTGAAATATTCATTCTTCCGGTTACTTCGAAAGCCCCTTGGCATCTCCACGCGGCTCACGTATCGTGTTTCCGTGCATAAGAGATACATGTGTCCAGCGGTCGGAACAAACCACCAGGGATCGAAATGCATCCATGTCGCAAGCAATATAATGCCAATAATTGTCGTCAGCCAAGATTTCCTGCGATTAATCGACAGCATTCATGTTAGATCATGGCGCATCAGTAATACAAAATCATCACTATCAGAAAAAATCGGTAATACAAAATTATCACTATCAAAAGAAATATGATAGAAAAAAAGCAGCAGAAAGTTTCCGCCTTACTATGCACTCTATTTTTCGTTCGAAAACCTCTGTTCTCATTCGATACGATTTACGATCAGAAACAAGAAAGTCTCATCATTTTGCATCATGTCAAAATTTCTCCTACTTTTTATTTCCATTCTTTATAAGGAAATTTTTGCGCTTTATGGGGGAAATATAGAGTGACGTCGTTTTCAGATACGTTTGATATTTCAAATGGGTTACGAGATCGTGATGGACGTAAAAATGGTCGGACGTGTTTTCCGACATCTCGGCGACTCAAAGTTAGACATCCGTTTTAACATCGAGCACCCAAGAGCAAAATATAAGATATAAACGAGAGTAACGCTACGAATGAAAGAGAAAGAAAAAGAGAGAAACAAAAAAGTAAAAGAGACGAACAAACGATAGATAGATATCAAAGAAGTGACTCGTAGAGACGATGCTTGCCGACACGGTATGCTCAACTCTCGTGCTCGTTTTCCTTTCCAGAAAATAAGAGAGAAGTCGGAGAGAATTGAGGAAGTGAGAGGAATGGTGATATTCTGGGTCCCGGAGAAGAATACCATCAAGACACGTATACACGCATACATAGAGGATGAAACGGGGAAAAAGCGGTGGTGAGATAGAAGCACAAAGAGTGGAAAGGAAAGTGGAGAAGGGATGCTGCTTCCTGTCCTGGGTATCGCTTATTAATATACCTTTCGAGCCACGCGAATTGTGGCTGGTATCTTGGCAATTGCAGCATCGTGATCCTGCAGAAGATCCCGTGAATTGTCATTCTTACCATGAAGTATGATACGGTAGTTAATGCGACGGCGAATGGTGGTTATGCGACGTTATAATAACAGTAGGTAAATGGGATTTTAAATTAGACACTCCCGTCCTTTTCGTATTATTTCATAGTAATTCTTCTTTCTAATTAATTTCTGTTCATAAGAGCGTAGATTTCGAATACAGAGATTTTAAAAAGCTATTTGTTTTGCTCATAAATTCTCTCTCTCTTTCTCTCTCTCTCTCTCTCAAGAGATCCACATTTTCAATTTAATTAAAAATTTAATGAATAATATAAAAGTAATATTGAATAAAATTAATAACATAATTAAAAATATAAAAAATATCTACACTTTTAATATTAAAAAACCATAGAGTTAAAAAGTTACAAAAAAATTTTTTAAATATGTATTTGTATTATCAGAAATGTTGTATTTGTCTTTTATATAGACCATTGGGAACGATTTCGATTATAGAACACAAAATTAAAATTAAAATGTAATATTAAATTGATAAAATCAGCGGCGAATAATTACAAGCTGAAATCAGCAATCTCTCTTTATAATTTGTCACTATATAACTGTTAATTATTAAAAAAGTTAGTATAATAATGCAATAAAATTGATTAAAAATTTAATTAAAAATAAAGACAGAGAATATATTACGTTTTCACAAAAATTAAAATAATTATTTTACATAACCAAAATTTTACATAACAAAAATAATATCTGCAATGTATAAATCCATTGATTATTTATATTTTCATTACATAAAGTATCTCATACGTTTCGAAACAATATTAAATGTCTGCAATGTCAGATAATAACCATCAGAATTATTTTCGGTTATTTTCTTTTTAATTTTTCAAAATATACATTCGCAAATAATTAATTAAAAAATTTAAACGTGCTTCTTATGTGAATATATGAATTGACTATGAAATATTCATTGAATATTTTTCGCTCGGTAATATTGACATGATTTTAAATCGTACTCTTCTAGAACACTCATGAATTCTTCTTTAACGAAATGATTATCTTTCACAGACGAAAATTTTTCGGCGACAGAGTGTGAGATCGGCATGGCTCGGGCACACACGAACGAACGCAGGCCCGAGGGTTGGTTTCGGCGGCGCGGTGCGGCGCGGTGCGATGCGATGCGTCGCGACGCTCGGCGCCACGGCCTCCCTCAGTTAGCCCTGCGCCGTACGGGCGACGACCACGAGGGAAGAGGAAGCGCCGCCGCTTCTCGCCGTCGTGCGAGCCGACGCGACGCGACGACGAGCGCCCGTCCGTCCGTCGAGAGCTTTAGTCCGCGTCCGCACGTCGACTGAAACACGCGACCTACGTCCACCCGGTCCACCCGGTGTAGTGTGCGCGGCTTCCCTCCTTCCTCTTGTTGTTTAAACTCCTCTTGAAGGAACGGCCAATTCTATCGGATCGGATAACAGAGTCTTTTCGTTCCCTTACCATTCTCCTTTTTTGTCTCTCTCTCTCTCTCTCTCTCTCTCTCTCTCTCTCTCTCTCTCTCTCTCTCTTATTGTCTCTTGTCGTCTTATTCATGTCGGTTATCTGATAGTACTTCTCCTGCTCCTTCAATAGATGCTTCGCGATCCTTTCTAAGATATATGGAAGGGAGGATGTTTCGAGCGCGTGGAAGGAAGATTAAGACCGCCGGAAATTCGGGATGTAATATCCGGCGGCCCTAGTTACACATAGTGTACGCCAGTCAGCTTTCCTGCCTTCAAAGTTGGAGCAGCTTCAATACAAACCGTAACGAAGAACGCTCACTTTTGGATTCAACGATTTCGATTTTGATCGAAGAATCAGCTCAACGAAGGTGCGTTTCTGAGGAATTTTATTGTTTTATTATTCGAGTTAAAAGATAAAAGTATCGCTGGACGATATTATGTATATACAATCAGTTTAAGAACTCCTTTGTCCAAATTGGATGCAGCATTAATAATTCTGAACATTCTCTTAGAAATAAAAACTATTTCAACATTACAAAAAAAATATTCTTGTTATTTTAAAATTTGCAAACTTTTATGAAACTAAATAATACAAAATCATTTGTGTATACATCATACATAATCTTTAGTAATTTTTTTAAAGATGTCTGTAAAAATTATTTGTAAGATAAATCGGAGTAATTTGGATAGGATAATAGAAATTTTTAAACTGTATAAAAGACTGAGGTTACACAGTATATTCAATTAAACATACAAAACACACTATTGCACTGTAGCGTATAAATGTTTTATACATTTGATTGAATGTATAAAATACTATGCAACCTTTTATACAATTGAAAATTTATAGAAATACATATTTTACTCTTTCTTATAAATTTAAAAATTAACTTTCGATTCATTAATTTTCTTACCATTAAGTAAACAAATTAGTCATAAATAAATAATATTTTCATACACAATTTAAATATTTTAGATTTGTATACTAATTTTCCCAGAAAAGAAAAAATAATTTCGACTATATATATTATTTAAGGTCGCAAAAAGTTTAAATGTACCAATGTTTTTCAAAATACCACGAAAAGTTATCTCCGACATGGTAGAAGATTACACAGAAATCTTAAGAGGAAAGTCGCTTATTATTATCCTGAAAAAAACTTATGAATGAATCATATTACCAATCCAAGAATTTTAAATTTAATAAGGCAAAAGTCTCGTTGCTGTAAGGGTCGCAACAAGTTTAAATTCACCATAACATCTCGTTGAAGAGATATCGCGGAAGTTACCTGTCCGACAATGGTTACAAGAATATTCTTTCTCTCCTTCCGCATTCGCTATTTCCACGCACTCCTAGATAACTCCTGTATGTTAGAGGTGATTCCTGATTCTCCATTCACCCCGTGCAACACGATGTGATGCGACACGACGCGACGCGGAGAGCCTTGCCTCAAACTTTTCCGTAATGAGATTTTCCCGGGGAACGAAGAGGGATTACGGCGCAGAGAGACTTTTTGCTCGTGTCGCCCGCGTGCGCATCGCCGCGGTCCCATACATCAAACTGTCGGCCGGGGATGTTGCAGGTGCATATGATACGTACGGCTCCGTTAAACGCCTTTATTATCGTGGCGAGGCCAAGGGAAATGTGTATCGACGAGTAAAATTTTTTCCGCAAACTTTTCGCGCGTTTAGCGAATTAATCGATGTTATTCCAGTCCTCAATTATTTCTAAAACTAATGACTTAACGTTGATCGAGTACTGAGAGATTACTGTATTGAAAAAAATGATTAGATCAAATAATAATTCTGGTTGGATTAAATAATAATTCTAGTTGAATTAAATAATAATTCTGATGGAAAATGAACAAATCCAAATTTTCTGGATTTAAATCAACTAGAATTCTAGTTGAGATACCTAGAAATATTATATCAACTAGAATACCGGTTATCTCAACTAAAATTCTATATAATAAATTTAACCAGAAAATTCTGATTCGTCCAGTTTCTAGAAAATCAGAAATCAAAAACTAGAAATTTTGTTATTAAGTATCTTAATCTTGAAGTGTTTCGTTAACGAAAGTGACATTAATTTAATTAATGCTATTTGCAATAATCAATTTTAGAAATTTTTCAAGAGTACTTATTTATATTTCTTCGATTTTTTAAATTTCTTCTCCGTTCGGAGAAAAGCTCATTAAAGTTCTCGGAAGGCTTTTCGTGCACACGTGCTCGTTCGCTCCCTGCTGTCGCTTAAACACGAGTACACATGTGTGATTGTCCCTCGCGAGTTTACGTTAACTTCCGTACGTCGGGCTTGCCGACTGGCGACTGTTTATTTGCCACGATAATTATCGCGGGAGTTTTATAAAGTCCGGAAACGAGCTTGCACGCACGTGACTGCACTCACGACGGCTTGTTACAAAACTACTCGTCGAACTTACAAAAGGGAACGCGCGTCCCCATCCGGAGCAACGGCAACGAGATTTAACGAGCGCACTTTCCATACCGTATAAACGTGCGCGGAAAAAGCGCGTTTGTAACAACGAGCCACACTTGCGAAATGTTCCGGCGAACTTTTACGTGAAAACTCATACGACGCGCGAACGTCATAACTTGCCCCGTTTTTTCACACTTTTATTTCTCGCGCGACATGTCACCGCCACTATAATTCCGAAATTAAATATGGAGAACCTAGAATTTACCCTTGTTAGTTGCAATTTATCGAGCCGTCAAGCGATTAAAATCGCGATACTTTGTCATTTTCAATGTTTACGTTCGCGATGTCGGTATTTTAATTCTATTAACGCATATTTCATTTTTCAAGATTATGTCGAATTAAGTATGTTCACTGTAATAAATCACTTTAATTCCGCAAAGCACATTTACAAAGAGAATTTTCTAAAATAATCTTTTCTATGTAAATGTCTTTCTTGTTAATTTAAATTTATTACTTCATCTTTTTTTAAAAATGTAAGATAATATATTAATTAATGGACATGAACCAATTGTTGGGCAAAATAATAAAATATTTCAAATATTAAGCTTTTAATGATATTTTAAATAAATTTGTTATTAAACTTTATAACAAATTTACTTAAAATTATACATATCATTAAACATTTAATATTTAAAATTTTGTATCACTTTCTCCAATAAATTGGTTGTCCATTAACTGGAACATTTAATATATTATTTAATAATATATTAAATTTTTACTTCACGAAAAGAATGTGGTTTTGCTGAAATATCTAAAAATTTAGCTAGTTATGGATCTGAAAACAATTTTCTTTACACCATCAAAATAGTTATGTAGGACGCTTAAACTGGTTGCTAAAATGTTAAAACTTTTTGTAACATTGTTTAAAAGTCACTTTAAGTGTTCTACGTAACTATTTTAATGGTCTAACAAAATTATTTTCAGATCTGTATTTAGTTAAATTTTTAGATACTTCAGCGTTTTTTTGTGTATTAATATATTTTATTATATTTCCAGTATTTGTATCTGTATTTTCGTCACTTAACACAGTCAAATTGTTTCAGTAACTTAAAACGTTCGTTATTTGATATACTGAATCCTATGGATTGTTTCGCGAGAATCGCATTAAAGATCAATTTCTACGATGTGTCCAGTATCAATGCTGAAGAGGTTAATCTACGTTTTTACGGGTTTTACGTTCCTTCGATGTCACCTCTCGTCCACAAGTTCCGCGCCGCGATTTAATTAAACTCTCTCCGACCTGCCATCGAAAAATCGATGCTGTCGTCGTGGATTTTACTAGCGATTCCGCGAGACTCCGAACGAAGCAATTCCGGCGAGACCGGTCGAGTCGATTTAGCTCATTCGTGCAGAAATCCGCGCCCGAACTAGTCAGCCAGCCCCGAAAAGTTGCGGATCGCAGGGAAAATTCACAGTGACAGCAACGACAGCAACAAGGAATTGCTCTGAACTTATTCAATTGAACTAGTTCACGATAGAACAGAGTACTTCATCTGTGAGAGCAATCGATATTAACTCTTAACATTATGAATAAATATGAAAGTATTACCGAAAGAAAAAAATCGCGCCGGAGTAGAATACCTGACACCGAAAGACAAAAACTTGGAAAATGCTAAAAAAAAATTAAGTAGATACGTAATTAAGTTTTGCACAATAACTGTTTCATTCAGATTTTTTTTCTTCGCACATGTGAAAACAATCTCAGCGACATAATAATTATAATTCTCAGTAATTATCATTACGCAGTCGTAGTACAGTGATAGTTCATTTTACTATCAGAAATATATGACTGTTGTAAAGGTACATTAAGATATCAAAATAACCCATCGCTCATGTCTCACTGCACGATCTGCCGCATTTTGCATAGCGCGTTATGTCAGAATAACGAGAACTTGGGATTACACTATGCTTTAGTGAGTAATCTATGACCACTCGGCCAGGAACGAGAAACGAGAGCAGGTTAAACTCTCGAGGGATAGCTCTAAGCCGGGAATGTCACGGTGAAAAATTGTTACATCAACGGACGAATGGGCCCGGAGAGAAAGAAAAAGAGAGAAAGAGAGAAGGATGGAGAGAAGCGCGAAGTCAAAAGTTACAAAGAAACGCACTCGTATACATCCGTCGAATGTCGTTCTTCATGAACTCGTATTTCTTGCTTAATTCTACGAAAATTCTTTCACGGGAATACATGTTGCACGTTTTTAATAAACGTTTGTTTAATAGATTTAAACCTTATGACGCGAGATCTGCAGATTTCCATGAATATAGAAGCTCGCTTCCGCTTCATCCACTGGGAGCAGTAAAATGTTTATCACCTGGAGTTTCCCACACTTCGACCAATACTAGTTAACGTTTCAACGCCTCTCTTGTGAATTCGAAAAATCCACCAACCTCTTGTTCACCTCGTTGATGACGTTGATACTGGTAACGAATCTGTCGAAAATATCGATGTACAGTTATATGTACTATTTCAAATTTTGCAATCTTTTTTCAGATGTATAATACATACAAGAAGATCAAATAACGAGTGAACGAAATTAATTGTATTTAATGCCAATTGATACTGACGTAACTGGAAAATTTCCATTTCCATGTTTAACCTCGTTCGTTTCGCTTATCTTGCACGTTTAACCTATTACATCTCTTTACGATGTATACTGGGTGACCTGAAAATCTTTGTAGGAGGCAGCTCTTGGCGACTCACGGCCTGCGCTTTATTAAACGAGGCTTGATTCAACGTCATCTGGTACAATCGTAAAGCAAACTTATCGCGCGTCCTCTAGGCATCTCGGCGACCCGTATTACGAGGTCGGACAGGAATTAGATTCAAAATTCGAGGAAACTGCGGAAAGCACGAGTGAGTTTGGCGAAGTGCGTTCGGCTTTGTCTTGGAGAACGCGAAAGAGGCGTCTTCGCACCTTCGCTGGAAATACATATAAATCATGACTCGATTAATCTTCCGGACTTAATGCGACTGCAGACTCTACGGGGTGATTCAGAGATATCTCTGTACTCGAATTTTTTTTCACTGGATTCATTCACCATTTTCTTCTAATGGTTATTTTACTTTGTATTTCTCTCTTACTTTGTATTTTTACCTTTGATTTCTAAGACTTTTTTTATGTTAAGCTTAACCCTTAGTACACACGACTGGGTCATTTGTATCCTACGCATTTTTTTT
>Ga0157364_1008993_pt1 | contig 10356 bp, 6 predicted proteins | sample AttsexASBM2_FD_111476 | JGI IMG/M metagenome (GOLD analysis project Ga0157364, IMG submission 111476) | Fungus gardens microbial communities from leaf cutter ant in Ribeirão Preto, State of São Paulo, Brazil - Atta sexdens ASBM2 | ecosystem: Host-associated > Fungi > Mycelium > Unclassified ... | reverse complement strand
TGTAAAGATGTTGGATAGGTTGGATGTGAATGACAGTGGTAAGCTTAGTGGTAGTATTAATATTTCATTGGAAGTTGAGATGAAGGCTTTGGTTTAGAAGGATGAAAATGACATTGTAGCAGTGGATAGATTAGATGAAGGTATAGATGGAGAGGTAACAGACATATCTATTGCAATATGCTGGACAAGAAGAGAATTCAGACCATTACAAAGACTTCTAGAGTCTAGAGAGTACTTAGTAAGAGAGAAAGGTAGGAAGCATATGCTGAGAATATTTGTGGTGATAGTAGGAGATGTAAAAGTCCCTCAGAGTTTCAGAGAGGCAATGTAGAAGCCTAATATATAGTGGACTTCAAAAGTAAAGGAAATTGACATAATAAAAACAAAGAAGATTTATGAGTTAGTAGAATGACCAGAGAATGCAAATGTAATTGGTATGAAATAAGTGTATCCACCAAAGTTCAATGGAAATAGAGCATTTGTAGAGAAGAAATCAAGGATCATTACAAAGAGCTACTCACAGATCTAGAAAGTTGACTTCAAGAAAATATATGCTACAACCACTTATCTGGAATCTTTCTGTTTATTACTAGATATTATAGCCTCTCTTGATCTTCATTTGTAGCAGTTATACTTTGTTGTTGCTTATGTTAACAGTGGTATTGACTTTGACATGTATGTGGAGTAATCTCAAAGACTTGTGGAGGAAAGAGGTAATATGGTGTTGAAGCTCCACAAAACTCGTTATGGAACAATGTAGGATAAACATGACTAGTTTAAAATATTGAACACTGCCTATAGAGAATTGGAATACAAGTATTCATGAGCAGAACCAATAATTAGGACTTGATAGAATAGAGAGAATTTCACAATTATGTGCACATATACTGACAATACTATGGGTAGATTATTAGGCTTGAAGAAAGCAGAGAGAACAAAGAGAGAGCTGGGATCAAAATATAAGATAAAGAATATAAAAGAGGTTGAATATATACTAGATATCAAGGTAGAGAAAGTAAAGGAAAGTATCTCACAGAAAGTATATGCAATACAGATGTTGGAGAAATTTAGCATAGTAGAGTACAAACTATAATTTATCTCTTTGCTAGTTAGAATATTACTCTCTACTACAGACAGCTCAGAAACTTAGGAGGAGATTAATAAGATAAAGAAAATTCTATATTATAAAGTCTTGGAATTATTAATATGGCTACAAGTTGTGATCTAATCTAACTTATTGTTTACAGTAAACTACTTATCACATTTCACTGCAAATCCTAGGAAAGCACACTGGAATACTATGAAATATACAATGGCATATGTTAAAGAGACAATTAACTATGGAATTACTTACTATCATAGAGAAAGCTTGCAACTAGTAGATGTTGTCAACTACAACTATGCAAATGGCAAGGACACTCAAAGGTTGACTAATAGATATATCTTCTTTGTTGGAGAAGAGCCAATGTCATGGTCTATAAAAAGACAGGAAATAGTAATAATGTTAGCAATAAAAAGTGAATATGTTGCTGTTTTAAGGGCTGTACTATATGATTATTATTATTCTTTGATAAAGTATCACTTTCCTAGAAAAAACCTATTATATTGTTTATCAACAACAGTGGTACAATTGAAATAACAAAAAATACAAAAGAGCAAAGTATATTGATATATGACACCACTTTGTTAAGGAAAAAATAGAGATGGAAAAGTTCAAACTAGTCTATATGTCTAGTAAAGATAATGTTGTAGATTTACTGACAAAAGCACTACTGAGGGATATAACATACAACTTCACTTTAGACTTGGAACTATGGAACATAATAGGAAATAGGAGAAATATAAATTTCTATTTTTATCTATTTATTTTTATTTCTATTGCCAGCTAATGCTTGGGCCACAACTATACAGATTATTATGATTTTTTACTATCTCATATATAAAAGAACCTTTGATAAACAAAGAATCTCAACTATTTATATATTTTAGTGTTGGACTGAGATAAGCTTGTTTAACTTATTTAGTATGATTTAGTATAATTTAAGCTAACAGTAGTACTTAATATATATTCTAATAAGTACAAAATATAGCTATTCATACATAATTAATTTTGGAATCCATCATCTATAAGATTTCATACTCAGGTTCTCTGCTAATTATGACTGGTATAGAAGCCAGTTATATTTTCTCAGAGAAAATATTAGATGTAGCAGGTTCTAATATAAAGATATAGAAGACTGGATATATAAAATACATAGATTTTGGCAAACAAAAAGTAAATGATAGAGCATTGGACTAGAAAATAATTTTGTAGAGTCTGAGATATTTTTTAAAAAGTTTTTTTAAGAGTTGGGTGGTTCTAAATAATTAAGTCTTAATAAAAAATTTATTACCTACTTTGAAATAATATTATAGTGTACTTAAACCCTCAGATTTAATTTTAATTTAATTTTAATTTAATTTATTTTTCTTGATTTAATTTCTCTTTTCTTTTTTTTTCTTTTTCTGTTTCTTTTATTTCTTAGAAAATGAAGAGAGATGTAACTATGATCACATAATGCATTACATAATATAATGTTATAGGTCTAGAACATAGTAAAAAAAACTAGAACAAATGATATCAAGAATATAGCTATAGCATATTTATCTTGCAGTAATGGTATGTGGACAACATATATAGTTTATGGTAAGACTTGTAATAGTAGTATATATAGTATAGAAATACATTGGAAACTCCTTATTGAGTTCTCTTGTAATCTTTATAAGATTCTTTGTTATAAGATTCTTTGTTATAAGACTATTTGTTATAAGACTACTTAGTAAGTTATTAACTATTTTGGTTAGTAGTTACCACAACAAATTGGATATAGGGAAATGTCACACATCAGCAGACTTCTGATAATATAGTTGAGCTATAGTAATCTCAGCTTTTAAAGTACTCTGTAGTTATTAAGATCTAGTACAAATTTATAGGCTTAGAAAGATGCAATATTATATTTAGGGTAAATGGTAATGTTTAAATAATATCCCTTATCAGTGAAAAATAGAGAAACACTAGTAGTAGTACTAGAAACATTATTGTAAGAAAACTCTATAAGTAACAGGAGTTTGAACTAGTTGTTTTACTAGTAACTACAATATATGGAAGTATTGCTCAAGTGTCTGGTTCATACTTTCAGTTTTTTTATTATCTTTAGAGTAGTAGTCTGAAGTAAATTAAAGCTACATATTCAGAATAATGTCTAAAAACTTTAACACAAACTCTGAACTTTTATTAAAGATAACATAGAAAGAAATGCTATGCTTTGAGAACACATGAAGAATAAACAGATATGTTAGATCCACAAATATTATAGTATTATGTGTAGTGATAAAATTGCTTGTTTAGTAAGCTGGTTAATAATGACCAAAATAGTGTTAAATCCTGAGGATAATGAGAGTTTCTCAATAAAGTCTATAGAAATAGAATTTCATAGTCATTTTGAAATGGAAAGCTACTTGAGTAATCTATAAAGCTGAGGTTTGGATTGTATACAAGTAACACAGAACCTGCAAAATTGTTGTATATTAGTATAGAGGCTAGACTAGGAATAACTGTAACAAATGAGTTCTAGTGTTTTGTTCTGATCAAAATAACTAGTAAGAATATTATACTAGAGGATTCATATATAAAGATTACTAGCAAATGGTATGTATATTCTACTATCAAGACAAAAAAGACTGTCAGGGTCTATAGACTATTAGCTATCTGTGGAGATATGTTTTGTAGTAGTAGTATTGCTAAACAAATATCTTAGTAGATGTTATAGCTTAAGTCTTTAAGTAAAGACAAAAGACAGCTTTTATCTTGAGTAATACAAAAAAACTCAATAGAGTTCCAAGTACAAGTTTGGCCTATCTTATATACTACAAATCATGGTCTGTACCCACATTACATCTAACCTACCCTAAAGTCTATGCACTTTCCATAAGATCAATATGTTGTTGTCATGCTATATGATGTTACTTATTTCAGAATCTTCTATGTCCTTCTCTATGTTACATATAACATTACATTATACTTCTTTACCTAAGTTCAAAATAACAAAAATAAAAAAAAACTCAAAATAAAATAAAAGGAAAATGAGAAAATAAAAATAAAAATAAAAATAAACCCAAGTTCATAACTCTAACAGTGCAGGGTATAGAGATTAATGACTGTAGCTGTATGAAGAGAAAAAAAACAAAAACTGTAGCTCATATAGAGACTGCAAGTTATTTTTGAGTGGAAATTGGTTTGAAGTTGTGAGAATTGACTGTAGTATAGCCAGTATTTCTCCCTTTAGGATAGATGTCCTACCATCTAGTGAGAACATTTGGTTTGGTATCAAGACAACCAGATTAGAACTTAATAACAAGATTGAACTGAGAGAAGTATTTGGACTACTGTACTTATCTCTGGATTAACACTTTGGTAGTAGAAAAATATCCAAGGTTTTTATAACTGGACTCTCTAAGTAGTATTACCAAATTTTGAAAGCTTCAAAAATAACAAGGAATTTCTTGTCATAAGTATCATAGTTCAATTCTACCATGGTAAAAGTATGGGAGTGAAAGGCAACTGGATGAACTTCATTTTCTTCATATACAATAGAAAGAATTGCAGTGAAAGTATAGTCCAAGCCATCAGTTTCCACAATGAGTTGAGTATCAGAGATCTAGTATATAAGAATAAAAGTAGAGATGAATACTTTCTTAAGAAAGTTGAAAGTATTATGGCAGGAGAAGTCAAACTTCCAAGAGATATTCTTCCAGATGAGACATGTCAATAAGATGACAATGTTTAAGTAGTTGAAGATAGACTGGTGATAAAAATTAGCAAAACCTAAGAAAGATTGAATGTCCTTAACTTTCTTAGGCTCTGGCCAGTCTTGGATAATCTTTACTTTGTTGTTGGATATAGTGAGACTAGAAGAGGAAATAATATATCCCAGGTATTCTACAAACTCAGAGTAAAACTTACATTTCTCTGCGTTGGTATCAAGACTAGTCTTGTGAAGATATTTCTTTAATATGCTGGTGATGTTCAGACATGTTGTTCAAGTAGATGAGTATATCATTTAAATATATTATGATACAAACATCTAAAAGATTAGAAATAAGGTCATTTATGAATTACTAAAAGGCTACAAAAGCATTAGTAAAACTAAAGGACATTACAGACTGCTCAAATGATTCATAATAAGTTCTAAAAGCAGTCTTTCATTCATTACCATTGGTAATACAAACTAGATGGTAAGCATGGCAAAGATCTATCTTAGTATGTATGTAAGCTTTATGAGGTGAGTCAAGCAAATTAGAGATGAGTGAGAGAGAATAATGATTTTTTTTAAAGATGTAGTTAATGTTGTAAAAGTTGACATAGAGTCTGTGTAGTGAACCATCTTTCTTCTTAACAAATAAGACCAGTATATCATACAGAGATAAAGTAGCTGGATGAAACTCATATTGAGGTTTTTCTCAATTTCTTTAGAGTCTCTTGTTCAGATGCTGAAAGGGAGTATATAGAGCCAACCAAAGATTAAGCATCCTTTTCCAAGTTAATTTAGAGGTTATAAGGATGATGAGGAGCAAAGACTTCAGCTTTGGCTTTACTAAAGATATTAGTAAATTTGTGATACTTGTAAAAGACATTTAAAAGATTAGAAGCTTCTATAAGTTGTATAGAGTTAATCTGAATGTTTGAAGAGCAAATATATAGTTGAAACTTGCTAGAGCCCAAAAGTTTTAATGTATACAAGAATGTCACAGTACCAATGATAGTAATGTTAGATTGCACAGAAATAAAGATAAGGGTCTTAGATATAGTATGGAAACTATAGGGCCTAATAATTGTAGAGAGATATAAGAAAGTGATAGAAATGTTAATGATATGTTAATTGCAATATGAGAGAAAGCAAGATTTTCCTGTCAAGATGGACAAAAGTTTATTGATCTATTTGCCTAGTCAATCAATGTATTGTGTTGTACAAGCTAGTTATATTCAAAGATCAAAGAATAGGAAGAATCAAGTAAAGTGACATAGAAGTCCAGAGTCATTCAATTACTAGAGAGGAAAATTATAAGCAAAGTAGCAATTTTAGAGATATTGGTATTTGATGAACCATCAAACAAACAAAGGACAACTGGAAAGGTTATAGATATCTTTAAATTGTGAATATCCACAAATTTTGAGTTTATAAAACAATGAGTAAATCTAAAAGATTCAGAGTTAACAAGAGCTCAAAAAAGTGTTTTATATGAGAAGCAGATACATTGAGTTAAATAGAACTTATTGCTGTACAGAGAAGTTTAATATGGCTTTCAATCTATATAGTGTCTTAAGATTGCTCTCTATTTTTCTCAAGGTTTCTCAAATGTAGTTGTAAAAGTATTAGCAACTACTGAAACATTGTAGTCTTTGGTAGTAACTATAGTATGCTTTTTAAGACAAAAGTTCAGCTTATAGTCTTCTATACTGTGATAAAAGTATAGATCATTCTCAAGATACTTTTTATGCTTGTTATTGGTCAATTTTCTATTGTTAGCTAGCTTGGAAGAAAGATCTACCTACAGAGAATTAAATTACTTCTTAGATGCAGTGGATAAAGTATTAAATGTCTTGGAAGGTAATAATTTTGCAAATGAAGTTACTGAAGATTTATTTGATTTATTCTGAGGACCTATAGTGTTACCAGCAAAGAAAGCCTTATCTTGCTTCTAAAAGTGAGATTCAAGAGCTTTTTTTTCTGCCTGTCTTGTATGGTAACATTTGCAGTCATGCTTCTAGTAATGATAATCAATAGTTATCACTAAAGTAAATACGTTCTAAAATAAGGTGAATTTGCCTTGTTTCCAGGTAGAAATGAGATTCTAAATCCAATTGAAAAGCCTTTAATAATAATAGTAGTATAGAATACTATTTCCCAATCTAGTTAAAAGATATAGTGTCAGAGTTGTGAATGATAGACTTAGTTTTGATTTTATTTCCTTTCTATTTTATTTTTATTTTCTATTTTTTCTTTTACTTTATTTTAGTTTTCATTTTCACTTTTAGATGTAGACAAAGAGTGTAAGGTGATGTCACACATGACAGAATTTTAATACCTGTCATTGTCACAAATCACACAATCATATGATATAAAGAAGAATATAGAAGATTTTGAAATAGATGATATTATATAGTACAACAATAACATGTTGGCCTTATAGAAAGCATATATACTTTAGGATAAGTTAGTTGTAATATATGTACAGACCATGATATATAGTATATAAAATAGACTATCTTGTTTCTAGAACTCTATCAAGTTTTCTTATGTTACTTAATACAAGAGTATGTTTTTATCTTATCACTGAGACTTAAGCCATAACACATAGTATATGAAATTCACATTGTAAGTGGAGATCTTATTACTAGGCTTCATGTAGAGATTATTCAGCATATTGGCTATTTTACTAATATGGTCCAAGAGATTAAAATATTGACATAGTTTGTCAACAAAGAAGTTTTAGTTGGAGAGCTGGTCTTAAAGGATACTTTGGTCTTTTTAGTTAAGGTCCACCTCAAACTAGTTCTGAGTAACTCTAAATAAATAAATAATCACAAAATTAATTTTTACAATATCTATATCTGTCACATCCTATTCTAACTATTTATCTCAATCTACAAATAATACTTCCTCTCTTATCTACACTCTCTAATCTCTTCTGATGTAAACTACCTCTTTCTATTCTCCTTAGGTGTTATGATCTTAGATCCTTAGGGTTGGATAAAAGAACAACTCTTGTATTAGAGAAACATAAGAGAACTTGATGAAAAGCCTTTTACAAAATAGTCTACTTTATATACTCCTACAGATGGTCCATGCTAACTACTGTGCACCCTACCCTAAATGACCATGTGTAAGGCATGAGGCCAACATGTAGTGTCCATGTTGTATAACATCATTTTGTTCCAGAATCTTCTATTTCCTTCTCCTAAGTTCTATGATCAATGTTGTGACCATACCATCATATGTGACTGATGTGACCAATCATGTCTGACCCTAATCCCAGAGTTCTAAAAATAAAAAAGATGAAAAATAAATAGAAAATAAAAAGGAGCAAAGTCCACTTTCTGCAATCTTGACATTAGGATATTTTTGCTGGTTTCTTGCCAAACTCTATAGACTTCTATCTCTAATACCTAAGAATCACTAGTATCTAGAATAACTCACTTAGCAGTTCCATTCCAAATAAGTACTCTAAGTAGTATATCTAGTATATAAACTGATATTTTACATTATAAAAGTTTTATTCTAAAAATCAACCAAAACTGACACTTTCTTCTAATATTGGTAACAACATATTTTGTTATCTTCTAATAATCTTCAAATCTCTAAGTCTTCTAAGCCCTCTTCCAAAATATATAACTAGTACAACTCATAGAAATATAGTATATAAGCTGAAGCTGAAGGTTATTCCAATTCCATCTTCTTGTTACAAACTTAAGTCCTTAGTGTTGGACAAGCAAATAAACCTTATATTGGGTTAACACAAGAGAACTCAATAAAGAACTCTGTACAGGATAGTTTACTTTATATACTAAAACCTCATGGTCTGTGCTAACTACTTCTAGCCTACCCTAAACAGCCATGTGTTTGCCTTGAGGTCAACATATGTTGGACATATTATATGATGACATCCTTTTAGAACCTTTTATATCCTTCTATATATCTCATGACTTGTAATCATGTCATCTGATGTGACTGATGTGTGACCACATGATCTGGTCATCCTAATTATAGTTCTAAGAATAGAAAGAAAGATAATTTGAAAAAAATGAAATGAAAATGAAAATAATTTAGAGTTCACTGCTTTCAGTTTTAACATTTCTATGTTCTTAAATAATATAACTAGCTTGTTTTGAACTTCCAAGATACCTTATCAGATCCTAGATAATAAGATGTGAATTATATCTAATAGTATCAAATTGAGTACTATTTACACAGAAATAAAGTTGATATTAGAAAAGAAAATTATTGGGCTTGTTAGGCCTGGTGCTGCTAAAAGTATTAGAGATGCAAGCTTTAGTTTCTCTTGGATTAGAGTTGGGACCAAGGATCTGATTAACATTAAGTAAATTAGCAATATAACCAAGTATACTGGCCAATTGTTTATTGGTTGAATTATTATTATACTGGAGTTTTAACTATGAGTAAGTCAAAGAGTAAGATAAATTAGATCTATTAGTAATAGGATTAGTAGTAAGAGTATTCTTCCAATTAGAATTATTGTTTATAGAAATAATACTTAGGCCAGAGACAGATGAGACTATCTAAACAAGTTAAATAATACAAATTAGAAACCAAGAAGATAATTAGTCTCTTTAGTGAATATGTTTTGACTATTGCAAAGTATTTAGAAAATATCCTCCAGTGAGATGTTTGCTCAGATATGATATAGTGTTGAAAAATATCTCAAGTGGTAAGATCAGAGTTGATTCTAAATAAGTTGAAGAGTTATAGTGGAAGAAAGCCATTTAAACTTTAAAGTATAATAAAATATTAAAGAATTTGCAGACAGAACTACTTAGAAGTAACAGCAGACTTAGAAGTCTGATAATACTGTTAGATATAATTGATACTAGGAAACAAAAGTCCATAAGGTTAGCTTAGAGATGTACAGAGTTTTTACACTCTGTACAAGAAGCTCAGTAATATAGACTTGTTGAAATAACCTTAGTTTTAGTTTATGTACTATACTATCTGTCTGTTGTGTAGCTGCAACTTCAGATAATTGGATGGGATCTAAAAAGGAGTTGAATGCTAATAATATTATATTGCTGTTAAACACCAAAGATTAAGTTCAATAAGAAGTATATTACAACTTAAGTCTCAAAGTATTCAAAACAAAGAACCTTATATTAGGGTTAACACAAGAAAACTTGATGGAGTTCCAAGTACAAATTGTTTACCTTATATACACTAGACTATTGGTCCATGCTACACTAACCTTAGCCTACTCTAAAAGCTATGTATATTATATACTATTGACATATAGGATAATATTATTGTTTTAGAACCTTTTATATTCTTTTATGTGACATATGATTATGTGACTGATGTGTAACAGTTTGTAACATCATGATAAACCCTAACCCTAAGTCTAAAACTAGTAATTTACAGTATAACTAGTTTTATATACAAGTTAGATAGTTAGTGTTGTAGCAACCACTCGTTACTCAAGGACAAATGATCTCACAAGCAGTAAAGCTCTCAGTAGGGCTATCAAGTAAAGAGTGGGGATTACAAGAGAACTCGACAAGGAGCCCTCGCTGCATTGCTCCTCTATTTA
>Ga0157364_1008992_pt1 | contig 10356 bp, 9 predicted proteins | sample AttsexASBM2_FD_111476 | JGI IMG/M metagenome (GOLD analysis project Ga0157364, IMG submission 111476) | Fungus gardens microbial communities from leaf cutter ant in Ribeirão Preto, State of São Paulo, Brazil - Atta sexdens ASBM2 | ecosystem: Host-associated > Fungi > Mycelium > Unclassified ... | reverse complement strand
CACACACACACACACACACACACACACACACACACACACACCCACACACACACACACACACACACACGCACGCACGCACGCACGCACGCACGCACGCACGCACGCACGCACGCACGCACGCACGCACATATACGTATATATCATTTTTTTTAGAATTATTTTTATACGATACTTTAGGAATTTTTTATATTTTAATATGTCAAGTATTTAATATGTATAGCTGACATGTAGTTAATTAATTTTAGAAGAGAACTTTTTGTAATTTTAAAAAATAAAAATAAAATGAAATTATCGCAGAAAATAGTAACTCAACCTTTTTTTCTTGATTTATTAAAATCATACAATTTTTATCTTTCTAGAGATGTAAAAATATGGCAATAAGTAGCAATAATAAATTATTTTGTATTTAAACTTCTCGGTTGAGATATAATAAATTTTATTTGTCAAATTATAAATATAAGAATTAGTACGGCGATAATGGTACTTTTATCGAAATTAATAGACATATATTTTGCTGCACGTAAATATTTCGCGGAGTTAAGACCGGATTTATGCATAATGCATAATGCATACAGCATAAGAGAATTAATTAATTAGAATCTTTCATTTCATGAAAAAGAAATCTCTGATTAATCGATTCTTTTATGCTTTATGCATTATACATTATACAAAGGTTTGTGCTCCTCCCTTTATAGTTGATACACAGTCCATTGATATTTATAACGCATGTTGCGCCGTTCGGAAGGTCGCTGTGTTATCATATGCGTTGAAGTTCGAGCAAGATGGTAACACGATGCGTCTCGCTCTGGATTCCATCGTCGTAATGTCATCATCACTCCTGATCATAACGTTATCGCAACAAGGGGAAATGTATTCCTTCCATAGTTAGAGTCTCTCTCATCAACCTCTGGTTAAGTGAATCGACGATTAACTCGCAGAAGTGCCAACAGTAGTTTAATGTATCAGAACTCTCTCTCTTCTCTCTTTCTCTTCTAAGGCAAACTATGTTTACTTGTTGCGATTGTGATGGTTGATTTAATCATCGAACTTAATCAAAGAGATTGGTGAAAGAGGTCCTTAACCCTCAATACACACAAAGGGTTAGCATAACTCCCTTCCTTCCGATTTTCATAGTTCAGACACTTTTTTCCGATTCCTTTTCACTTATTGCAAATATTTTTTGTGCTACGACATTTAGACTTTTTTCTAACTAAAAAATTCTAAAAAAATTGTTTTTTTCAATTTTTAAACGATAGATTAAAAAAAATTAATTAATGTACTATACAAATGATTAGCGATGCATTGCAATACAAGCAAAAGAAAACACTAAGTTACGAATACCCGGCTGTGGATACTGAGGGTTAATGATAATCTGATTAACTATTGTTTTTAATGATTCGTAGACATATCGGGATGATGATGATTATATAAAAAGTAAAAAGGGAATTGATATAACGGAAGGAATTATTGTTTTGCGATATTTACGAGCGGTTTTGCGATATTTTTGAAAAATGTATTTCACATTGCGTTCTGAATCTTTTGCCCGCTCAAATATATCATAAATCGAAAGTATAGATTACGTTGGGATTATGCTTTATATCGAGCATTTTAATAATAATTGGAAATGCAAAGAATAGAAAATAATTATGTTACAGTAAATTTAATATTTCGTAGCAATGATAAATTGACAAATGCGCGCCTCTTTGCATTCCTCTCTGAAGTGTATATATATTTACATTATATTTATGCTATTGACAATTTGTTGTTATTTATATAACAAGTTTTGTACTGAAGAGTTGTGCTGTGTTATTACCTTTCGAATCGTATAAATAATGAGGATTGTGAAGTGCGATCATCTCTCACGAATAATCATTATCATCCCACGTGATTAACTAATTTGTAAACATATATATTTAGATGGCGGCAGAAGCACGTAAAGCGCCACATGATCATTGTATTTTGATTATTACAGCGCCTGCAAAGCGCCACATAATCATTACATTTTGATTATTACAGCACGCGCAATAGTAATTAATCGTATTTTCGCGAATGTTGTGTTGTGGAATCAAGGAATCTAAGAGATAGAGGAGATCTAGATAGCATTGGAACAACAATGGTATAAACATTATTTACATGTTATTTATGGATTTAAATTAAACATTAATAGTTTTAAACGCGTAATAATTACTTTTTGAGATAAGTGTACTGGATGTTGATATCGAAATTGATATAATGTAGATGTATTCATATTTTACAGTTCAACGTAGTTTGTAACATAGTTTACTCCGTTATTGTGCGTTATATCGGTGAGTTAGAAATAATTTAAATCTGAGATAATGGATCTATGAAAATTGTATGAGACATACATAAAAGATATGGATGTGCGTATATCGAGCTATTCGTACAGTAATAGTATAAGAATAACATCAATAATAGTAAGAATAACAGTAATAATAAAACAACATTTCTTAGGTCCGATTGCATCTCTTTCGTTTATGTTTCTTAAAACGAGATGGAGGGAATTTCAAGTGGGGAGTTTCAAGGGAATTTCTTGCTTAAAGTCAAAGTAATTGGTGCAACCGGGTCTTATAGATTCATATATTGCTTAGAATACATTGATGCTAATATTTGTAATTCTGTAGTACGTAATAATTGAACAACACATATGTAATTTATTGTGCATATAAAGATGCATATAAAGTATGAATCTTAACGTAGAGTCTGTTATAATTTATTGGTACATCGAATATTTATTATTATTCAACGTTAGAATTACGATATTCGCTAATCATTTGTATAGTACATGTTAACAAACAAGAAAGAAATGATATAATACATTTGATGGTGCAGTAATTTTCATAAAATAAGAACTGTCTTTAAATATAAAAATACTACTCTTTAAATTTTTTGTTAAGTACTTTATATAATGAGAGATTTTCTGGGTTAAGAAAATTATGAAAATGTAATATTTTAATAATTTAATTTAATTTAATTTAATTTAATTTAATTTAATTTAATTTATTGCAAAGCTATATGAAAAAGATTACTTGTTAACAGAGTAATAGACATAAAATATGATACAATAGACTGTAGTTAAAAATAAAAATAAATAATACAAGACAGTAGTATTGTAGATAATGTGTATGTAAGTGATAATTAGATTATTTTTTTAATTGAATATTTAGTATCTTATTTATAATATCTTTAGTATACATGCAACAGAACATATGTATAATATTTGTAAAGTACAGAATACACGTAATATCTAACTTAAGAGATTAAAAGATAAAATTAATTGAAATATCATCTGACCTATTATGAACTTGCAAATGTTGCGCGATATCACTGTGATGGTTAACTTTGTTTCAAACTTAATCTAACTAAATCTATCGTGATCTTCATAGTTTTGTATTACAATTTACTAATTAAACTGTAGAATTTTCATATCCTTTAAATTAAATTTAAATATCATGCATTGATTGTAGGATATTTTGTTAACAAAAAAAAGACAAGACTTTAGAAATATTAACATATATTGATTCTCTTGTAAGTGCTTCTAAGAATCTATTTAATTATTTAAATTTTATTAGGAAAAAAGAAAGGAAAAATGTGAGTATTCACATTATTCATATATCGAATTTTGCTGCATAATGTACAATAAACGCAATATTATAATGATTGTTTGACGTGTGCTTTATTCTTTAGATACGGAGAAACGAATGTTATGGCAGATAAATAATAATTTCCGTCGGCAACATGAGTGGTTGGGAAGGAAAAACTTGTGGGACGGCTTTACAGGTATGGGATACGACGGTGTACGAATTTATGAAATGCGCCGTCTCGCGGAGGTTTTACGGGCCCTCGATATCGTAGAGAGGGCTGTGCGAGACGTAATTTACGGTCGCATACGCGTGGCAACGGCGGGAATAGACAAGTAAATAGTTGAGAAATTTCAGTGGCGGATTAAGGCCCGCAGAAATTGAGCGGCGATACGATGTCTGGGGCGACTTAGTTATCTGCGGGCGCGGCTCAGTCGTTCGGCGCAAGTCTTCTCACGTTTCCATTATTCTAAGGCCGCCGGCGAGAAAGTTTCCGCCACCCTTCCATCGCGCGGGGGAGGAAAAGTTTCACAATCAAAATAAGAAGACACGAGTAGCAAGGCGGAAATCTATCGGGCTGAGGTTTTTACAGAAGAGAGAACAGATGTACGCGATGTCATGTACGCGGTATACAGTCGGAAGTTACGAAAGTCACGTGTACGTCACCGTGCACGTTATATCTCCGATGTAACAGCGTTGTAGAATTACGTTCGATCATTCAAACGGATGTATGTCGTGACATAGATTTTAGGATAAAATGGAAGGAATTTATAGAATAGATATAAGAGATTTCATGAATTAATTATTTCAATGTAGGATGTACAAGCAATAATTTAAACTTTATTATTTAATAAGATTATTCATTTATATTTATCAAAATTATGTTTTATTATTAAGACTTTTTTCAGAAGAAACTGTTATTTTTTTCCACTAAGAAATCATTGGTAATAATATTCGATAATTTTATAAAAAAAATCGACTTTCGATTGCACGAATGAATGAAATGGTGTATATAGTTTCGGAACATCCGGTGTATTCAGAGAATAAAGTTACTTTGTCGAGAAAGTGATGGTATATGTTGTAAACCTCAAACCGCGGTACATGTAGGACCACGTAATTAATTCGTTTGTTCTCAAAATCGTTCAGTCGAGGCAGCGGATATGCGCGTATATACGTAAAGGAATACGTATCGTTATCCGGAGTACCATTTCCGTAGCTCGCTTAATCTACATTTGGGTGAGAGGGTGGTGAAAGAAGGGGTGAGCTTCGAAAGCGCTTCTCTTGTTCAGATCGCGATGCTATTTTAGCTCCTGAACCCGGTATTTTCTCCATCGTAGGTACGTACACGACGTACCTACCTACCCTTCGGTATCACCGAAAGGAGAAATCGTGATTTGTATCTCCCCGGAATCGGCGGCACCGTGATTGGTCGATCACAGAACCACCGTGACTGTCAAATAAATTTCCCCTCTGCGGTGTTCGTGGGGATAACGGGGATAACGATCCTCATAGAGAGACTGATTCGGTGGATTGGGCGTTGAATTGTGGCTTCGTTGCTGCTTGTGCATAACTTCTGATAAATTTGCGATCTCATCTCATTGCGCTCTTCATCGTTGTTCGACATCGACAAGATCTTCCACACTCTTGAAAAAAATATATAATCTTTTCTCCGTATTTATGTTCTCGTTTCATTATGAAATTCTTCCTTATTGAGGGAGATATTGATTTTTATTGCAATATTATTATTATTATATATATATATATATATATATATATATATATATATATATCTAAAATTAATGTGAATAATGAGCATTTTGTTTATAATATTTGTTTAATATATAAATTATTTGCACAAAGAAAAATATAATAATATGCTCTAGAAAAATTGAAACTATGTGAATATGAAAGTGCATAAATCCCGTGTATTTAATTTTTCAAATCGATTGTTATTAACACATGGGGGGCTGACTGACAGCTTATTCAGCCTCCACAAAACATTTTTTTTAGTTAAACGAAATGAGTGCAAAATTTTTTTTTGCAGACTTTGAGAGCGCATAAATAGCGCATTATTATATAATTTATTCATTGAGATTTGATTAAGCGGGGGACAGCTAAACAGACGTGAAAATACAATAGTTTATAAAGATGAACGAAGGGTAGGTACGAGAAGGGGAATACATACGTAGAAACACCTTGCGCGTATGAGGGTGAAAGAGATAAGAGGGGACACTAAATCACCGCCCTAACTCCCATTTACAATTGCTTCGGTTGTCCTCGCTATCGCCTCGACGCTGCACGGATTAAGATTTTTGTGCTAGGGAGATCACCATTGTTTCCAAAAGGAAGAGATAAACGAAAAATATGCTGTTTAACATTAAAATACTTCCAACGCGAGCCTTCGTATTTCCGTTAATTTTCGTAAATCGTTTCAGCTTTTTCCGAGCATTTCTTTTTATTCAAATTATCATTTATTATTTAAAGTAATTTTTCACGAATACTCTATATGATCCCGGAAAGTTTTGAAATTGTTGATTATAAAAAAATGTAAACTACATTTGATCATAAAAAGTACAACTTGTACTCTGTATCTGTAGTAGATATTTGTATGCATATATATTTATGCAAAATTACAAATAATATTTACTAAAAAACAGATCATAACTCGAGGATATGTCCACGAATTGAATTCATACTAATGCTGTGTTAATTTTAAATTTACATGTTTGCGTATTGCAAATGAAGAAAAATATATTTGTCATTCGGAACGACGTAAATGAAAGGGAATGAAATTGATCTTTTCTCTCATGAGCTTCCATGCGAGGTCGATGCGAATGGCGCAGCTGTCTTTCCAATATCACACTAGCACCGCCTTTCATAATCGTCACCTCAAATACCACATTTTCCAATTCGTACTGTGGCGACAGCGCACATTGCAACGGCTGCAAACATTTTTCGTGAAAATAACTGAGCCGCAGGCAAGCGGAATCGCTGAAAATTTTAGAGGACTGCCGACCCAGTCGAGCCGTGCTTGTTGAATACGAGTGGATTTACATAAACAAAACGGCGAAGTCACTTTTTTATCGAGTAACGTTGAAAATCTCGCGAGCATGATGTGTAATACGGCTTCGCATCAAATATTTTCTGTAGTATCGCGGAAGAATGATCAGCCAATCATGACATGCGCTTATCTCGGACATCGGCATCGATAAACTATCTTCGTACATTCCGAATTCTCGCTCGAGATGCTTTAAGGGAGCACGTTCTCGCAATTTTTCTATGAGTACTAGTATCGTGGAAATATATTGATACTGGCTTGCTGGCGTAAAGTTACCTTTTGCGATGTTGAGAATTGCGAGTGCAGATAGTTGCTCTTTCTTGGTAAAAAAGTTGCGTATAATATTTGCAAAGATATTTATTTTATTTAGAATCTTATTTGGCATATATATTATTTAACTACACACACGCACATGTTTATCTATTTTTAAGTTGAATAAAATAAATCGAGAGAGAATAATCTCATGTTTTGCAATTGGCACGTTATATAAGTTTCTAGTATATGAATATAATATATATAAAATGAGATAAAGTTAATAATTTCAATTTCAACATTCTTGATATAACATGATGTTTTGACAATTAAGGAAAAATTATAATCAAAAATTACAATTTCCACATCACATAATGAATTAAATTCGTAACTGTGCAAAACCTTGCAAACATCAAATATCATATATGGAATAATTATTAAATGCAGGTCATCACGCCACAAGAATATTTCAATAAATCTCATTGGAGAAATAATTTACTGCATAATATGTTCTTTTATCGCGGCGTTTACAATATAAATCATGGTATTGCTCGAAATTACGTGCGCAATTAATTCTCAGATATAATATATGTATATAGCAAGCACATATATACATAGGTACATAATTCCAATGTATTTCAGACCGATACGTATTTTCTCGCATTTGGCTGCGTATTGTAGTGCGAGAGAGTTTCTGCTTTCTCCAATACGCATGTTCTGATACCCATAATAATCGTATAATACGATCGTTCAGTTAATTCCACAGGGACAGTCATTTCAAATTGAGCCTATACTTATCATCACGCGAAATATTTCAATCCGCCTCGTCGATAATAATTGGCCGGGATACGGACATTTTCCGACGATAAAAATGACTCTGGTTGGGATTTTCCTCGATTCTCATAACCCACACCGGCTATATCGATTTTGGAGAAGTTATTAATGATGGTACTTTATAACGTTTTTATATGCTCGCACATTTCTCTTTCCGTACTTTATGCGAGATTTTAATATATACTAAGTTTAATAACTTTTCATCATTTTTATTTTAATTGGCGTTTTTATTATATGTATATAGGAAATTTCACAAATTTTGATATTTAAAATCTAAACATTTTTTAAACATTTTTCCATAGCGATTTATATCAATTGTTAGTATTATTATCGTATCGATTGATATTGCCACATAAATATAAATTAATTTTTTAATATTTTAGACTAATACGGAACTCATTAAGACTTTAAAGTATTAAAAAATAGATAGATGTGAGAAAGAAATTTTAATAATCTCCCGCAAAAAAGAAATTAAAAAACGTTACCTCTTGGATTCTTAAACGTTTTCTTTCTGTTTGATATTTTACTTCATTTTCTTCCATGAAGAAAAGTTTTAAAAGAAAAATTCAAAGAGATTAGTTAATTATATTATTATAGATTGTCTGATATTAAGTTGCTGTTGTACTTTCACGCGCGCAATGTCGGATTACACATTGCACCGACCTCGTTCTCTGTCCCTCGTGATGTATCGATGTTTTTCCGCCAGCGATCCCCAATTACCGGCTCGCTCAACGAACAGCCGCAGCGGACGGGAATTTTCGCGAACGAGCTGGAGCGAGGATATAAGCGCGTGCACACACGCGGAAATATTTTGCGGCAGAGGGTGCGCTCGCTTAGACGCGTATCCCGCGCGGAACAAATGGCCGACGATATCTCGGGGCTCTATCGCGTCTTCCCTCTTATTTTCAAAATACTTTATTTCACGCAGCAGATTGTACCTATAGAAATAAATCCGCCCGCTTGAGCAGATAGTTGCTGCGATAACTCACGGCGACCCCGTTCCTCTACCTACCCTCTCCTCTGTTCTACCACCGTCGTCATTTCCGAGCGCGCCACCGTTTCGTCGTACCTTATTCTCTCCAGTTCAAAGTTCTATATTCCACCCGCTTACACCCCTCCCCCTCTTCCACCTCGCGATACCTTTTTCTTGCTCCCGCAGATGCTCGACCTTTTCCACCATCGTCAAACCAACGAACTTCAGCCTTGCGTCGCGCATTTTCCCAAACCCTTTCCACCTCTTTTCCTCCTCGCTGCGTCTAGTTTTCTTGTTTCCTTCACCGTTCACCAATATTTTCGTACGCGGAGAGTCTGGACGGATTTAGGAAATTGCTGGTATTTTTCTCCGCGGTTCCCACCTTTAAGTCGCGAAACGACGACTTTTAACTCTCGTATGATTTTGTACATTTACTCGAATCAACTTCTTTTTCTTCTTTTTCAAGAATTTAATCATTAATTTAGTTTATATTTGGTCACTTTTTTTACATCTTAGTTCAATCAAGGTAAAAACATAATTATATAATTCGCTTGCATTTATTGTACAACTGTTTGTCTAAAGAAAAAAAAAATAAAAGCGTGCGAATTGTAATAGATTCGCAAAGAGGTTACTGAAATATTTTGATTAGTCATATAATTCATATTCTTGTTAAGATGTATTCTCGTTAAAGCGTCCGGGTATTTTTCGTGCTATTTATGGTCTATAAAATATAGAGTCACATTGCAATTTCTCGAGTGAGACACATTTGCGCATAACGATGAAATTGTCAACCGGCACACTTCTGTCGGTTACACGTTTTATATAGTACACGCGGCGGTGGCCGTTTTAGGTCAGCGATGCAGCAGCTGGACCACCAGCTTCGTCATGCATGTCCCTCTGCGCTTTTGGTCCACGTCAATTGACGCGTGCGTTAGTTCGCGTATATATGCGTACGTGTATGTATGAGAAAATCGTTGTATGGCTCGAACGTATTTTCGTAAAATTTAGTACGAGAGATTTATGATTAAATTCAACGGATGCGATTTCAGGCACATCTCGGACAAGTTCATTTGTACTTTCACCGCCACTTTGCTATTGAACGAAAAAACTGAAAATTCTTGATTTGCGATTTTAAATTAATAAAATAGACTGCTTGAGTACTCGTACAGCTGAAATTATATTATATAGTAGAATATGTTACTGTGCTTCTACAGCTGTAATATTATATAGTTTTAGTCTTTTCATAATATACTGAGAAAAAGAACTGCTTAGATTGTGCCTGGCCAAGCTCGTCTAGTGAAAAGGCCCTTTCATCCGTAACTGTTCACGCTGTTAGTTCTTCCTAATGAAAACACGAACTGATCGTAGATATAATGTGCACATGTGTATGCAATAATTTATGGGTAAGGTCTCAAGTCTGTTTCTCTTTTTCTCTTTTTTTCTCCTTCAACAAATCGATATGGAGAAAGAAATATTTACTTACGAATAAGAATCTAGATATATCTGATTTATTTAAATAATCAATCGCGATATAAAATTGGTTAAATAAATTATTTATAGGCGCAATAATATATTTTTTAGTTGTACTAACAATCATATTTATTGAATTAATCAAAGATTTGTTGTTTTTTGTTTATGTT
>Ga0157364_1008989_pt1 | contig 10358 bp, 3 predicted proteins | sample AttsexASBM2_FD_111476 | JGI IMG/M metagenome (GOLD analysis project Ga0157364, IMG submission 111476) | Fungus gardens microbial communities from leaf cutter ant in Ribeirão Preto, State of São Paulo, Brazil - Atta sexdens ASBM2 | ecosystem: Host-associated > Fungi > Mycelium > Unclassified ... | reverse complement strand
CTCTAATGATATATATATATATATATATATATATATATATATGTGTGTGTGTGTGTGTATGTATTTTTTACTCTAATAAATTTTGTATATCAAATATTACAATTACTGGAAGTAATCTTCTATATTACATCATATGTCATCATATAACACTGGCTCAGCATTGACACTATTGCGTATCAGTAGTAATATTACTGCAATAGCAATGACACTAGTAGTATTTTTATATTTCCAAATAATATTGGAAACTTGTATGATAAACTTGACCAACATTTAAATTTCATTAATTTAAAAATCGAGATCGTTTCGATATCGATTCGAGGTAGCTTAGTCTAACAAGATTTTGATAGAATCGATGATATTTTTCCTTGATTTCGTGCTCATTTATGGTAAGAGACAGCTAATAGATTGTCAGCATTTATGGTAAGAGACATTATTCCCTGAAATTCCTCAATACAAAAGTGACGTAATAAGATTATATTAAATAAAGTACAAAATACAAAAAAAGTAATGTTATTCAGCAGGAGTAGAATAATACAATAAGATACAAAGAATTACTAGAAGAAAAGATGTAGACTTTATCGATAGTTGCAAAAAATGTTCCGATTCCGATATAAAAAAATTCCACAATTTTCTAAAAAGTTATAAAATTATTTATAAATTCTGAAAAATTTTGAGAAAGCTTTTATGATTATAGCGATATTGCAATTGTCGAAATGAAATCGAAAAAAATGTCGATTCAGCCTTTGAACGAAAATATTCAAAATATAAGATTACGTATCACAAATTTATATCAAAAATATTAAAAATGTATCAAACTCTCATTGCACTCTCTACATATGTATAATTTTTTATTACTCAAAAATGTTGAAATTTCGATGCAAGTTTCGAATCAATAACTTTTATATCGTAACGACGTCGAAACGACGTTTTTTCGAGGAACTATTTCTGACTGGGCAAGCTTTGACGTATGACATATGATTTATTGCCGTCTCTTAGAGTCACGACAATAAGTTGTACGTCATACGTGAAGCTGGTACGTTACTTATGTCTATAATTTAAATCTAAGTAAGTGTTATGACAATTCTTGTGCTCAGACCTAAGCTTTAAGGCTATTGCACGTAAAAATCGTAGTCATAATCGTAAGCCGTAAAAAGTATTTGAACAAATCGTTGATTTTAACCAATTTTGCTAACCATTAATTAACTACATACTAAGGATTAACTCTTTAAGGCCTGGTTGCACCAATATTACTTTTTTTTTAAGCAAAACTTAAAACTCTTTCTGTCTCGTTTTAAAGGGGAAGAGAGACAGAGACAGAGAGAGTTTTAAGCGTTGTTTAAAATCAAAGTAATGTTAGTGCAATCGAATCTAAACTGCATTGGTAAAAATAAGCCTTTTCTCAAATATCATGGCCCGATCTGGTCCGTTTCTAACGTTTAAAGAGTTAATCCCTAGTGACATGTGATTAACCAATGTGTTTAGTAAAATATTGGTTTCAACCAATGATTTGTTCAAATTTAAACTTATGTAAACTAAGTTCAATTTAAATTTCGATTTTGACCGTTTAGGTTCTTTAACTGTCAGGTTAAAAATGTAACTATAACCAATTAACCTGATATAAGAAAGTCCTTTTAATCTATATTTTTCAGATATGGCAAATTTATTTAATCTTGTGTTATCATCTTCCGATGATGAAAATAATGAAGAACAACAAAAAAGACAAAGGAAGTTTAAACAACAGTTTATAAATTATTTTGACAAATTAGAATTATTACATAGAATTAGAATTAGAATTACATAGAATTTAAAATGTGATTTCGATTAAACAAACAATCAGTATTATTAATATTAGCAGAAATAAGAGTTAGAATTTGTTACTAACTGATATGTTAAAATTATTGTATAATTAAATTTTTAAGCATTAAGAAAACGAATATATACAAGATCATTTATAGGAATAATGCAATTTCTCCTATGGAACAATTATTATTAACACTTCGCATTTATGCTACTGGATCATTCCTTATAATGGATGATTTTTCTAGTGTAAACACAACATCTGTGTACATATTTCATAAGGTCAGCTATTGCTAGGCTATGACTTCGTTATATTCACTTCCCGCATCGAACAAGAAATAAGGCAAAAATAATTATGTTTTTATAATGTTGTTCGCTTTCCATTGGCTGCATAGATTGTATACATGTACATGTCCAGTCATTTGGCGAGTTATCATTCTAGCAAACGAGAATGGATTAAAATTTTTTTAATACGTACTTTAAATCCATGAAAATGAATTAAATGGATTGAAATGGATCCGAGCTGACACTAGTTAATATTCGAAAAAAAAAAACATTCATCTTTAAGAGGATTACAAATTTTATTCCTAAGACATTTATAATAATTATACCTGAAAATTAATTACTTCAAATTAGTATTACAAACGCATCTTAATGGGATTCGAACCTGAATCCTCTGAGTTATGAATCTTCTACGTTAACTGCTATACCACTTCTTCAATTAGTAAATGTGTTATTCATTCTCTACTTCAATCTTTACAATCAGCTAAACAAGTAATGAATTAATATAATAAATGAATTAATATAATAAATATAATAAAAATATCATCATTTAACAGATATGATAAAGTATAAACAATTTACATTACTATGAGACAACATTGGATAAATATCGGATAATCTAATCTCGCTTGACCGATGTCGTGCGCCGTGATTAGTCTAATATTCGGACTTGTTCGACTTAGTTTTCACATTGAGTATTTACATCGATCATTCATTTTATTTTTAATTAAAGAGAAATAAATGAACATAGCTCAATTATTTTTTACAATTTTTTGAATTAGAATAAAAAATTTCCTACTTATAATTTTAAATAATAATTTAAGTAGCATTTATATTACTTAAGATCCATTTAAAAAAAAACTTGTTTTATTCAATTAGATTGAAAAACTACATTTCATATTCAGAATATTGAATTGAGCATTCACATTGCATAGAAATTGCTAATATTATTTTTGGATTGAAAGGCATAGACATTTGCTTTATGCAATTCCTATAAATGAATAAAAATGTATTCAGGATTGAAAAGGATTCATTTTAATATTCATGAATCCGTATTTCTGAAAATCTGAATCCATTTTAATCCATTTCAATCCATTTTCTTTGCTGGGATAAGAATATAGTATTTTAATTACTTTATTTATCTAATTAATATTTATTATTATATATTTACATTTATATTTTGATTATTACAGATGGAGAAAATGCTGAATTATTTCGTAATAGAAAAGATTACTTTTCTTTAAATGTTCAAACAGTGTGTAATAACAATGTTGCATCAGCAAAAAATTTTTTTGTCTTCTTCTTTAGTTATCCCAATAGCTTTTCAAAACTTCAAAATTTCGACATTCACCAGAACTACTATTACTCTACTATTACTCTACTATTAAATGAGTGTTCTATAACTTTCCAACATTTTTCTTTTGCCCGTATTCATAGTCCTTGTACTTAAGGCTTCCTTAAATTTATCTTTAGATGTTCAGCAGCCAATGAAATAATTCGTAGAGTATCTAAAGATAAATTTAAGGAAGCCTTACATATAATATATAAGGCCCTATGAATACAGACATATGTTACTTGATGCTTATTGTAACACTACGACACACTACGAAGAAAAATATATATATTTTGAGGTATGCTTTTTATTTCTATTAAAACAAACGCTGAACCAATCATTATTCGATATTCTTAAGTTTCCTAAAGTTATGTCGCACAAGTTATAAGTTTAGCTAAATGTTCTAGATGGAGTATTCGTAGAAACCATTCAATATTAAACTGAGGGTTCGGTCAACGCGATGCTATAAACGCTTTGAAGCGTTTTTTAATTGGTCGGTTTGTAAAATTCTTTCTTCTAATTGGTCTATCAAATGTTTTAAAGCATTTGTAGCTAAACTTTGATCACACAGCCTGAAAGTTACGAAGTAATAAGGAGATCAAACTCGAAGTCTTAGGACCATTCCACAAACTTGCATAACCACATAATCATATACATAAAAAAAATCGTTCAATCGTATTTTACGTTTGCTTTATGACATAATTACATATGAAATGTGATTGGATAACTTTTGTATGCATATGCAGCTGTGCAAATTGTATGAAATGGTCCTATTGTAAAAGCTTAAACACAATAGGCACAGGCAATATAACAGGAAATATACACAGGCATAGGTAACAGGAAATAACAAGCCGTCCAATCAGAGCTTTGGTATGTAAATATTACATTGGACTGCTCGTTATTCCCTGTTCCTTGTGCCTATTGTGTTTAAGCTTTTACAATAAAAGGAACAGGGAATAGAGAACAGAAAATAAGAATTTCAACCTATCAGAAATCATATATTGTGGAATACATAGTTTTTGAAATTCTTATTTTTTGTTCCTTCTTCCTTTTATTGTGCGGAGTGAAAGTGAGCTCGAAACACGGTGTATGAATATATAGTATGTATGTGTAGTAACACATACATGTAACGTGTAATCTGTGACCAAGTGACAATCAATACTTCCAACTTTTCCCGCAAGGCGTGATGGTATTAAAATCACATTACTGAATTTTCCATGGATTTTTCTACACCGTGTTTCAACCCTATTTTTTTTCGTGACCGACCGCTTGATCTTCTGAGTTTGAGCTCCTTATTTTATTACTCCATGCTGAAAATAGTCAACCAAAGTTTCACTAAGCTGTAGTTAAAACCAATATTGGTAGAAACGGCCCAGAAGAGACGAAGGGAGATTGACTAGGTATGTATAGTATTATAATATTTACACATATTATAATATTTACGTTCGCTTGACTTATATTTCGGTAGAACGATATATTTGTGTCAACATGACTTCAATGAAATGAATTCAATGGAATGAATGAAATGAATTCTTATTTCTCGCATTAAATTAAACTTTAAAGATTAGCATACTGCGATCGATCTTTTTGCTTCAATCGCTGACGTTTCATAGGCCTGATAGATTGTCGATTGTTTCTCAAGGTTGTTGTAAAAGATAAAAACGGAAAACGTGGAGCCTCTTTCCTCCCTCTCGGAGATGACAAAACAACGCAAAAATGTGGGAGTGACAGCGAAAATTATGGAACCGTTGCTGACGGTGCCGGAACCGAGAGTTTCTCAACGCATCGCATCAATATCTTCCGTGCCTGCTCAATCAAAATACATCAAGTTGCTGCGAGTCATAGAGCAGTTAGGTCGCGATCTTAAACTTTGTTACACCGGCGATAACATTAACAAAACATTATCTAAGGTTGAACGCGACATTGCGAAGGCATGCTGTCTAGTCCAACAATGCCGTGCCGAGGCTATGAAAAGTGCCAGAAAAGCATGCTAATAACACTGTGTGCTTTTATAATAAATTACACAACATCATTTACATAGAGAACTCCTCATATTATGATGCAAACATATATTTTTAAAATAGTACTTACTGCATTGTGCAGAAGTTTGTATTATTAACAGTATTCATTCTGTTTTGCAAATTGATCCATATTTTAGATCCACTCAAAATTCTTGATAACATACACTGCTAAAATTGAAGTACAAAAGTTGTAACTTTAATGTCCTTTTCTATTCAGTTTTAAATATTGTTAAATCTTTTATCCTTTGTAGAAAAAAAAACTTTAATGACATTCATATGAGAAAGAGAATCAATATTGAATAATCCATAATCTGTACATAATTAACTATTGTTATTGTGAAATCATGGCTCTCTATCAGCTGAGCTAATGTCCTTGAATATCAAGAATTTAACTGTGCAGTTAGATTTAACAAAATCTAACTGTGTCTGTATACTTAAGCAAATATTCCATGTATTTTCTACACAAGTCTAAAGAGCCATTACATAGCTCAATCTAAAGCAATCTATAATCAAATGAATGATTGTTCTGCTACCTCTTGCATATTGTAAGAAATTTTGAGTGGAAAGTATTATCCCATTGTGATAGAAACAAATTCATAATGATTTTGTAATGTGTTATTGTTAGATAAAGAATAAGCTGAAGTGATAATTATAATGGCAACATTCTATTGAAAACTAATGGAAGAATATTTCTATCAAATATCTCAATTTGGCTAAATTTAATTAAATAACTAATTAGCTACTAAACAATTTTCTTTTTTTAATAAATGAATAATAATATCGAAAAAATTAAATACTGCCAAAAAGTAATAGTATCCTGTAATAGTGATATTTTTTATTATTTATTTTATGCTCTTGGTTTGTAATAGACTTTATATAGATAATTTGTAAAGAATTTATATTTTTCTTTTCTTAATAATATTTATTTATTAATTTAAAATAATACAATTTGTGGAAATAGTGATATATATTTAAAGCCTTAACATGTATATAATCCACAATTAAAGTACAAATTATACAAATAGTACAAATATAAACACAAGATGCGTATAAGATCCTACAATAAATATAAGAGAAATGCCAAGTAAAAAAATGATACAAATGTGTTCCTATATTTAAATTTTGTGTAATATCTACAATGAAATAAACATTTTTTTATTGAAAAAAAAAGAGCTGTGTCCATTGCAACTCATATTTTTCTTTCAGTTTGTTTCATATATATTGATATTCTCATTTCTTTCTTTTTTACATCTTTTCGCTACATATATTTATTTCACAATTAATGTGCTGCTTTCAATACTATCTTTTACATGTATACATTGATTATGGTCAAGATTTATTGACTATAATTAAGAATAATCGCTATCTTGTTTAAATTTATGTAATTATTATATAAGTTTATTATGTATAATCCTAAAACCGCATATTCAAATAGTTTTTATTAAATATCATTTAACGATGCATAACTCTAAATTATGTCGAAATTCCTTTTGTTCCAGATAATTGACAGAAAGAAATGGCAGAAGACGAGATATATGTGTGTACATTGGCTACATTTGATACAAAATTTCCAGCAGACACTGTCGAATGGTGTCCTATAGAACCATATCGAAATGTGTTAACGTGTGGAACATATGAATTAAATAAAAATGAATCTAATACAAAATCTACCTATAGACAGGGGCAAATCTTATTGTTGCGTATAACAAATGATGGAGAGTTAGAATTATTGCAACAAGTATGCACTTCAGCTATATTGGATATGAAATGGTTACATGTCATAGATATTGTAGAAACTCGAATATTACTCGCAGTTGTCGATTCCATGGGATACTTACAAATTTATCAACTGAAAAACGATGGAAAAAGAATAGAATTTATCACTAAATTAAAAGTCAATGATGAGGAGAATGTCATGGCGTTATCTCTAGATTGGTCCAGAAGAAACAGCCCTGCTTCTGATCCTATCATTAATACGAATATTCTTGTGAGCGACAGTGCAGGACACATCTCTCGTTTTACATGGAGTGAAGCGGGTGATCTGACGAAAGATTTTACATGGCCCGCTCACAAGTTCCATGCGTGGATTGTCGCCTTTGATTACTGCAATCCATTAATTTTTTATTCTGGTACGACGATATATGATTTATATGAAAGTGAATCTATATAGAATCTATATAGATTTTTGACACACGCAATTTATTTTGGAATGCAGCCTATCTATATTATATATTTTGCTTAATTTATAACAATTTTTTGCGGTTAGCAAAAATTGCGATAGGCATATTAGTATGCGTTGTGCATATCAAAGCTATATACACTGATTTAATCTAAGTGTAAAAGTGATATGCAAATATTTTGAATTATAAAATACATATTTTATTAAACAGCACAATAAAGTGTACTGACGATTTTGCAGCTCAACACAATTTGTGTATGTGTGCGCGCGCGCGCGCATCTAGTCGAATTTATTATTTAGAATAGTATAATTCAATTGAGTAAGAAAACTCAATAAATTTTTTTATAAATTAATTTATGATAAATTTCAGGAGGCGATGACAATAGATTCCTATGTTTTGATAGCAGAACTGGATCTCATCCTGTAGTTGAAAATAAGAAATATATTGCCGGTGTTACTAGCATCCATAGTAAAAAATTCTTACTCGCAACAGGAAGGTAAAAAAATTTTCGATAATCACTTTGCATTCTCTTTTTTTATTTCTCAAGAAAATAAACATTTAAAAACTCAAAGATCTCCACATTCAATTTTTCATACGCACGTACGTGAAACTTTATGATTTTTATAAATTTTTTTTTCTTTATCTGTATATTATTAAAATTAAAGAAATTTAATCTACATATTTTATCTTTTATGATTGCAAAATTTATTTTGGATAATTTATTTGATAAACTTTTCTTTAAACGATATGCGCTTAAATATTTCAGTTACGATCAGAATGTAAGACTGTGGGATAAGAGAAATTTCGCTCGACCAGTATCGACGATTTGTCTCGATGGTGGAGTCTGGCGTTTAAAATGGGATCCGTTTACTCATCAATACCTGCTCGCCGCCTGTATGCACAATGGTTTCAAGATCATTAATCATGATATATTATCATCTGTCGTTGTCAATTATAAAGAACACAAAGGTTTATCGTATGGCTGTGACTGGTCATTCTTAAAACAGTCGGATATTTCGAATTTAAACATATCTAATGGAGATACCTTGATGAGCACTTGTTCCTATGAAGATTGTCTCCTTAAAGTATCTGTAATTGATTTTTGGCCGGATAAACGTATTGAGGAAAAAGATTACTAAGATGAAAGATATTTCTGAATAAACATTATAGCAATTTAGAAACATGAAATAGATATGTTTCATAATTTATATATGCTTACTTATATAAAAACTAGTGATTCAGTATTTATTAAAGTAATTATAGAATGACAAATGAAAAAAAATGATTCGAAGACTTTATAGATTTTTCTAATAAATCAATAATTCGATATTTATTAAATTTGATATAGACTCATATCCAGAACGCGCTTATAATGATGTAGCACGCTATAATTTATGCATACTATAGAATTTTAGAGATTAAAGCGCACTTTTATTGATAAAAGCGTGTTCTGAATACAGATCATAATCTCTAAATTTATAAGGAGAACTTTGTGCAATAAACTTTCTAAAATATAAGGTAAAAATTATGAATATATAAAATATGAATATATAAAAATATATGAATATATAAATGAATATATAAATATCCAGAAAGTCTTGTTTTTTAAATACAAGCTATTTGTAAATAAAGACTATTTGGATAAATCTAAACGACAAGATTACTTTAAAATATCTGTAAAAATGGGCAGAAACTATCCTTTTCTCCCTTAATAGTTAGTAAATGATCGTAAAAGGCAGGTAAACACAAGTGAACAGAAATACAAGTGAGCAGAACAGCTGTTGAAATGAATGAATATAAAATTTTACATATAAAATTCCAGAATAACTATAGTTTCTGCCCATTTTTAGAACTTGCATAAGTACAAGACACATCACATTTTTACAATAAAGCAAATAATAACGAAATAGCATGCAGCAAATTTCGTCATAAAACATCACTTTTTCATGTTTATAAGTTCAGCTATTTATCGTAGCGAGGCGCTGTAACACATAATACTCAAGCACGAGTCTATGTACGCCGAGAGTATATAATATAATATTATATGGGCTCGTGCTTGTGTGTATGTGAGACTACCGATTTCGCCAGACCGCCGACTGATTTTGAATCGCATGCTGACTACTCAGGAGCCTTAAGACTTAAAATTTAAAGGCACAGGTACATAGGGATTCATAACTTTAACGTAATCTGTAAAACATAAGATCTGTAAAACATAATATCGAGATTTCGTATAGTCTACAACAGGCTGTCCGCTTTGATCCGATTATAAACCATATACACTACTTTACACGCTTTATACCAAAGTTATAATATCCTAGTTACAAATATCGATGTTATGAAACTGGTCAATCATAGTCATTCCATTCTTCAGAGGAATAGTTATGAATGGTCAGTTTCATAACATCGATGTTATAACTTTAGCGTAAAGCGTGCCGACACCGACGAGATACTATTAAAGATCGACATCCTTACGGGAGTTCGCATCCTTGAGAATATTGAAGTGATTAATACCCGTTTCCACCAATATAGATTAACTTTAATCTCAATTCAACTTACTTTTCGTTTTTTTCTAATTTTAAAGATTAGAAAAAAAATGCAGAAAAAAAATTGTAATTTTTTTGTAATATATAGAATATTATAGCTTTACAAGTATGCATATTTATTTATGGAACATTTATATAATAAAAAATCATGAATTTAATAATGCATGAGCCAAATATTTATATTAATAATTATATTAATAAT
>Ga0157364_1008988_pt1 | contig 10359 bp, 4 predicted proteins | sample AttsexASBM2_FD_111476 | JGI IMG/M metagenome (GOLD analysis project Ga0157364, IMG submission 111476) | Fungus gardens microbial communities from leaf cutter ant in Ribeirão Preto, State of São Paulo, Brazil - Atta sexdens ASBM2 | ecosystem: Host-associated > Fungi > Mycelium > Unclassified ... | reverse complement strand
TCGAAATAAATAAAATAAATATAATTTTTATTTATTTTGATCTAAATCCCATTAAATATATGCACACATACACATATACGTATATTATATATAAATAATATATAAAAAATATATATATATATATATATATATATATATATATATATATATACATATATATAAGTTAAATTTAATAAAAAAAGAAAAAAGGCGTTGAGACTTTTCAACTACTTTTCAAACAAGATGATATTAGGGTAAACTGCTGTTTACCGTGAGATTTATCACGTTTATCTTGTCGAGATCTTTCCAGTAAACGCGCAAATTTAAAATGCGAACATTTATGCAATCACTTGCGCATTCAATGGTCAGCTAATTATGGGCTTTTCGTGCATTGTGCTCGATTCGATTGCAAATCCTCGCCAAGCTTCGCTCGCGATGATAATTAAGGGTTATCGCAATTAAAGCGAAAGCTACCTCGAAACGTGCTCTAGAACTGATTTTTTGTGGAAATCAATTTTTCTAAAAACTGAAATATAAATAAATATTTAAAAAATATGAATACATACAAAATAGTAAATAATAAATAATAAGTACACTTAAGATATTTGATAGACGTAATAAACATAATAAATATAATAAATTCAAGGATAATAAAAATGTAACAATGCAACTTATATAATATAACTTATTATAACTAAAAAATCTATTCATTAAAATTTTTTTCCAAGCAAAATCTCTCAATTTGATTGATTTGAAGTAATAAAGCTTTCATAATTGAAAACTTAATTAAAATCATTCTATTGAAGCATTGAAATCGTTGGCCTGCATCAATGGCTTGACGTTGGCTTGCAAGTAATGGGAGATGAAATGATTTTTTTCTCCAACGAATGATATCACCGTTCGAAGGTCATGTTTTACTATCTTGAAAGTAAAAGCAAACAGAGAAGAGAAAATAAACTAAATGACTCTAATAAAAATATTTTGCATAACTCACATTAAAAGACAGACTTTTAATGAGTCTAATTCATTCGCGTCAAGAAAAGTCGCTCGAAAATTAACATCGATTAAAACGACAGTTTTATCTTTTAATTAATTTATACAATACCATTTTCAATATTATTTCTGCTACGGTAGAATTTATTATCTGATGAAAACATCACAAATTGACATTTATTATCAGCTATTAATTTGCGATGACTTATCAAATTTTTCTCGTCTCGCGTATAATATATAGAGAAGAGATATATTTTTTTAAACAAATATCACAAAGTTATATTTTTTAATAACTAATAATAATTATTACCGATTAATAATTTGCAATTAATAAATTATAATAATCAATGCATTAATGAATTTTAATAAATATAATTGTACAAAAATATGACTTGGGACGATAATATCGGTCCATTATTTACTTATACTAATCTTGAAACAAAAATCATTATTTTCCATTTACTACTATTACTCAAAAAAAAGATAAGTTCGAATTCATTCGAATACCAACAAAAAGTTCATCTCGCTCTAATAGAGCACATAGGACTTACATAATTGAAAAGATTGCTTAGGCTACTTATTGAACTTAAATCCAACGTATAACGTCCTCGAATGTATAGCCGGTAGATACAATCTGCCGACGGAAATGCACTTACATTCGCAATTTCATGTATCGTCTGGAAAATTCTTGGCACTTTTTCGAAAAGTATCTAGCACTCGATCACCCACACTCACCCCTGCCGAACAACGCGTGTTTCTTTCAATTCGATTAAAAGAATCACGATTTATCCAGTCTATGTTATCGAGTAAGTGGCTTAAACATGAGAGGCAAGAGAGGTTTTCGCTGCGTGCAGTAGCAACAACCACCGGCGCCGTACTGACAAACAGGGGTGAGTCTTAACCTGTGGGAGGCCATCGAGGGGCATAGTTTTCCTATAGTCGGTGTCGCGTCGATCGAAAGCCATGGCTGCTCGTCACATCAACCACAGTTATTGCTATTAGTCACCGTCACTACTACCACTGCAATTCCACCGCCACCCTCGCCTGCAACACGGTCATCGTCCACGTGGACTTGAAATTACATCACCGCGAACTTGACATCGACGACAACGACGATGACGACGATAATGTCGATTAACAGTAGACACTTCGTACTCAACGTAATGAGCATTATTAATTAAAATATATTTTCAAAAATAATATTTGTAAGCTTGTATAAAAGACAACTTAAGCTTGTCTTAAGGAAAATTTAGAACCAGATCTGGAGATCCAAAATTCGATTTATTACTTACGGGAAATCCAAAAAAGTGTCCCCCTCTAATTTTCATGAGTTTTTTTTTATGAGCATGAAACTTTTTTAAATTTAATTTTAATTATTAAGTACTCTTAAAATCATTCAATTTTTATTTAAAATTTTTTTTATCTCTTTTTTTTATCTCAGTTTCGATAATTTTGGAAGATAATAACTGATTTTCTTCAAAAGGATTGCATCCTCTAAAAGTATTTGAGATCTTATTCTTTATTTTTTTAGAAAATAACATTTCATTGAACAACTCATTGAAAAAGAGGGGAACACTTCTATTGTCTCTTCACTAGTTCATTACTACAATAAAGAAATTTAATTTATATATATCGTTATCTTATCTCGAAGAGGATCGCGTACCTTTACAGATGATAATCCGTCCGAATCGAATAGGATAAACATCGTCTCGGAAATTTGCCGTTTGAACGGAAATTCGATGTTTTGAAAAGCGCAATGAGTGAGTCTTTGAGACACCTGACATCGAATTTCCGGAGTACAAGCGTAGTGCATCACGAAGTTGAGTGCACTCGATTATATATGAGGGTCGATTACATCCGACGAGGGAAAATGTGCCCGCATTTCTATTCATCTTAGATGTGCTTCAAGAAATAGCTTCTTTGCAACGTCAGATGACAATTCTACAACAATTTATAATACGATACTTGGCGACACGTTGGTGTTGGTAAGGCAATGCATTTAATTTGTAATCGATAGGATCGGGTCAATTAGACGTACACAGAAGACTCGGGAATATTACATTACAATCTACATTCTAGTATTCTCTGAAAAAAATTAAGAACTTTAAAATATTATTTTAGATTTTGATTCTAAGAAAAATATGAGAAATATGAATTTGTTATATACGCCGAGTGTATGGATGTAAAAATCGATTCAAATTCGAATCAAAAGAGTCCAAATAAAATACAAAATACCGCATATAATTTATATTTGTAGAACTTGAAAATGATTTGTTTTACCAGTTTTGTGTATACATATTTAATTCTGCATGTATAGTTCTTTTATCTTTGCACTTCTATATTTATAGTACAAAAAATACGTCACATAAATGTATATATACGTTATACATACATATATTTCTATTTTAAAAATATCAAAAATATTAAAAGTATTCTATTGTTTACGAATGTATGTGCTAATTAAATCTGTTATCTATATAATAAGTGGAGCTCAATGATGTAAGGCCAATCTCCAACTTCTTAAGAAATTAAAGAAATTCAATTGTATATACATACAAAATTAAAATTAAAAAAATTTTACATCAGACTTGATTTCAACCGTCATGCTACGAGAATCCGCTCCAAGAAACCCGCGAAACCCACGGCCCCGCCAGAACCCCACAAGGTTCACACAGGGCACCTCGCATGCATCATATACACACGCACACCAGAAAACGAATTCCTCTCTCCTTCTCGCCGTTAAGTCGTTCAGCCGGCTGGCAGCCTGGCCTTCCTTCCTCTCTACCACCGCCACCTTATGCCACCGGGGCACCGAAGAAGAGAACTCTCCTTCAGACCGGCAGTTTCGTGTGTTACACCGTGGCGTGTGCATTGAGCACCACGCGTATTGTGGTCGCCGTGAGACCGTTATCCAACGACAACGACGTTTTCCCGCGAGTACGTCGAACCCGTTGTAACATCAGAGACCGTGACTTCTATGGCTTGCGAATCGTCGAATCGTGAACCGCGATTCCGTGCGCCCCCGTTCTGATGGTGACCTGACGGCGATGGATAAACATGCCGACCGTCTGGACTCGTGACTCGTGAGCCGCCACTGAACCCGAGAACGAGAGTACTCGAGAAGCTCGCGGAACGAAAGTGAGTACGAGCACTTCGTTTCTCCCTAACACGCTTAATCGTGGAACATGGACGCAAAGTCCTCGCTCCTCCTTTATTTTTCTTTTTATCTTCATTTTTCGTTTACAGAGCTCACGCAATCGATAATTTATTATGTTAACAACACTTTATATATATTTAATTAATCGACACGCAATCTATTGTCTCTATGAATTTCTTTAAAATGATACATATAGATACATATATTCCAATACATGTATTATACATGTATTCCAACACATCTAATGTTAACTATGATTGGCGCTTCTCTTATTTAATTGATGTATTTATATAACCAGAAAGTTCTATTTTTAATCTTAACAATATTTAATTAATTTACATGAATAAAAAGAGTTAATCTGTTTTATGTTAATTTTTATGTTATTATATTATTATTGTAAAAAGAAATAGGCATTTTTTCCTAGATTTATGTATATATATTGTCTATTTAATTTTTTGGAGCTGACACGATTACTGACTAAAATTTGTAATACGGTTACTGATTTTTGCTGTGAGTGTTATTTAATTTACTTAAAAAGCACTAATTAATTTTAAGGAACCAAAATGACATAACTCTTATAAAAAGATTGAATACTAAGTATATTTTAGTAAGAATAATCCAAATTTGTAGATATAGTATAAAGAAAATTGAGTTGTTTGACGCTGAGATTTATAATTGAATGGATCCAATAGACCCGCCGGCGCCATCAGCTCTGAAGATTAAGAGAGATTTTCAACTTATAAAATTAAAAAAAGTATAGTTGAGTCATAGTTGAAAAAATTCGATTCAGAAAAGAACATTCAGATATCGAGAAAGATTTTTAAGAATTTAAAAGCGCTCCGGAATCTCTTTTTTAAAGGATTTTCGCGTGATCCGCAAATAAACATATCAATTACAATTTACACCATTGGCGTCTGGTGAGTCACGAGAGAAGAAAATCACGACCGCAACTCACTCTTATTGAAAGAACACACAAATCGTCGCAGATGTTACGACGTCACGAATATATCTTGAATGCACTGCAATGCAATCGCGTGAATTCATATAAAGTCATTTTCAGTAAATGATCGAGTTGATTATACTTTGCGCTGTTTGTTATCGTGATACATCGCTTGTTGTACAAAGTATATTTATATCAAGAATGCTGGGGAAAAGCACAATTCTGTTTCTTGTTAAGATCGCATGTTAAGTCGTTTAATAAACAGACAAAACTATCTCACAGTTAGAAAATTTAGCATTGAGATAATTTTTTATTTTAATATTAAAATAGTAAGTTTATTATGACATATAATTACGATATTTATTATTGATGTTAAAATTTATTAAAAGCTTATCAAAAGTTTAGGGGTCAAGATATTTTTTGAAAAGGCTGCTAAAGTGCATATGTTTTGAAAAGCGCAGTAGTATGTATATCGTGAAACAGTTAAGAGAGTGTTTTGAGAGGAGCGACTGAATCGTTGTCCGCTTTAAGCGAAGGTTAACGGTTTTTAAACACTTTGATGAAGATGTCATTGGTCTAACCAAGGCCAGTTTTACGTCGTTATTACATTTTAAGTATAGCTCGATGCTCACTGGAATTTATCGAAGAATATTGTCAGATACATTGCTTCAATATTATCTATTTATTTATTTTTATTTTTATTTTTACAGAGATAAAAATTGTTATTTTTACAGAGAGTTTCCTTGATCAGTTTGACCAGATTGACCAAGAAAATTGATCTGTCCTTTAATTGATCACAAATTCATAATTTGTAAAATGATGTTAAATTTCACACATTCATACAAGGGAACGTGTTACATTGCAAAAGTGATAAAAAGAAAAATTAACGTTACCAACTGAAAGATGACATTTGAAATAAATCTTGATCAAATGGACTAATGAATCTCTGTACTCAAAATAGATTTTCTTCAAATTCTACAACTTTTATTTAAAACTTTTTTATTAAATTATTTTTTTAATTGCATTGTTCTCGAAATATTTTGTGTCAAATTTAAAGTGGCCAAACATGTTCGGCCTAATCAGGTATACAATTTATAGAATCCCAAGATTTGACCATCTAGAATATCTATTTTAAACATGATTTCTTTTGATGTGACATCCCAGCAAACGAGAACGGATTAAAATGGATTGAAATTTTTTTCTATCCGAAATGCGTATTTTAAATAGCGAATATTTTTTTGGATTTAATTGGATTCAATTGGATTCAATTAGATTCAATTGGATTGCAATTGGATTGAAAAATTGCATTTCCTATTCAACACTTTGAATTGAACAGTATTCAACAATTGTGTGTTTTTGCACAGAAAAAGCTAATATTATTTTTAGATTGAAAGGCATAGAGATATGCTCCAGGCAATTCCTATAAATGAATAAAAATGCATTCAAGATTGAAAAGCATTCATTTTAACATTTGTAAATCAATATTTCTGAAAATCCATTTCAATTCATTTCAATCCATTCTCCATTTGTTAGGATCTTTTGACTGATAGTCAGTTTCTTAATATTACTTTTGCAAGGACGTTTCCTTTAGACTCATTAAAAAATAATTTTTTTTCAAAAACATCTTTGAATTAATACATATTATTACGCTGCAACTTGTAACTGTTACGCAATGACAATAATTTATTCGATGATTTTGTCGTCCGTTAATAATAAGTGACTTGTAGAACTCTCCGCAATTGACACGGGATTCTGCATATAAGTAATAGTCTGTATATAAATAATAGAACCGCTAAATTATCTTTCTGAAAAGTACGACTTTAGAAATAGAAACAAAAGCAAGAATTCGGTCGATTTATTGTCTGTCGGATTGTACTCATCGCGTGCAATGATCGTGGGATCATTGGATTTCATTCAATGCGTGTATACTCATTAGGGTGCTCGAAAAGGAAGCGAGAGAAAGCGGACCTTCTTTCTTTTTAAGACAAAGGCAGAAATCCGATCCCCGCTCGCTGTGAAAGTGACGATTAAACCATTTTAAATGACGCCGTGTCTATGAATAACAATGAACGGGAGAATGAAATATACGCGTAGAATTATGTTCTCTGTAGAAACAGAGCCGAGCCGAACGAGGAACTGCCTCCACTTTATTCTCGCCTCCACTTAACGCTGTTTCATACTTGCGTTACCAAACGTACGTTCGACAGTTTGACGGAACTGCCTCGGGATAATTAACTTACCTGACCTCAATTACCTTAATTAACTTTACCTGACCTCATATTTTATTCAAAACTGAGAATCTCAATAAAGAGACCATAGACGCAGAATGTATACTTATAAATTATATAACAATTATGATCAGAATTGACACAAAATTAGGAAATTATCAGGGAAATTGAAAACAATCAGAAAAATCAGGGAAAAGTCGGGGAATTTTGCAAAATTTTCTGAAAAATTAAAATTTTTGGCTTTAAAAAAGTTTAATATATGTATATCATACGTAATTCTTTAATACTATTAATTTAACAATTAAAAGTGCAAGTAATATCAGCAATATTAATAATAATTTATATTGCTATATGAATTAATCTCAACCTCAATGATTTTCAAATCAGAAATGTAAAAAATTTTAAACTATTATTGAAATCAGGGAGAATTATAAAACTTTGGAAATCAGGGAAAAATTACAGAATTTAAAAATGAGGATGTGACAATCTTGATAATAGATGGAAACAATCGTAACAGCAATTACGGATAATTATGACTAAACAGCTCCGAATAAAATGTAATTCTAATTCTTTCACTTGTAGTATATTTGTCGAAACAGAAACTCAAGCAGAAAACACGAATAAGCAATGTAAAGATTTGAGCTTTCGCTTCTATAAATAAGAGGTCACGCTTAGAAAGTGCTACGATAAGGGTATCATCTGAGTTATTATATCTGTAAAAATCTGACTTGTTAAAATTGCGACATTAAAATTAAAACAAAAGACAAAGAAGTAGAGGGAAGAATAATTTCGCTCTCGATTGCACCAACGTGAGACTAATGGACGAGAATGTTATCGCCGATGTTATTAGAGATCGTGTGCATCGTGTATCATCGCGAAAACTGGCACGCAAGTAATTGTACCGAGACCGAAGAAACATGGGCAGGACCGAGCGTGTCTGTTTCCCAGAAAGTTCGTATTTAGCGGCATGAGAGATCGCAAGAACTCATTGATGGAAAGAGAACCAGGACGGTCGCAAAGAAAAAGAAGCGAGAGTTATGCGTCTCTCCCGCGACTGATTAATCACGATAGAATGAACTGATATATCTTAATCCAGCCTGTTCTGGATGCTATCTTCTTCGTTCTCCATTCAGTGAATATTTATGAGTTGAATAATTATGCGGTTAGAAATTCGATTTAGCGTTAGACTGATTGTTATTACAATGAGAAAAACCGTAAAAATTAAACTTGAATGTATTAACTTCTTTTTCTTCAAAAATAATATATAGATAATTGACGACACAAGTAAAAGTAAATAACATGATTAATTTATTCAGCATTCCAATAAAAATTGTAGTAATGAACATAATAGTTTATATATATCATGTATAAATGCACATAATAAACATTATATTATTACTCCAGTATGAAAAATTAAAATTATGAGAATGGAGTATATAAAGAAAATTTTTTACGCTCATACATGCACACTCACGAATTGATAATCATATACTTTCTAGAAACAATTTTCAACTTTTCTCAAATGTCCTTTGCTTGTTCATCCAACATATTTTTATATTCGCGCATGTAATAATCACTTATTCGCGCTGACATTTCACGGTTGGTGAATCTACGGTCTCGTGAGAGTTTCCCAATTACTGGGTTGCGCGCAAGTTACATAACGAAAATCGCATGAAAAATTTGTTATCGTATTACACGATCGCCTAAATCAGAACGAGTTCCAAGCGCCCAGAGATCGACGCTTTTTCCAGATTATAGAGGAACGTTACCTGTCGTAAGCATCGCAGATTAGATTTCCGCTTCGAAATCGAATCGCATTACGATAACGACAGCGGCGAGTCGATACCAAGATCGGTGACTTCGAAATTATTTACATGTCAGCAATTCCGATCGACGATTCTTCGGTATTTGACACGCGATAGGTCTCAGGAATTAGAACGATTCGACAGGTTCTCGTAAACTTACTGTTTCACTTTCGACACAGTGCGGATCGAATGTCGATGCACACGTGCGAAATAAATTGCGAGGAAATGTTCGAGTGTATAAAATCTTATTATTCCAAGAGTAAGATGTAACGACATTTTTATGGAGTGGAATCGCATTCTGTGAAAATTGAGCCAATCTTGGAAAAAGAGTGAGATTTCTCTCTACAGAGTGAGCATCTAAAGTAATTTTTCGCGATTGGATTGATAGATGTCGATCCAAGAAAACCTACTCTCTGTCATCCAATAAATAGCGACGATCACAATGAATGAGAAACGACGTGAAATAACAAAGCGTGAATAATTTTGTCCGATCAACGAACTGGGTAAAAGTCTATTCACCCAAGCCTAGATGATGCAGGGCTGACTTTTAACGCGTTGGATTCAAAGGAGAAGCGACGTGAACCGAAAATAGATCGACGCTTACTTAAAGTTCGCCGTTAAATCGACTCGCGGGTCTTTCCACCCGTGCTTGTGGGTTGCCTGACTTCTTTTTATTGTCCTCTCGCCCTTCGTCGTACCGCGATTCGCTCTCGGTAGGTTTATTATTAAACACAACATGCATATTCTGCCTCTCTCTCTCTCTCTCTCTCTCTCTCTCTCTCACTCTCATTTTCATCTTTCTCTCTCGTCTGGACCGCAAGCGGAGCTTATTAAGGCTTACTACTACCGCGGACAAACACCTTGAAAGCCCTGAACTTCAGACCCGAGAAGAGACTCAAGGTCGATCCGAATCCGAACCGGTTTCTCAAGAAAGATTCGGTGAGGAATACGTAAGATCTCCACGCCTCCACAATTTAATCCATTAGTCGTCAACAAGGGGTTTGATAAAGCGCGAGTAATAACGATATTTGCATTACTTTATCATTGCATATCTTATTTCACCAATGTTCAATCAGTATCATATAATTAGATATATTTTTTATCAATTGAGATTTGATTATGATCTTGTAGATGGCATTCCATATAACAATACAAAAATAAATTTTAAATTTAATTAAATACATCGAAAAAGAATTGTGAAGCATACTTAAGAATTTTAAGCTTAACATTTTATTTTTGATAAAATAAAATGGATTA
>Ga0157364_1008987_pt1 | contig 10359 bp, 4 predicted proteins | sample AttsexASBM2_FD_111476 | JGI IMG/M metagenome (GOLD analysis project Ga0157364, IMG submission 111476) | Fungus gardens microbial communities from leaf cutter ant in Ribeirão Preto, State of São Paulo, Brazil - Atta sexdens ASBM2 | ecosystem: Host-associated > Fungi > Mycelium > Unclassified ... | reverse complement strand
TTGCCATCGTGAACACTACTGATTTTTGAGGTTATGTGCATCAAACGTCAAACTATATGGCATTTTAGAAGGCCAAATGTTAACGCTTTAAAACCACAAAAAGGCGGGAAGATATATAAAATTATTATTTCGGTTGTATCAAATCTAAAGCTCAGAACTTTTTTGTACACCTAATATTTAGATTATAAAACTTATTGAAATAAACAAGTATTTCTCATTCAAAACGTTAAATTACAATAAATATATTAATATATTAAATATAAAATAGTGTTTTCATTGTACGATTTTATTTAATATTTGCAATCTCATTAATATAATGTAAGTATGATTTCTGAAATATACTTAATAAAAATAACGTATAATATATAAGATAATAATATTTTATTTGCGTAATATAATTTTTATTTGCAAAACATTAATATACTCATTATCTGATTGTAAAAAATAAATTTTTTCTATATATTGGATATAAATATTAATTTTCGTTTTACAAATATACAGCACAAATTGTTGCGAAAAGTTTTCAAAAATATTTCACATTTCATCTGCAACAATTTTAAAAAGATTCTGTAAAATGTTACAACATAAAGAATTCTGTAATGTGTCATATGAAATATTACATAAAGTATCTTGCAATATATTACATGAAATGTTTCAGTAGAAATATTTTTAAAATCTATCCTATGCAATAAATTGAAAAACATTCAAACAGAATAAAAAATCATTATAACATTAAACTGACATTAAAATGGCTGCCAAATGTTTACTAATTAAAAGTCACTTTTTGATCAATCATGATTCAATTTAACGTCATTTTTATGTTATCGTGATTTGTTCTACTTTAATTGCAAGAAATTTTTTTATATGAATGACTTATTTTACTTTAATTACAAATTTTTGTATGAATAACGATATTGTATAGAAATTGCAGATAATGATATTTTAATAGTGATTATTATATGTACATTTATATATATAATGTGATCAATCAATCAAACAGTGGCGATATAATTACATTTTTAAGAAATATTTTAAATTTATTTCAATAACCTTTGTAATCTCTAAACAGACCATAAAACATTTAATAAATTTTAAGTACTTCAGAAATAATGTTTAAATACTTATGTTTAATACTTAAACAATACTTAAATTCATTATGTCGACATAATAAATTTAAATATATTATTTAAATATTAATTAAATACATATTTAAGTGTCTTTTTTGAAATACTATAGAAATGTCTATAAATCTCTATAAATGTCTTATATATTAATATTTATATTGATCTTTATACATGTATAATAATGTATATATATATATATATATATATATATATATAAACAATGCAACAATAAATCATGCGTTCCTGTTTTCTTTTTTCTTTTTTTATTGTATATCATCCTTTAGTGAAAATAAAAACTGGAATGTAAGTTGAATGTAAGAGGAGAGTAACAGAAGTGTAAATTAATAAACTTCTAGAAAGAAAAAAATTGAAATAAAACGTAAAAGAGTTAAATATTTACATTTTTTTTATATTTCATTGTCTTAATTTTTGCTTCTTTCATGATTCTGTCTCTCTCCTATTCGACATATGCTCCAATTTTTCTTTTTGTCGGGGTTTTTAAATCGATGTAAATTATTGTGTTTTATGGCTATCTCTAAAGACATGGCAATGTCAAAGATCATCTGTAATGGTACACATAGTTACTGGTATATAGGTATCATTGAGTTTTCTCACATCAAGGTCGTATTTCTTATAGAAGAATACACAATAATTTATTAGGCCTAGTAATATAATAATTAATATAAAAGAAATATAATTAATATAAAAAAGAGAAAGATATTAAATTTTCAATCATATATTTTTATCAACTACTTATTATAAATACTACCTGATTATTGATGGAGGCTTACCGTCACATTATATCAAAGATCTATATTAATTCTTTTCAATTGAACTTCTTGCACCGTTCATTTTTTCTCTTTTTCTCTCCAACGAGGAACTGCACAAGAAATTCAAGACTTTTTTCAGCAGTATATTCAGGAATTACGTTTATATTCTAGACTATTCTAACTTTAGGCTACAGTTCACGTGACGTGTATATTCTATAATATTCTATAATATTCTATAATATTCTATCATAAAAGTGCATATCAGAATTATTTGGCGTGACAGGAATGATCTCTATCAAAAACCGTAGAATGTATGAATGCGGTTTCTGATAGATTTCTGTGTTATTTCTATTGTTATCTAGACCTCTGTTACATGTTTAATCGGGTTTAAAAACATCCGTAGTGAAATTGGCCAATCATAGCTGTTCCTTGGAAGAATGGAACGACTCTGATTGATCTGTTTCATAACTACGGATATTATTAAAGGTCTCTTTTACTAACCTCGGTTAAGTTAACTGACGATTACCTGAGGCTTATTTAAGGTTTTACAACTTATCATTAATTTTTAATCGAGATTTAACTTATTTTAATCTTGATTGAAAGTTAACCATGAAAACTGGGCCTAAATGAATCCCGTATAACCATAAATGTACTGTAGTCACTATTCTCTTACATTGTGCAAGGAACAACTCCTATACACTGCCCAGCTAAAAAAAAATAAACTGCGTTTCAAGGCCGTGGTCTGATTCATACTGACAACACTCATGTGCATCATTTGTCTTCCATATTTAACAAACAACAAGAATAAAACTATTTTTAAATGATCAAAATTTACTGCCAGTGCTGAAAATATAAAGTATACGTAATATAAACTGTAGATTTTTAGCGCTGGTAGTGAATTTTGAAACACGGCGTAGGATCACTCGTATATATGTGCATGATTGATCTACCATACACACGTAAAAAGCGCATTCCCCACTTGCTACACTGAATACGCAGCAACTGCGATTATATGGGCCGTGTCGCCTACGCCGTCTTACGACAACATTCCTACGCCATAATCCGTTTTCTGGGATGCATTGATTTTTGCTTTGCAAGCGGTAATTCGCGCCCGATTAATTCTCATAAGCATTTTCTATTACGAATTAATGAATTGTATTGCTAATAAACGAGAAATTCGATGACGTCGGATAAATTTTTTGGCACAAATGCAGAACTACTTCGCACGCCAGCGCGTAAGGTTACACTTAAAGATAGCCATTTAGATATATAAAGCCCCCACTACACGTACCGCTCGGCCATTCTGCATGTCCTCTCTCAACGGTGCGGATCTCGCTTATATACGCCTTAGGCAACGCTGGCTATTGTTTCCGGAATTCTCAGGAAGGCAGGAGGCTATTAATTTAATTAAGAAGAAGAAACCTCAGGCGTCTTTACTGCTGGAACGATCGACTAGGCGCAAGTTATACAGGTTGGTGTATTCGATACTTAAATCAATACTTAGTTGTATGATGGGGCGAACTAGAATAGTTCCTACTTATGGAAGTGTGACGCAATTATCCGCGGTCACGAGAGACATTCGTGATCGGCCGCGAGAGATTGAGATGGGCAAGCCGAGCCATACGGAACAATTGACTAGCTGGATCACTAATGTGCGTCAGAAGAAGTTAAAGTGCCATAGGAGCCCCAAACGTGATTTCCATATGGAAGCCGTGTTGACTCACGCGCTACACAAGGCGGAGTACGAGTTGCGGGCTAAGCAGTTATCAAGGATAGCTCGTTGGCAGCGTTTGCGAAAGCATCTCCTCAAGGACGTGGAATATGGCAGTTGCGGCCTGTATAATACAACTGAACGAGAATTCGAGAGATGTGGCCATCATCCTGACTCGAGGAACATGAATTTCTGGCAGGATAACTTGTGCGAAGATCTTAGCAGCATAGTGGACTTTCTTCAGCAGCTGAGTACAATCAAATCATCCGTACAGCGGTGACTAGGCCTAGAGAGTACACGGTCTTATTTCCACAGATAATGATTGAAACATTATATCTGAAGATATGAAAATCTACAAAAAACTTAATTTTTTCAAGTTCACTCAAGCTTATTTGAGTGAAAGAGCTACGTCAGCAAATGTTCCGCATTAACTTCTAATAAGAGAATGCATTTAATCAACTACAACACTCTACAATAAATGCTGATATGACAATCTGTGGATGGATGTCTATCTTCTGCTTGTTTTTTCTCTGTCTCACTGAAGCAGTACAGGAATGTTTGACTTACGAACCAATCTATTCTAGTATGGAGCTATGTTCCAATATCAGCAAGCAACCTCGATGTATCCAGAAGATGCCAAATAATCCTGCAGCGTTACGGCAATTTTTTGCAGTCTCATCGTTACTAGTATATATCTAGATATTTTTTACTTGCAGTCTCACCGTTTGAGATGGCGGACGCAGGTGGAAAAAAAGGATAGAGAAAAAGAGATAAGAGAGTTGCTGTAATACAGGTGCAGACCTTGGGATTTTGTACGCATACACACATCTGCCTTCCTACTTGTCATCAATTTGGTTTGTAAACTGTATCGAAACCAAAGTATTTTCACTATTTAGAGTTTGTCTGCTAATATAATATATTTAACATGTGTATAATTAAAGCAAAATACTGGTAAAAAACAGAAAAGAAGAAAAATTTTCACATTATTTTAGACATACTTTTAAGTTTGTAAAAAAATTTGTAAATTCATATACATATATTATAAGACTGCCTTTCATTGTGATAATAATTCTATTAGTGTGTAGCATTTAACTCTTCTTGATCCTGAATAGTATAACAAATATTTAATCCTTCGGTAGAACGATAATATATATTATACATATATATTATAACATATATACTTGACTTTTCTTTTATTTGCTTAATGCTAATTTTTTTTATTAAGAAAAATACATATATTTGCATATTTATATATTTTTTTATATTTGTATTATCATATTTTTTGTAATGGCTGATGTTTTGATTGCAAAAACTTGACTATAATGTAACTTAACTTTTATACAGTATTTTTATTATAATGTCTAGTGTATTATATATGTATGTAAAAAAATATAGTGTGCCATCGAAGGATTAATCAAATTTTTTAAATTATAACGCATTTTTTATGTTTATTAAATTGTGAATTAATTCTAAAATTTTATATATCAAGTAACCTACCAAGGCTCAATATTGATGAATTTTTTCTCATATTTTTAATATGCTTTATACTGTTTAGGATCAAGGTAAACGAAGACAAAGGATCTCGATTATTGTAAGCCATTGTGATACTTTTAATTTTATATGAAATACATTTGTAAGTAAAACTGTGATACAATTTAGATAAGAAGATGAAGTAAGGAGTGTAAGATAAATAAATACATTTTTGCAAGTAACAACGTAGAACTATTCTTATTCAACTTTTCTATTCACTAATTTATTAATACATCAATTCTTTTCAGTCTGGCATAGACATCATAGAAAACCTTACCTTCACCTTATTACGCGAATGAAGCTATCAATATATGGACGATGTCGTCGTTATCGTTGGCTTAGGAAACCTATAAGATTGCAGCAAGCGAAAAAAAGAACCCTAAGGAAGTATATCTGTCTTAAGTGAGTGGGAAGGAAAAAAATCTGTTTCTAGAGGCTGGTTGACTTGGCGCACAAATTATCTTTTGCACGAATCGTCATGATATCGAGCTCTCTGCGTGATGACTACAACGATGAGAAATGAAGTTTCATGCAGTCAACTTCCATTCCCCCGATCGATCGTTTCCCCAGAACCAGAATAAATTCATTTTCGTTGAATAACATAGGCTAATGAAGAGAACCGTTATCTTAAGGTCGCAGGTACTTCAAGTAAGGTAATTCGGCATGCGAATAACCTATTAGAGTTATCGGAAGTTTTCCTGTTTGTAAAGTTTCCATGTTTATGCTTGTTCTGCGTTGCCCTAATAATGTGTTCATAGATCTGCACAATCTTCGGGCATGCCGAGACCAGGATAGGACGTTAACATGTATGTTTTAGATGTTCAGAAAGTATAAGAGACGTTTGGAGGATATACCGATGACTTAGCAAGTGAAGGAAAAGTTGTCTATGTAAAAACAGTATATGCGCAAGAATTATATATTATGTGTAATAAGAAGTAGCGGAAAGAAGTGATTAGATTTTTTAACTTGGTAATGTTGGTTTCAATTGAAGTAGGAATTTTATTTCATTTCTATTAGTCATCTTGCATCTTAATATCTTTTTGCAAACATAATTTATGTCAATTAAACGGATTAATGTCAAAAAATCTGAAGATCCGAAGATCTAAGAACTTGGAAACTGACTATCCTGGAATTAGGAGGAATCCATGTATACGTCTGGAAATTTTTACTAGCCAAAGCTTTCGAAGTCGATGTTTAGAGAAAAAGAATCTTGATATCTTCATCGAAATCCCAATCTTAGCCGACCAGTTTAAGGATTTAAATCTGTACCAGCAATGAATCGCACACGAAGAAAAAATTATACATAAAATAAGAACACGATGAAAAAATATTTTTATTTAAAAGAGCACAAACAACACAACACAAATAGCAAGAGTGATAAATCAACATCAATTGAAAGGAATTTTCTATTATGGTAAAACCTGGCTAAGTAAAATTTATATCTATATATTTGAATTTTTGATCAAATTGTTTATCTGATAATTTAATGTGTGTTACATAGTAAATTACCTTAGTTCAGTACTTTCATTTTAATAATTAAATATTTACATGGTAACAAAGTATTGAACTTTTTTCTCAATAATATAGCAAGTAAGCACATAATATAGCACCTAGTAGCAAGCTGATGTCATTTTGTCGTCATTTTGACGACAACGATAACGAAATGACGTAGTTTTGCTAGGGATAATTTTATATTGGAATGTTTTTTGTGGAGATAAATAGAGAGATATAAGATGGGAGGAGGGAGGGGGAAGGGGAGGTACAAATGAGACAAACCTTTTTGATTGACAGACAGCTGCGTGTGTTTGGAAGATTTCTCATCCTATTCGACCGAACTGTGAGGATCTGTGGTCTTTAAGTGAGATTGGTATACCAAAATATAAAATGCAATCTATTGAACGTGACTATATCGTGAAGCTTTGATGGATGGCTTAAGATAATGAAAATGAGAGTAAATCTATTGGAGCGTAACTAGTTATCGTTCCTTATATCGTATAATTCATATTTGTAATATAATTTACATATTGCATTTTGCTTTGTTCGGTTCTTTTTATGTTTTACATAGCAGGCTGCAGAACGAAAGAACTAGATCTAAATCTTTCTAGATCTAAATCTTTAGATTAGATAAACGTCCCCGACCCATCATTATCTGCACAGTTCTAATTCGACAACATATCGACGACCACAATTGGTGATCATCAGGGGATATCACTGGATTTGTATGAAAACAATAAAGGTAACAAGAGACGGAAGATCATTATTGATCTTTGATCCTTGTACTTTGTGCCTTGTGTATACAAATATAGACGGGGGGAGGGGGGAGGGAAAAAAACAATGTTTTTATGAGTCACAGGAAGACGCTGTTTTGCACAATGATAATGAAGAAAAATGTACTTGGAGGATATTTCAAGATTACCAGATATATAATTGATATCACATATGATATAATAATATTCTGCTGATGTCTTTCGATTACTTTGGCAAGATGTAATTTCTGAATCCGCACAAAGCAAGCTTGCACGAGACTTCTGCAAGGATGCGCCGAGCATACGTATGAATTTGCAAATCTCGGATGACATAAGTTTAAAAATACGAAATTTAAATATCTAATTATCAATATAAAAGGCTAAAGATAATATTTCAGTAATTTAACAATTTCAGAATTTGAAGCTCACACGGATCATTCAAGGATCTATAAATATTTAAAAATCTAAAAAGCCAAAGAGTTTTAGATAATACTTTTCAAATCACTTTTGTCTTCATCATTAATTTAATTGTAATGGAATTATTTTATTGCAATTTGCGTATAAATTCTAAATTTTTATTTTGTAGAAGAAATCGCAACACTTTATTACGGAACTACCTTATATCAAAAGAAACTAGGGACACTTTATAAAAAATCCATCTAAATAGTAATAAATCTGACATTTCCTAACTTGAAAAGAGAAAAAGATGCATTATTTTTAGAAGACATTGATTTTAAAAGTTTTTAGAGAAAGAGAGAGAGAGAGAGAAGTATAATATTTCATTACAATATTACACAAATAATTCATTACAAGACATGTAATAATTCATACAATTGTCAGTATATAGATTTCTAACAGGTTTTTTCATCTTTTAGTTAGACCATCTATGGGAGATATATAGTAAGGATGACAAAATATTACAAATAATAGGGAGGGAAAGATCAAATATTACTTTATTTTTTCACAGAAAGCTGTCATTTGAATCACGACATTTGTTATACACAAAATATTGTAATCATGGAATGAGTAGGATAGTTCAATTTAAGGCACAATATAATGTGATATGTCATATTTCTATGGAAACAGGAAATATATGAAAATTGATATACTACTTGGAAAGAGGGAGGAAATGATGCAAAAAAATTGAAGTTCAATTTAGTGGAAAATTCTTAACAAGTGTGTCGCTAAAATGTATTTTTAACAAGGATTTGATCTCTTAAAGAGATAAGGCTTTAGGTTTTGTAACAAAAAGAGCAAAATTGAAAAATACAATTTTTCCGAAGAGGATGAAAATTATGATGTTTGGTATAAATTATATGGATTCGTTCAGTCTAATATTACAGACTGAAATAATTTCGAGCTTTAATAGAATTTTAATAGAATTAATGGAATTTGGAAAGAAGATGAAATAATTAATGATATAATTAAAAGGAAGATAATAATAGCATATGACTCGATAAAATATACTAATTTATTAAGAAAGATAAGCAGTGATAGAGGTAAGCAGCAACTGCTAAATTTGCCAGGTAACGATTTAAAAAAATTTTGTTATCATGTTTTTTTTCATTGTTTAATTATTGAACGTTGAAAAATTAACGTTGGTTTTTCTAAACAACTATTTAATTATTGAATGTTAAAGGATTAGCAATCCACTTTCTTAAAAATTTACTAAATCTCATTGTGAGATATTTAATTATTCCCCCCCCCCCTCCCCCAACTAATGCTAAATAATCATAGAAAGTTCGATTCGTATTTTTAATAAATATGCCGGAACAGTAAAAGAATTGTCACAGAATGTGCAAATGTCGAGATTGCTTTTACTTTCCGTAAATATTTCGGAATATTCCGCATACTGTTGAAATGTTTTTTGAGATAGGAACCTTTTATGAATATTTCAAGAATATTTAGCGTTAGCTGGGATTTAACATTTACGAAGATCATTAAAAATTTGAAAATTAATTTTATATCGATTTTTTTAATATTAGGTGTAGGAAAAAGTTCGTGGTGTTTTTCCCGTTAGATGTAACGGGAAAAACGCCACGAACATTTCCCTACACCTAATATACATTTCTAGATTGGATTTATTGAATTAATCAAGTCATTAACTAGATAAATCAAAATTCAAATCGATTTCAATTTTATTTTGTTATAGTATGTTTGTTATATTTAGCATTTGATAAATCTGGACTCATATTTTAACATATCTTTAATAAAATATATTTATGTTTTTTTTTCTATATTTTATAAATATATATTTACGGCTTCTGAGTAAGTCATCTATGATAATGATCATTCAAAAGCCTTAAGAATTTTAGAAGAGAGTAATGCTTGTATATAAAGTAGTTCTCTGTTCTTCGTCGTCATAAATATACTTTTAACTTATACTTTTTTTTGACCAGAAGAAGTTGGATTTCGTTTCCTTTTTTGCTTGTGAGATTTTATTGTTATCGACCAAAGAACTTTGGACGTGAGTCATCTGTTTCTTTAAAATTTTTCCTAATAAGTGTTTTAGAGAGGTACAATAGTGTTCAACCATGTAATGATTTACTGTCGACCTTCGAATTCGATGCTGGTCTTAAAATACTTGCTCGACTGTGCAAATGTATCAATTTGCTCAATTTCTCTTGCTGTTGGCTACATTCGAAATCTTAAAAATTCGTCTCTAGACATACGAGACTTGCTTATCACAAAAAGGATCACGGGATTTCATCGCAGAAGATCATCGTGAGATTTTGATGCAGAAGAGGACCACATTACGGAATTCTATCGTAGAAGAGGATCATCGTAAAATTCCATTACAGAAGAGGACCATTGTGAAAGAACTTCATCATCACAAAATTTTATCATAAAAAGAATCATCGCGGGATTTCATCACAGAAGATCATCGTGGGATCTTGTGCAGAAGAGGATCACATCATGGGATTTTGTTATATAAGATCATCATAGAATTCCATTACAAAAAGATCACAAACCTTTAT
>Ga0157364_1008986_pt1 | contig 10359 bp, 1 predicted proteins | sample AttsexASBM2_FD_111476 | JGI IMG/M metagenome (GOLD analysis project Ga0157364, IMG submission 111476) | Fungus gardens microbial communities from leaf cutter ant in Ribeirão Preto, State of São Paulo, Brazil - Atta sexdens ASBM2 | ecosystem: Host-associated > Fungi > Mycelium > Unclassified ... | reverse complement strand
GCAATTTTACAGACCTTGGCTTTTTTGTATTATTTTATTAGTTGACCCGTTTAATTTAAGTATTAATTTAATTTATTTGTTCTATTTAATTATGTTTATATGTAACATTGAAGATGATCCGATCGGGTTCAAAACGACGTCTGTTATTTGTTATTTGTTTTAGATCATGATAATTATATTTGTTTCTTATATTTACATATTTACTTTGTTGTTATTTGGTTCATAGCTTTTCTAAACATTTATTTTTTTAATTAATATTTTATTCGAGGATTGTTGTAAATTTTTAAAAATGTTAACATAATAGCAATTTTTCTCAGACCGAGCGTGCATGTAATAAAAGCGAGGCATTTAGCCGTCCACGCGAATTATTCTCATAATGGCGAAGTAAGTTTCGTCTCTCGCCGGTGCGACAGCAATTTTCAATAAACGTCGTGCATGCGTTAAATTACTCTCCTGAGAATTACCCGAGGCGATAATGCGGTCTACGTCACCGTGACGCGGTTACGGATATGAAACCAACGCGTTTTTCTATTCTTCGTATTTCCATGAATTCACGGTAACTGATTTACAACAGGCCATTTGTAACGCCATGACACGCCGGGAGCCGCGAATATGTCTATTTATCCCACCCGGCTCACGTTCTGACATTTCTGACATGTCGCACCCACACGCGCGTAGAAAAGCGCATGGCACTGCGCCAATCTATTAAGGCCATCCACGAATTTTTATGCTGTTTATGATGGATAGGCACTCCCCTTGTCTAATAAAATTACCTTGAGCTTAACTTAATGTTACTAATTAAGAAATTGCAAAAAAAACAACGCGTACATCAATTTCTTAATTCATTTTCTTCTTTATTAATCACTGTCAATAACTTCATTAGTTCTATATATAAGTATATAGGTACATATTATATATATATATATATATATATATACATTCAGAGAATACTTGCAAGAGAGTGGGAGAATTGCAAACACAGGATAAATGTGATATTAATGCAATAGAGTATTATTATTAGAGTAATGATAATTACTGTAATGGTTTGCAGTGATAATCCATCATATGGATTTACTACTTTAGTCGCATTATATGTGATCATAAAATGTCGTTTAAGGTAAATCCATTATATTCAATGATTTTAGTTATGACAAGTATACAAAAATTATGAGAATGGGAGAATTGCAAATGTCCAAGAGCAAAATTAAATAAAAAAAATTAAAAATAAAAAGTTAAATTAAAAATAAAAAGTTAAATTAAATATAATATTAAATATAATATGATTATTAATCAATTGTAGGAGTTTGTAATTAAAGGATGGTTTTAAATTACAATATTAAAATACATTTTATTATTGATATAAGATATAATTTTAAACATAAAAAAAATAAAACTAATCGTCTCACGTGGCTGCGAGTAATTACGAACGACAAAAAAATCTTGTTTTTTGTTCAAACTTGATGATTTATAATGAAAATATATAAATATTAATTATTGTAATTTAAAACCAATATAAATAACTGGAGTATCTTTTGAATAAAAACTTCTATTAATTGATATAAATAATCATCGACTTTAATTTTTTTTCCATTAATTGTAAGTATATTTTTCCATTCTCCTCTATATATTTTTCTTCTACGAGAGAGTGTAACTGTGTTACACTTCCCTGTCTTTAATAAAATCTTTATACTTTTCGCAGGAAATGTAATAAAGATGATTGCAAGTTTCGCCTAAGGCAAAAAGTCTAAAAATTCATAGAAGTTTATATAGCGAAATAGTGACACAGCAAATACATATATGAATTGCTATACATTGCCATGGAATATATATTTCATTTTGAGACTAAAACATATTGCAAAATAAAATCTGAAATCCCAAAAAGCTTCCACCTACGCAAACGCCAACGCTACCTCCGGATATACTACTGCTGACGTGCAAACAATCCGATCTTTACATTCTGGTATCTTTATACATCGCAAAGATATGAGATCGATATTATAAAGGAGGCTCGATGCGAAGAAAAAAAGGAAGCAAGATTTTTCCAATATTTTCCACCCGGTCGAAGCAAACGCCGTAAATCGACGCGATACGAAGAATCAATTTAACCCACGCAGAGATTATCTTTGAATGACGAAAAATGTCACGAGTATTTATTTTAAACTTCCCACAATGAAAGAAAAAATAAATATAATATATTAAATTGAGACATTCAACATAAATTTGTGCTCGAAAAGAAAATTATTTAACTCTTAGTACACACGATAATTTTTCGATTCTGTATTATACACAATAAATCATTCGTACCTGAGTTAATTTTCATTACTTTTACAAGTAAGCATACAAAAAATTATCAAATGATTTTTATATACTTTAACATCTTTAGAAAATATTTACAAGATGTGTACATTATGTATTTAGAAAAAGAAAGGATAAAGACATTATTTAAAACCCGATGCTTCTAGTATTATATTTCAAAGAAAAGAAATGCGCAAGATACATTGTGTGTACTAAGAATTAAGAAGAGTTATAGATTTCCAGAAATATTTCTCCAAGAATATTTTCGTAAAATAAAATGTAAAAAAATATTTCTGGAAACCTGCTTAAATCATTCTCCTTCTATTTCTCTTGTTTTCTAAGTATTTTTGTAAAGTAAAACGTAGTTAGAAAAATATGATAGCAGGTACTTACGAAGAATTCAAAATTAACGCTGAATTCCCGAATACACTTCAATAGAAAAAGGACAAGAGAAATAAAAAAAATCTTAACGCGATCAAGAGCAGGCAAATAAATTAGAACGCATTGTTCCGAGTATAATGCGAAGATAGACCGATCAGAATTTATCACTGCACGAGAGATTCGTCAGCAAACAATCGTGCTATAATATGTTGTCATGTGCTGCATCATTTACGATGCATTCTAGATTGGTTGACATATCGGAGAGATGAGACTGCATGTCACATTAATAAGCTGCGATCCATCCTCACGAATACACGAATATACGACTTGGTATCTCGACCAAGAGAATAAAATCCAATTCAGTTAAAAACCTGACCAAGTGGCTGACAGATGTAAAATAAGAGAATAAAGATATGTCGCAAAAAAAACAAGATACATTTAATGTAGCATTTTCATTTTTTTAATAAAATTACAAAAATATACAACGTGAACGTTGTAAATATAACAAGTATGTAAATATAACAAGTTAATATCAATAAACAAATATTGATTTTAAGTAAAATATTGTTATAAACGGAGAAATATGATTGTAATAATTTTGTTAAAAATGAAATAGATCGCAACACAACTATTCTCTCATTTCAATAATAAATATCTTGGCAATTAAATTAAGAATTAAAGCAAAGTCTGATTGCAATGAGGTAGAACACGGTAAGGGAAAAGCAATATTAGCAAGTGAAGTGAAATGCGAGAAAGGAATGGAAAAATCTTAGTAAACTGTCTGCTGCCATTACCATTGATAAAAATAATTTCTATATAGGTAATCCTATTATTTACAAAAATAACAATGCAAATGAGATTAAGCTAATTAAAATATTAGCGATTTATAAGTATAAGCTAATTAAAGTAAGTAATTACGAATGGCTTTTTCGAAGAGTAATATCGAAATGCCCCGCAATTATCTAAAAATTATTATACTAATTTTTATACGTAACAATTATTATTGTTAATTGCGTTTCCTATTAACGCCAACTTTTAATAAAATAAAATTAAAATAAAATGAAAAAGAGACCAAAATAAAAATTTAAAGAAGAGATTTTAAAGAAGATTATCAACGAAATTGATGTCGTTAATGAAATACCATATTATATATTTTTATAAATTATTCAATTTACATGAAATCTTTAAGCTATTTAAGTGAAATGAATGATTTATACACAGACTGCTTCAGAATTTGTATGAAGAAGTAGACGTTACAATTTATTTTGTAAAATTTACACTTTATGAATAAAAAATATTGAAACTAAATATTAAAATGATATTTTTCCAAGCTGAAATAATGAAGGATTTCTCTCTTTCTGGTTCGCATCCTCGTAGCACAACGTAGATAAACGATTTACAAACCGTTTATCTATCTCCGTATCTAATAACAGTGCGTTTAAAAATTCTCTTTCCCTTCAGGCAGAAATGTGCTTCAAAAGCGAATGCGGTTATTCTCGTTTCATTGCTGAAAAAGCTTCGTTATATCAAAATTCGTCACTCAATGCTCGTGATTGAGAAAACGATCGAAAACGTACTTGCGTGTTGTAACGTTTTATCAAGAGATGAATCCGGATTGGTTGTTAACGAACCAATGTTTTTCCATCATCCAAGAAAAATATTTATGGCATTTCAATTTTTCATGTTTGCAAAAGTGACAAGATAGTCAACGCGCAAAATAATCACGATAGGTAGTTTGTTTTTAGAAAAAATAATTAAATGCACTACATAATATCATGTGAGATTATTCCAGTTTATAAAAAATTTTATGTACATAGGTATATGAAGTCGAGCATTGTTTATCTAAAAAAGTAATCATCTTTTATGGTAAAATATACATGTAAATGCGTGAAAATAACTGTAACGAAAAATAAAAATATTTTTCTTTTTCTCGTACTTATTTTATTTATTTTAGAACGGAAAATGTCGTGCTAAAGTGCGCGAAGTTAGCACACACCATCTTTTCAGTTTTGATTTTTTAGTATAAAAACTTTTTATTTTAATAAGGAATTGCAGAATCGTGAAAAGAGAGTATTATTGAAATTGTCGTTATATTTTTATATTATATAAATATATTATATTATATATAATAAAAAATGGCGTGCTGATTTTACAGATCCTACTTTTAGGTATCCGTAAAGTTAGAATGGCATTCTATTAATATTTAAAAAATAATGACAGTAGCATTTTTCATAAACATTAGTTCTACAGTCAACAGTTACAAAAAAATAATGTTCTGCATTTTTACTAATTAAAAAAAAAAACAAAATTGAAGAAGAAAAAGGAATTCCGTTTAAAAATAATTGTAGAGCATAGAATTTTATTTAACGAGAAATGTTGCTGAAATTGTGATAAATCAACGGCATACTTCCAAGTGTCGTGATGTACATTTAAAGTTTATCAAAACTGGCAATTGCAGAATGTTGTTTTCAAATTACACCTATTAGTACAATTCGAGAAATACTAACAAGAAACCGTGCTCTCAAATTTGTACATTTTACATTTTCCATGAGAATCATCACAAACTCTGTTAAATATCAAAAGAAGGTAATCAAACTCCTCGAATTAAATAATATTTTGTTATTTTTAGTTTCTGTCAGTTTTAGCTTTTGTTATTTTTAGCTCTACAGATAGCTTCTACCTGTATCAAAATAAAAATCAATCCATTTCTGTGATTAGTTTCATCGTCCATATTAACTTATATGCACTTAGTAAACTAAATATGAATCAAATTGAATATTTTCTTGAGTTAAATTGTTTAACTTCATTGTATTTTAATCAAAATTAACGATATATTAACGATATGTAGGTAGGAATAAAACTGATTAAAAATAATTCAAATTGAGTATAATTTGACATTATAAATTTAACAGAATCTCTTTCTCGCAATTTTAACGGACAATCGTTGTCGTTGTGAATTATGCAACATGCTATAACCCGATTTGTCCGCTCATATCCTATCGTGAAATGCACTTAAAGCAGGAACGTGAGATAACTCGACCTGGAAATATTCGCTTATCGATCTCGCACTCCTGGTGATTTTATTAACAAAATTTACAAGTACCACTCGAATATCCATTAATTCGCATTAGATTTATTAGAAAATGATTGGCTAAAAAAAAGAATCACGTGTAGCTAAATGATCGAAGTTTCATGCAAAATGTCTGCAAATCTAGAAGTTACCTCAGCTAATAAAATAATCTCAAATTTAAAATTAATTAAAAATAAATTTAATTAAAAATAAATTTAATTAATCATACAAATATTTCGTTAATTATCCGTTATAAATAAATGTATAACGTGTTAGTGTATATTTCAAAATAGATAATATAAAAGTAGATAAATATCGTAATGTCATGCAAAATATATGCTTATACATTATATAACTCATTATCTCGAAAACTATAAATAGAATATTGTAATAATGGATGAACGTGTAAAAAAAAAGTGCAGAAAAAACTGTCCCATTAAGAAAGTCGTGAATAGAAACTAAATAGCACCAGCTTATTGAATATAAATCATTGAATATAAATCATTAAGATAAATTAATGAATCGCGCGAGCACAAAAAATTACAGTAGTAAAGACATAAATATAGTCAGCCGGACAAATTCTTCAATCAATAACAATAAATTTAAATTTCAATCTCCCAAAAACTAGTTTTGATTCTTAATAATAAATGTATCGAAAGTTTACGTCTTATGGAATATAATTGAAACAATTAATCTCCTCCCCCTCTCCTCCTTCGAATTGAGAAAAGTATCGAATGTGACATACATATCATACATATCATACACAATATATACTTTTTTAGTGATTATGAAAACTGTTATTAAATTATGGATTGTCTTTCAAAACACAATTACTATCAAATTATACATGCCATATATTACAAAAACACAAAATTTTTTTAAATTGTCTTATTTCATATTGTTTACAATTTATGCATATATTCAATACGATAAATGTAAGTACATAGAAATAAATTTAAAATATCTCTCTCAATAGGAGAAATACATTGTTGAAGGCAATCATTTTATTTTTATATTTAAAAAAATTAATTTAATTTTAATTAATAGTTCACTTTATTTTTTGCATCAATCTAAAGTAACCAATCTAGTCAACACCCATGTATAACTGAATTTTAAAATTAAATCCAATAAAATATTGCGATGTACATGCAGTCCAAGAAGAAATGACTTTATGCACGTGCAACAGGTGCACGTGTTCATTGAGCAACAGCGCGCAAAGTGAAATCGAGTGGTTGCCGTGTACATACATTATACGTTCATTTGCTCGACAGCAAAGGACACTGACCATAAATTCGTCACGAATATCTCATGCTACGTAGGATAATCGGCCATTGTGTGCAGCGTGACATATTATCACGTACAAATGAATAGGTGCGATCTCTGCGAGCGCGGCAAACTAGAAATGTTGTATTTCATACTCTGTTTAGTTTGCACTCTGTTTACGGATAGTTCCGGAGTTCAAACTAGCCTAAGGTATGATCAAAGGAACTATCCTGTATCGCGAACTGGTATATTTCCATTTAAATAGAAATCAGTATACTCTCATCGGAATCAAAATACAGTAGAGGAAACAGTAGTTTCTGAAGTCCTAAATACGTACATAAGTACCTGAAATACGAAGCGAATTGATTCAAATTATTTATGTAAACATGCCATTGTGCGTTGTCCTTTAATAATTCTTCCAAAATTCTTTCGCTAATTTTTCTTCAGCAAAAGTATCCGAATACTTACAATTTTTGAAAAAATTATTATGAAAAACAACTGACTTCTAGGAAATTAAATCAAGAAGAGAAAATAAATAATAAATATTTAAGTTAAAAGAAATTTAATTTAACAAGATTTTAATTCAAGATGCTTAAAACCTTGAGCTGCTGAAAATTAAAAGAAAAAACAAAACACGAGTGTCTCAACAAAATTTCAAGACTTCGAAAACTGATTAAGAAACTTGCCATTAAAAACAAATCAAATAGACGTAATGCTTCCTTATATATATAATATATTATTTAATTAATTTTATTATTAAATTATTATTATTAGCGTAATATGGTTATCAATTGTCATATGTTACACTGCTAAATCACAGATAACAAATGATAAAAAAATGCAACAGATAACACTCTTCCAACTGTTTTAACAGATGTAACCGCAACTGACTCATATCCATGAAGGTCATCAGTAATAATCCGGATATTCAATTAATTGGAAAACATGGAGCGCGCGAGACGCGTTAAAAACATTCATTTTTTAATTGGATTATCGCATTATGAGTTGGAGTTTCTAAGAAGTAACGAATCATGCAACATATAATGTTGATATTAGTTAAAAAATTAGCTACGTTTCTTGACGCGCAAAAATAATTAAAATAACTTTTTCTCTTAACTATAGCTTAAATAACTTCTCTTAACTATCCTACAAACTTTTACATACAATATTTATCTCTATAATACATAGTGCGAATTCTGTGACAATAATTAAATCATTAATTTTTAATTCAGGTGGAATTAAAACAGCATGTCTACAAATGTAATTGTAGATCCTTAATTAATATTAAGATAGATAAGATCATATATCTACATTAAAAATGTTTTATGAATAATGATCTATTTTGTATAGTAATTCTAATCACTTCATTCTATTAAAAAAATTAATAAAATTAATTTATTTTAATTTAAATATATCCAATTTACTTAGATATATTTGTATTTAATTTCAATATCAAATTTGATATTTCAATGTTTAATGCATGCAAATTCCATATTCGCTCGATAAAGCAGCCAATTAGCTCTTAACACAGAAATCTATTAATAAACTTTTCTCTGCCAATACCTATTGACTACCTATCGATTGAAAACTATTAATTGGTGTCGAGAGAATGTTTTATTATTTTCATCATTTTACTATGTATTTTTCAAAAATATATACCAATCTCTCAATTCGAAAAATGTTCGCAATAATAATTGTCAGTCGGTGATATGTATCGATTTTTGCGAAATGTAAGTAAAACTAATGCAAGTAAAATCCATAAAAAATAACTTTAAATCGAATCAAGATTAATATTTATATGCACGGTTTTTGATATAAAATATGCAGGAATAATCATTTTTATTAACATTCAAATAACAGAAACTTCAAAAACAGAGATAAAATAAATGACAGATTTATTTTATCTCTGAAGTTTTTGTTATATCTAAAATGTTAATAAAAATGATTATTCCTGCATATTTTATAAGTATGCAGGAAATCGTGCATATAAATAAATTGTTATAGAATTACTTTTTACAAATTTTTTCACGAAATTAATAATTACAGCATGAAATACTTAAAATTTAGAGAATTTATTCCGCTAAACCCCATCATATCTCTTTATCTTTATCATATATGCGCGATTAAAATACTTTTGCTTTCCATTTAATAATATGAAAAATATTCTAAATTTCTTAATAATATGAAAAATAATTAAAATTATATAAAAATAAAATTATCTTGCTGCTGCCTGTATTAGTAATGAGCGGTTTAATAACATTGATTACCAATATTCTAGCAGACATTAAATACGTCATTCTAATACATTGACGTTACTAACATCAATGTTGATACCCGATCCACCGAGATGTTATCAAAGCGTCGAGAGACATTAAATGGATCTAGATGTCAAAATGTTCTAATCTGAATTCCATTTGACATGCAAGTAATATCGATTTGTTCTTATAGTTTTCATATCTTGCTTGAAAACATAAATGCAATACAATGTGACAGATTTGAATGTTAATTCTATCAAAAATTAATCATAAATTTTCCGATCATCAGTGTGTATATAATTAAGGATAAATTAATCTTTTTCATATATTCGTATATTTATTCATTTAATATTAAAAAGTCGAGCTTTTTTTCGACAATATAAATTTAAAAAATTTTTACTTTAATATTATAAAATTTTTGTATAAAATTGTTTAATATATAACATTAAAAAATATTTTTTAATTTACAAGATTTTTTAGAAAATAATTAATTTTTCGAAGATCAAAATTCTTCAAAGTTGAATTTACATGGATTGAATATCTATTATATTCTTAATTATCAAGATATTAATGTTAGGATATTTGCTAGATAAGAAGAAGCTAGAGCCCTAAACTTCTCAAACAATCTATCAACGGCGAATAGGTGATTTCCGGAGTATCACATATATCATAGCGAAGGTATCGAGGTTAAGTGCGAGCAATCATCCAATAAATTTAAATGTTAAGAATCGCGTTTCATTGGTAGAGGTGCTCGACTCGGTAAAATATTATAGCAAGTCTAAGTAGACCAGATGTTGGACATAAACAATGGTACTTCATGATTATGTTATCTAAACAAACGCTATATGTAATCCAATTATACAAACGAAAAGAACAGTTGCTATACTATTTTATTGCGCATTTATATCAACATTTAGATTTCGTTGAAATCTGAAATATGTTCAAAATAATAACATCCTTAGCAATTTTAAAAGTTTAATTGTAACACATTCTAAAAAAATTATGTGATACCTATATTAATTTACAGACATAAAATTGAATAGCATTGTCTTCAAAACGTTTAAAACATTAACGTTATATTATTAGCAATATGTT
>Ga0157364_1008985_pt1 | contig 10360 bp, 7 predicted proteins | sample AttsexASBM2_FD_111476 | JGI IMG/M metagenome (GOLD analysis project Ga0157364, IMG submission 111476) | Fungus gardens microbial communities from leaf cutter ant in Ribeirão Preto, State of São Paulo, Brazil - Atta sexdens ASBM2 | ecosystem: Host-associated > Fungi > Mycelium > Unclassified ... | reverse complement strand
CTTTCTAATGCAAGTTCAATTGTGCAAATCTGTTCAGCTGTTCATGAGATATTAGCAGACAAAGCTTTTACAGCTATTGATGGCCTGATATCTCAGTCATTTGTTGTTGCTTTTGTATATCCCATATACATGTGAATAGCTCTTATTTGGGGCTTTCCAGCACAACTTAGTTTATAAAAATTGGTCCACTGATTGTGGAAATACAAGCTGAATGAAGTTTGTGACAGTAACATTTTTGAGGACAATACATTATCTCTACTTTCCTTTTCTCTTGATTAACTTCTGGATTGTGATTTTTGAGCTAAAGATACCTTAATATCAAGTTCTCATTGCTCAGACTAGAAATTACAAGCAATATTTGCTCTAAGTGTGTTTTATATTATAATACTATGTCAACTGCTTTTGAAATTTGATTAGCTTCATTAGCAGTCCCATTAGTATTGAACATAACAATAGGCCAAGAAATCTTCCATGTATTAATCTGATGCATCTAGACAAATTTCTTGTTGATAAAACTTCCAGTTGCACTAGAGTTTAGAAAGGCTTGGACAAACTATCATTAGTAGATATTCAGCTCAACTTGAAGGTAAAGAGATATTCCTTTTGTATCCAGAGAGCTAATGGTAGGATATAAAGGGATTTTCTTCTTCTATTTTGGATATTTAATAAGTGAGAGAGAGTTTTTGTAAAAATGCAGATAAAAGAATGTTTGAAATTTCACTAAAAGTTTGATCATATTCTACTGATAATACAGTGAATTTATTTACCAGCAACTGAGGTGTACAAATTACTGGTCACTCTATGAAAAATCCTGTTTTAATGATTTATATTTGTTACCCAAGTTATCTGCATCTTCCAGCTCATATTATTGCAGATTTTTGATATTCTTAAGTAGATCAAGGTTTTCCATTAACTCTTCTCATTGCTTAATAGTTAGCTGCCTTATGTCAACCCTCACTAAACATTCCCAAGCAAGGTGGTTTGGAATTCTGCAATAGTAATATCTCATTTTTGGTATAGGACAGAACCTTTAAGTAGTATTGATATTCATAAAGATATCTAGAGAGAGAGTTGGTACTAGATGTCATGAATGTTGTTATGATTGTCTTCTTATGTCTACAGTATGATCTCAGCATATTTTATAGAATCAAGAGTTTGTTCTTTATGATATAACAATTGGCTATGCCATAGCAAATATCAGTCAACACCTCATGTAATAGGCACTATTTCCTTGTTGTTTCCTTATCTTCTTCTCATGTCTTGTGATATTATAAACATATGTATGTTGTACATTTTCCTTAAGGATAATAAATATATATGGTTGTAGATACAACCCTGTATCTTTATGCTTTGCCAATTGATCCTTTTCTACCTCTCAACTCAAGTCTTTGTCTAAGTTGCAACCTGAGCTAAGTCTAAGGTTGTAATATTTGGTAAAACATCACCAGGCTCATCTTGCAAAAAAAGAGTGTATAATGATTAGACCACTGGAATAATTGATGGTTTAACTGTTGGAAGAAACAATACATGTGTGGCATAGTCTACAGATAGCAAGATGAGTCAAAATCAAGAACACAATATAGAGATATTGTCAGAATAACTAGGATTCTTGTAAATTATAGAAGAAGCTTTAGAAAAAAGCACAGAATATACAGATGAAATGTCAACAGCACCAGTACTAATATAGAAGAACAACAGACAGGCAGGATTGCCTAAGAATATGATTCCTAACCCAAGATGGTTCAATGGGGACAAAACAAAATTTGAAGACTGGTGAAGAGGAATGAGATTATTTCTCAAGAGTAACAGAGTTATAAAAACAGATGGTAGGATCACTGTGATCCTTATCTGTCTTAGAGAGGGTATAGATAGCATATATGCCTAGAAGAAGTTTGATGAGCTAGATGAAGAAACAGAAACCTAGGATTGGAATGAATTTATATAAGAAATCAAGACAACATTTAGCAACAAGACCAAGGCCACAGATGTTAAATGGAAAATAGAAACCTTCAAATAAGGAAAGAAGAATACAGCCAATTTCATGATAGAGTTTGAGGCACTAGCTATGAAAGCAGACATAGACAAGCTATATACAATCTTCTTATTAAAGAAGAATATATGACCAGACATAATTAAGACAATACTAGGATACCCACTGATAGTGGCTCTAGAGATACCTGAAGAGTGAAAAGTAGTGATAACATCAGTTAGACAGAAATATGAGTCTATAGAAGAAAGACATGATTACAAGATAGAAATAAGAATTATATATGGAGGACAAGGATTATCTATGAACATTGGGAAATCAAAAGAGAACTTCAAGGATAGAAAGCCCAGGTACCTTAATTACAACTCATATGGATATATGGCAAAAGATTGCTAAAAGCTGAAGAAAGAAAAGGACAACAGGAAGTATTATAAATGTGAATGAGTAAGGTATATTGCCAAAGACTACAGGATAGGACAGAAAATGAAGAATTGAAATGTCCAGGAGAACATAGAAACAGACATAGAAGAAGAGGATAAGAAGAAGAGTTTTGGAGAAGATCCCAAGTAGGCATAGTATAAGAGATTCATGTAACTGAAGTTCAGAATCAATATGTTATTCCTTATTGACAGAACAACAAAGAGAAAGAACTGAACATACAAGCAAAATTCAAGACTAAGAATAGAAAGGAATTATAAGTAGAAGTACTGGTGGACTCCAGATACACTCATATAGAAATCAACCAACAACTAGTTAAGAACAAAAGAATACAAATGAAACTGATAGATTTTTCCTTCAAGATATTCAATGCAAATAGTACCAAGAATGGAGAAGTAGCAAAGATAGCATCACTTGAAGTTAAGATTAATAAACACAAAAAATACATTGAAGTAGCAGTAACAAATTTAAAAGATGTCCAGAATCATATAGGACAAAACATCAAGATATTGAGTTTAGAACAAGATGAGCATGGACAATGGACAACTAGGATAATAGACAACAGGAAATAGGCAAGGAACTAGACTTAATAAACTCAGAAGACCTTCCAGAGTATATTTGACCCTTCACACACTTGTTCAATAAGAAGAAATTCAAGAAATTACCAGAATAATGAGAATGGAATCATGAAATCAATTTAATGGAAGAAACACCTAAGAAACTAAATGCAAAGGCCTATGCAATAATGATAAAGAAAGAAGAAGCATTAAATCAATGGTTGGACAAACAGCTGAAAGCCAAATTGATAGTAGAATCCAAGTCAAGATATATAACACCATACTTTTACATTCTAAAGAAGGATGGATCATTATGATTGGTACAAGACTATAGAAAACTGAATTAGGTTACAATAAAGGACAAGATGCCATTATTCTTAATAGGGGAAGTCATTAACAAACTAAAAGAAGCATGGTACTTTAACAAGTTAGACTTGATCTGGGAATACAACAATATACAAATCAAAGAGAGAGATGAATGGAAGGCAGCTTTCTTAACAAACAAAGGCCTATTCAAACCTCAAGTGATATATTTTGGACTATATAATTCACTAGGAACTTTTCAATGGATGATAAACAGTATATTCCAAAAATTACTATATAAAGGTGTACTCACAAACTATATGGACAACTTTGTAATTCTAGCAAAAAAACAATGAAGAAACTAAAGGAACAAATAGTTTGCTTTTTGAAGATAGCAGAAAAACATGATTTGTGTTTCAAAAGATTGAAATGTGACTTTAATATGGAAGAAATTCCAATTCTAGGAGTAGTAGTTGGGAGAGGACAAGTACAAATAGAAACCAATAAAGTCAAGGCAGTTAAAGAATGGAAGACCCCTATCAAGTGGAAAGCTTTTTTAAGATTGACAAATTTCTATAGACAGTTTATTAAAAATTTTAATTATATGGTAAAATCTCTTAATGAACTCAAAGAAAAAAAGAATTGGAAATGGGAAGAAGAATACCAGAGATCATTTGACAAACTAAAGGACAAGATAACAAGTCAACCAGTACTTGCCCTTCCAAAGAAAAGTAAATTCCAAGTAGAAATAGATGTATCAGAACATGCTATAGGAGGTGTTCTGTTTCAAGAACAAGAAGGAAAATGGAAACATATCATGTTTTTATCCAGAACAATGTAGCCAGCAGAAAGGAACTATGAGATTTATAACAAAAAATTACTTGCAATTGTGGAAGCTCTAACAAAATGGAGATAATACTTGTTGGATACTACAGAGAAAATCAAAGTTTGGACAGATCATGAGAATCTTAAGTACTTCAGGGAACTACACAAGTTAAATGGATGACAGACAAGATGGTACTTGAAGTTACAAGATTATGACTTCATACTATAACATATTCTGGAAAAGTATCAGGCACAGTTTATACCAGAGATGGAAGTCTACAAAGTAGACTCAGAGGTGTGTAGACTTGCAGAATGACCTTGGCTTCAGCTTATATGCTGTGCCATCTGTCTATTGTATAGTTGCAACTTCAAATGGAAGAAAGAAGTCTGAGGGGAAAATGAGTGCTGATTGGTGTGCTGCTGTTGAACACTGGAGATCAAGTTCAATAAGAGTTATCTTCATTGATTATCAGACTAGTGAATTACAATGTAACTACTAGTCTTATATACAAGAATATACTATAGGAGATGTTTGGGATTTTAGTGGTATAATCTTTATTACTCTGAGTGGAGGTTTCAGTGATGGAACACTGATAGGAGTATGACTCTGTCATGGAAGACCAAGTTAGATAGGAGTATCTTCATCATAGAAGATAGAATCTCCAGATTGTTATATTACCACTATATAGACATGTTGCAAGAAAGATGACTGCTGTAGAAGGAAGGCTTTTTAGATTAGATGTTGATAAGAGTATCACCACCAGAATGTATTTTCTAGATAGGTGGACTTGACATATGACAGAAAGACAAATACCAAGGCAGATGTTTTATCAAGGAAAGATCAAGTTGATACCATGAAAGATAATAAGGATGTGCAAATGCTTAAGAAAAAACTTTGGACAAGATAACAGATAATGGCAGACATAACCATATTATAGAGAAATTATGTGGTAGAAGAAACCACTTTATTAGAAGAAATATGATGAAACAGTACTAAGAAACAAGAAGTGATTAAAGAATTAGCAAAGAAAGATGGTCAATCTTGGGAGAAAGATGGGATTGTCTATATAGATGAAAAGATTTATATGCCAAACAATCAAAAAATCAAGGAGAAGATTTTACAAGAAAATCATAAACAAATAGACATAGAGTATTCAGGACAACACCAAATGATGAAACTGATCAAGAGAAACTACTGGTGGCCAGAAATAAAAAACAATATGAAGAACTATATTTAGAGATATTTCAAGTATTAACAAAACAAGATGCAACACATGAAAAAGGCAGGAGAACTACATCTATTAGAAATGCCAAAAGGACCATAGTAGGGAATTAGCATCAATATTATTGGACCATTACCAAAATCAAATGAAAAAAATGCTATTGTATTCATAGTGAACTAATTTACAAAAATGATTCAACTCAAGGCAACAATAACAAATGTATCATCAGAGAAAATTGCAAAAATCTATTAAGATGAAATTTGAAAAATACATGGAGTCCCATAGAAGGTTTTTAGCAACAGAGAATCCCAATTTGTGTCAAGATATATGGAAGATTTAATGAAGGCATTATAAACCAAGAGAATGTTATCTATAGCATATCATCCTCAAACAGATAAATAGATGAAGAGAATCAATCAAGAAATTAGGACATTCTTATGACACTATGTCAATTACCAACAGGATGATTGAACAAAATGGTTGGCAGCAGCAGAATTCCAGTACAATGACAAGAAACATGTAGCAATAGAACATACCCCATTCAAACTTAATTTTAGAAAACACTCATGGAAAGGGAATCTGACAATGCAGATAGAATTTTCAAGACTAGAAGAATTTCTCATTGGATTACAATGAAGTTGAAAGGAGATTATGAAGTTAATAGAAATAGCAAAAGAAGCTATGAAAAGATAATTTGACAAGAAAAGATGAAACCCACAAGAATTGAAGATAGAGGATAATATGTGGTTGGAAGCAAAAAATATCTATTTGAATCAACTCTCAAAGATGCTTGACTAAAAAAGATATAGACTCTTCAGAATCTCAAAGAACATTGGTCAAGAAGGATTTTAGCTAGAACTTTCAAAAGAATAGATGATACATAATGTATTCAATGAAGACCTGTTAATATGATACAGAGAACTACAGTTTAAGAGTCAACATATGGAACCAGCACCATTACTAGATATTATCAACAAGAAAGAAGAGTATAGGATAGAAGAAATCAGAAAGCATCAAAAACAAGGATGAGGAACTCAATTTTTAGTGTATTAAAAGAGTTATATGGATGAATATGACCAGTAAATCACAGAAATAGGGTTGTCTCATACAAAAGAGGCAATTGAAGAATATTAGACAAGAATTTTAATTCAAAATCTATAAAAGAGAGAGGTAAAATCCCAAATCAACAGTTTCAAGAACATTCAAACATTGAAATTTCCAATGGCTCAACAATTCATCACTGCTTCTAACTTACCAAACCTATACTCCAGTCATATTCTCAACAACATGAACTTGGTCAAGACAATGAATGATGAATAAAAGGATTAGACAAAGAAATATCATAAAATTATATAAGAAATTGAATGAATGGTTGGCATATAATTACAATTATAAAACATCATCAAATCAACAGAAAAAGCCAATATCCAAATCGCAGAAATTGAGTCAACAATCCTACAAGCTAGTAACAATTATCAAATGCAAATAGTAGGAGATATATTCAGTATTTCTGAAGACCTACAAAATATTGTCCAAAGTGATATAGAAAACTAGGCATATCACATTTAAAGGTTGCTGGTTGATGAACTAGATAATTGCAAAGAGAAAGAAAATGAATATACAGAAGGACACATTAAAAAAATACAAGATGCATATAAGCAAGAGGATATAAAAGTGAAGATACAAGAACCTAGCAAAGGGAAACAATGAATCTAGGATAAAGAAGTTCTTCTCTACAAATCTTATGAGGTAAATTCACCAAAACCCAAAACCCCTAAACCAATGTTCACTCAAGATGAAATCAACAACCTAGACAAATATATGAAGTATATATAAGCACCTGTCAAAATGATGCAGTTCTATCCACCACCACACTACAAATTATTAAAACCTCAAGTAGAACAATATAAGCAGTATTGGAATGAAATCACTATTGCTTTCTTAGAACAGAAACATAATGCTAATATAATGAGAAAAGGATTCCCAATTGAAATGTATATGGGTAATCTACCTCATGAACTATATTTCATTGTATTAACATTACAAGGTCAAATTATTGTGGGACCAACAAAGAAATTGGTCACAACTCATATGATAGGAAATCTGTCATTGTTGGATTAGTTTATAGGGATATGAATATTGAAAAGAAGATATTGTTACAATTGTCTTCTCATGTTTACAGTATAATCTCAGCATATTTCATAGGATCAAGGGTTTGTTCTTTATAATGTAATGATTGGCTGTGCCATAGAAAATATCAGTCAGCACCTCATGTAATAGACACTGTTTCCTTGTTGTTTCCTCTTCTTCTTCTTATGTCTTGTAATATAAAGACTCTGTCTTCCTTCATCCTCTCAATCTTTTTTCTTTCCTTCTGCTCTTTTTCCAATGTTGTACATTTTCCTTAAGGACAATAGATATATATAGTTGTAGATACAACCTTGTATCTTTATGCTTTACTAATTGATTCTTTCCTACCTCTCAACTCAAGTCTTTGCCTAAGTTGTAACCTGAGCCAAGTCTAAGATTATAATAAATATACAGAGATCATAAGAAGATATAAGCAAAGACTGGGAGTGGCAGATAAACCCCAAGTTAGAGACATAAATATGCAAAAGTACTGTTAAGATTATCTGATAGTTTGACTAGAAGACATTGTTTGTCTATTACACTTAATCAATATATCTTGTAGTCTCAAACCATATAGTTAGGTTAGTGTCTTTAAGTATCTTACCAGAAGAGTGGCAATTTGGTTCTAAATTACAGTCTAGAAGCTTTTTCTAAACTTGACCACTATAGTGCAAGAGTTGGTGTAGTTGTAGTTAGTATCAGAGATTAGAGTTAGAGTTTGGAACTTATCTAGATAGTTGTCAGGTACAGTTCATACCAGGGGTAAAAGTCCATAAAATAGATTCAGAGATGTGCAGACTTGTGAAATAACCTTAGTTTTAGCTTATATGCTACACTGTCTGTCTACAATGTAGTCGCAACTTTAGATAAAAGAAAGAAGTCCAAGATAGAAGTAAGTGTTAATTAGTGTATTGCTGTTGAACACTAGAGATTAAGTTCAATAAGAGTTATCTTCATTAATTATTAGACTAGTGAATTACAATGTAACTACTAGTCTTATATATAAGTACTGGCTATAGAAGATGCTTAGGGTTTTAGTAATATAACCCCTATTGTTCTGAGCAGAGATTTCAGTGTTAAGACACTGATAGGAGTACAACTCTGCTATAGAAGACTGAGTCAGATAGAATTATTCCCATCATGGAAGATAGAATCTTTAGACTATTATATTACTACTGTGAGGGTATGTTGTGAGAAAGATGGCCACCATGAAAGACAGGCTTGTAGATTAGATGTTGATAAGGTAGTATTACCACTGGGATGTATTTTCTGGACAAATAGACTTAGCATATGACAGTAGTTCTCTATCTCATAACTTCTTTGATAGTATATGATTCCTTCTAGTCTGTTAACTACTTCTACTTTAACTTCTCCTAGAAAAGACTCTTAGACCATTTGGTAGTTCAACCACTTCTAAATAAAGACAATATCCAAAGGATCTTATTCTGATCTCCAGTAAATTGGTCTGCTGATAATTAGATATAAAGGGAGCAGGTACTCAGAAAGGCTTAATATATCTAGCATTCATTAGCAAAGTTCATAGGTATTATAGTATACTTGAAATTTTATTTTATTTATTTTATTTCTTGGACAATAAAGAGGCATATAATCACAGTTATATGCACATCACATGATATTACATCATAAGCCTAAAATATTATAGAAAGAGCTAGAAAGAATGATTAAAGTATATGTTTATAGTATGTTAATCTTATAGTATACTCATAGATAATGCATAGACCTTAAGGTAGGGTTATTTATTATTAGCACAGACTATGTGTAAGTAGTATATATAGTATATAAATACATTAGAGACTTCTTGTTGAGTTCTCTTGTAATCTCTATGAGATTCTCATCTATAAGATTACTTAGTATACTATTGACTATCTTGGGTTAGTAATTGTTACAACAATAGAAGGAAGTACATTGAGACAGTGTAGTGAATTCTGGGATGGAAAAAAGTTATTAGAAGAAGAAGATCTAGTAGATATTGAGGGGTATACCTACTGGTATAGAAACAGAGTTTGGTATCAGAGTGTACAAGTCTCAGAGTTGATTTATGAGACTGGCAAGAATATTGTTAGTTGAAATTTCTGAGGTATATTAGTATTCAGCTACTTTTTGTAGACGTTATTGCAGAAAGCCCAAAGCTTTATTCATGCTGATGAAATTCTGGAATTATTCTAGAGCTGACATAAGATGGGAAGCAAGAAAGAGTAAGAAAGGTCAAGACATAAGAGTGGGTGATTTAAGACTACCAGACTTTAAGAATATTTTAAAGTCCCAGAGAGAATAGAATTCTGTTTTACTATTAGGGTAACTAGGTAGAAGAGCGAAAAATCTTAAGTTTATTGTTTTAAAAATACCAACTATATACTTATCTCTAGAAAATTTTAAGAGAATAGAATAGAGATTTCTGAAGGTAATGAATATTTTATATAATATAATAGTAGGTCTATTCTAATATGTCAGAATTCTGTTTACATAAGCAGAGAATAATAATACTTAAGTAATTAGTATTAAATATAGTTTATACCTTATTATCTGAGATCTCAAAATGGGTATCTGTTGTGGCAACCACTAGTCACAAAGACCAATAATCACATAAGACAACAAATCTCTTAGTAGGATATCAAGTGGGGATCACAAGACAACTTGACAAAGAGTCTCTGCTGGATTGCTACCTTATTTATATAAGTTACACATAGTCCATGCTACAAATAATTACTCCTGCTCTAATGTCCATGTGTTATCCATGAGTGCACCATATGTATACCATGAAATAGCCATATAGTTGACATGCTTCTTGATGTCATCCATCTAGACTGCTCCAGCCTGCTCTAGTCTATTCTAGGCCTTTATGACATCACATCATGTGACATGTCATGTGACCACAG
>Ga0157364_1008984_pt1 | contig 10362 bp, 2 predicted proteins | sample AttsexASBM2_FD_111476 | JGI IMG/M metagenome (GOLD analysis project Ga0157364, IMG submission 111476) | Fungus gardens microbial communities from leaf cutter ant in Ribeirão Preto, State of São Paulo, Brazil - Atta sexdens ASBM2 | ecosystem: Host-associated > Fungi > Mycelium > Unclassified ... | reverse complement strand
TAATTATTAATTATTTTAAGGAATTATTTTTAAATAATGCATCAAGTTTTGTATACATTTGATACTTTTAATAACAAAATATTTATAAGCTAAATTTTTATATAAACACAAATATCTTAATTATTAAGTGGAAAAGAAAGAATATAAGCATTCTATCAAATTCAATTTTGAAATAATATATGGTATGTCCAACTGCTGTATGTGTATTTTCTTATAACACTGAAATAAAATATAGAAAGAGAGAATAACACAAAATAATAATAATACAAAACTACTTAAAAATTGAAATGTCGCTCTCTGTTTTAATACTGATCATTGGGAGATCTCTCTCACGAAATAGAATTTTTAAAAGCTTACCTCTATTTGTTCTAGTTTTTAGCATGACTGATTGAACATCTTAATAATCACTAAAGATATAGACATAGTTTGGCTTTCAATGATCTCATTTACTTGTACATAAAACTTATGTATCGATAGTATTTTAGGGTTAAGTAAACGATTTGGCCTAACGATTTTTCCTATCTTATTTCATTTTGTTGTGAATTTTACGGAAAATCATGAGATTGTGAGTTCACCTCTAAGAGCGTTTCGCAATGAAAAATAATAGGGTCGTTATTGTATGCAAATTTTGAGAATGCCTTTGCATAAGAGTGTTGTTCAATTAGATACGTGTAATGGCGGTCATGCAAGAAAATTGCGACTTTACGCCGAACTGTCCCGAAGTACTCTCTTACGTTGCCTGCTTATGCATTATGTAAATTTCATCGTAAGAGGTTTAACACTGTTCGAGATCTCACATTAATGATAATGCCGGCCATTAGAGCTTTACTACTTGTCCGTGACTTAATGGGAAGTGGACAGAAATCAATCGTTCATAAATGCGCCTTAAAAGGGTATAAAGTGTGGTCGGCAGTTGACGATATATCAGATTGTTCTACTTTTGTTCTACAATTTTCTTTTATAGCAAAATATACCCTGTAACATTTGTACAAGACGACAATTTATAAACTTTATAATCTTCTCGATATTTATGACGCCATAATTATTTTTAAAATATAAAATCCACGACAACTGTTGGCGGACGTTATAATCGCCTATAAAAGATAGCATCATATGATAGATTGCTATTTTTCAGTCTAGAAATAATTACAGCGTAATTGTATTTCTCGAGAAACATTGATACTTGAAACAACTGGAGAGTCCACGTTTTAATTTACTATTGTAAGCTATCTGTTCGCAACGATATATTGTCAGAGCGGTTTGAACCTTATAATCGATATACTCCACGTCCATTATCAAATCTTTCGTAATACCGATATAATCATGCACACATACACACATATACATATACATGCGCTTGCACACACATATTTATAAAGGCTTTTATCTATCTTCGTCCCCAACGAAATAAAGTCCGAGCTTGCAGGAATAAACAAAGAAAACTTTGGCCGTTATAACTTTGTACCATATACAATAGTTATATAAAGAGAGAACGTATCCACATGAGCGTTAAATGATCCAAAAATGGTACACTTGATTCTGTCGTCTTTCACACAAAAATTGGACTAGTCGGTCAAACGTTTTCTTTTACGCAAATTGAACACATATACAAGATTAAAGTGAAAGTAAAACGAGGGTGCTGAATACAGAGAGATATACCCGTAAAGCCGCGGAAATCGATAGCGCAACCGGAAATTTCCATCGTCCTCCACACCATCTCGAAGAGGAGCCATAGGACTATGCCGAGGCGTTAATTATGATTAGCAATAGTGGCCGGCTCGATTACGTCTTCATCGATCAGATATAATTACGGCACGTTCACGTATCTCGTTTCAAGCGCGTTGAAAACGCTTCCCGTCTTTCTTCTCGCAAATGCTTTCCGCTTTGAAACCTCGGAAGATATAGAGTACATAAAAGGACTTTAAAGGAAGGCAGAAGAGATATTTTGCGCAATTTCTTACAGTTTTTAAGAAAGGAGGAAGTCATATAAATGTCACGATATTGCGATATTTCAGGGGTTACGCGTAATGGTTACTGATCGTAACGAGACTTAAAAAGTTATCAATAGTTATCGTATTATCTGATTGATAAATCTAGAGCTAGAAAATATCCTCGGCGAGTTAACGACGGGTTTTCACGAGGCTTGCTTTCAAAGACGGAGAGAAATCTAGTTTTATTTTCTATTCATTTATGGAAGATTTGTTACACCACGGGGATCATGCTGGAGACTCTGTTGTAGTTTAATATCTAATTACCATCAAGCACGCGCTTTCGCGGGTGTTCTCTACGAATCGAGGTCGAGAGAGCACCTCGAAAAGTCGCTAACTATAAATTTAATCGAAATATATATATATATATATATATTTCGCGTCGGCGTGCATATTTCAGCCGATCTACATTTCAAATCCTTGGATTTCTTCTTAACACGTCTTCTCGTATATGTAATTCCGCGTGTCGTCGTATCTGTTGCGGTATTTGAGTTAGGCGCATACTTAGAATATGCAAAGTGTTCAAAATTAACCGAGGTATGTATGGCGTCGGCCTCATTTTAAAGTCAGAACGCGTGATACAAACTCCCTGTTACGGCGAATGTACTTTAAGTTCTCTGCGTGTAACGATTTGCGGTAAAAGTGCATGAACCCTCTTGTAGGTATTTGCTCTTGTAATTTTGCAATAAATTATATATTGCTTATTAAATAAGCTAGTTTATTTCAGAATCGCGATTACATTAACAAGAAATATATTGCGAGTACTACGTTTATGGCAAAATCTCCACCGAAAGTGCATCAGCAATTAATATATTATTCACATTTACATTTTGTAGTCTGCAAAAGAGCATCGTCGCAGAGGGATGAAATAATATTTGACTTAGAATAACGTGAGTACTTTTTGTAACGCTATATTTCTGATTTACAAGTAAAAGCTAACTAAGATTAATATTGTAAAGTATGCTGATTATCTCTTTGTTGGTTCGACATTATTCCAATTTCGTCAGTTCTTTATTGTTGGGCAGCATCCTACAATTTCTCATTTGAATAAAACAGCAGCTATATAACGCTGACGGATTAATTGAAAAACTCCGGAATAATGTGGTTTGGCACCAAATATAAATCGGAAATTACGGCATATCTCTTCGGGAAGCTCTCAATAGAGAGGAAACTCTTAATGATGAAATGGTCGATGTGCTATTTATACAATCGCAGCGTGACAAATGTGAATAATCAAAACGGAAATACGTTGAAAGGCATTAATTAAAGACACCATTCGACTCGCAATGGATGCTTGAAAGCTTAAAAAGCGGCGATAAGTCTATAATTTATTTCTCTTTGCAATACGAACGAGCAAAACGTGAATAAATTATATTGCGAAAATAAATTCCATGAAATGTAACATTTCTATATTTCAGCGTGTTATTACTTAACACAATCACTGTGAGAAACGCGAAGACGCATATTGAAAGATTTATTTCGCAGGTACTGCGAATATTAAAAGGAAAAAATCGAATTATGTTTAATACAAATTATATCATAAATATGCAAAAAAATCTTTTCCAGCTAGAATTATAGTTGCTTTTTTTGTATCTGATAGAAAATTATGTATTTTATACATAGAATTTATAACACAAATCTAAATTCTATCTCTGTCATCTATATGCAATACATATCCAAATCGTAGTACTTGCTAGAGATTTATCTATTTTAATTATTTTTCATTATAACTGCAAGATAATTTTTTTGAGTAAAGATAAATTCCATGAAATGTAAAATTTCTACGTTTCAGCTAAAACTAATACAATCAGTGTGAGAAATGCGAGGACGCGTATTCAAAGATTTATTTTGTAGATACTGTAAATATTAAAAGAAAGTCGAATTATGTTTAGTATAAATTATGTCGCAGAAATAAATCCCATTCCATGGAATATAAAATCTCTATGTGTTTCAGCAATAAAACTAACACACTCACAATCACTGTGAGAAATATGGGAACACGTATTGAAAGATTTATTTTGTAGGTACTGCAAATATTTAAAAAAAAAAGCCGAATTAAGTTTAGCACCATACATTTAATATTCCGGTTGCAAAAACGTACAATGAATTTACAATAATAATGACAGCAGTAAAGAGCGATCGAATAAATTCAAGTTTTTACTGTGTTTTTGAAAAGATGTAGCCCATAATTCCATTTTATACCTGTACTTCATGATTATAGAATAAAACGGGATTTTTTTCATCCGTTTCTTGTGACAATGTTTATGTTCCTGAACAACACATATTGAACATTTGAAGATCACGCTTGTATACTTAAGAATTTATTTGTGTAATATAGTTGTGAACACGTCGTCGCAAAGAGATATTGAGATTTCTTGTCGTGAACTTTTATATCACTTTAAAGTTAAAACTGACAGAATAGCCTTGCCTTACCGCATGTATTTTTATATTTTATTTGATTTCATTTCACAGAACTAACACATTTACCAAAAGTCACTTTTTATATCCGTGAGCTCAAGTAATGAGATCTCAAAAATTTTAAACGGGCTTTTGTTACGCTCTCAGAATTAATTAAATTCATTCAGTTTCCTTATGTCCCACACGTGCAGTAGACGGAAGCAGAGGTGCAATAATATAACACCTTTAATATAATCGTTCGTTCTCTAACTATATTTCGTATTTAATATCGTGAGAAGAAGACAAAGAGACAATTAGTACTACACTGTTAACTTGTTTGACTGTTTCATTTTCTTAAACATTAAATAACAACAACACAATAATGATAACAAGAATTTACTCTAATTTTATGAAATGCGTATGTCAATTATTCTAATATGCTTAATTATTCTGTATGTGAAAATAAATACTGTTGCGATAAAGCGTGAGACGTAGTTTTCCTCGCGATGATAATCAAGCGCATTTTCCGAGGGAAAAGTCTGCGGTTTTTTTATTCGTGCAAATACGACACGGAACAAAGCCGTCCTGTCTTAACGGACGAAAGCTGAAATCAGGTCTTTTTTTCGACGGTTCCGCATAGCACCGCGTGACTGATCCCGTACCTCCGGCAAATGAAAGTAGCCGCATGGCCGACAACTTAATGAAAGCGAATAATTGGAGAAAAACCCGAATGTCGGTTTAACGCCGAATTAACGTAGAAAAAAGGAAGGAAACGTCTACCCACGTTAATTAAACGCTACTGACCAATTTGACTCTACTGACGTAGCGAAGTATTATCGTGTTTCAGCTTTTATTAATCGCCTAAAAAACGGGTCAGTGAGCTCGCACGCGCTTTCATGATTTTTCAGATATCATCCGCTATAAATACAGACGATTAGATTTATATCTGTTAAATTGCAAGTTTCTTTCTCGTCGTCGCGGCTTTCAACAAATACATGTCGATCGAATTGAACTGGATGACGGAGTTGGCTATAATGAAATATCGAATTGTGCTGACGAAGGCCGTTAATGCGATTCGAAATTGAGGAGCGTTCAAGTGCAACCTAAATGCGAACCGACAGAACGTTGTTACAAATTGTGATACAGCTATGATGCAGCGAGCTGCCGTTAATATATTCCCTGATACAATCGTTTCTGCGGTGGCTAATACGTGCGTCTTAACTCCTTTTAAAGAGAGTTTCTACTATCAGATAAAACCTAAACATAAGACATTAATCGCGAAAATGAATATGGTTTTAACTGGGTTAATGGTAGATTGATTATAATTCTTGATAAAATACCTTTTGTGCCGTTATATTGCGTAACAATATTACGTATTCTTTAATTGTCACTTTGCGCGTACAATTAGAATGATTGGATAAGTTGGAAGATCGTAAATAATATTATTCGTAGCTCGCAAATTCGCGAACACATTTTTAACTGTAGAAATGAAAAAGAGATTGAACATAACTCTCGACAATCCGGATTCTTGCTAACAATGTTGCTTAACGGCATGATGTTCTTAATTTCCTCTTTGAATTCGAATGGAAAAAGAGCAGATAAAAAGCAGAACGAAACGAGTTAGGAATGCGAGCGATATATCTTACGCAAACTCAGAAGAATAGCAGATCTTTCACGCAAATTAATTTACGTGCCAAAACCGAGCGGTAATGGAAGAAATTGCGGGGGGAAAAAATGCGGACGGTGCGATAACTCAGCTTTCAACCTAATAACAAGAATAAGCGAAAAGTGAGAATAATGGTAACGTCGCGCGAAACTTCGCCCCGAAGAGTTCGTTTTTAAAGAATGTCCGCTATTATTGAACATCGACAACTTGAAATTCGCACAATGGGCTGGGTCAAATTCTGCACAATACTTTCGATATATCGTGCATTCTTCCCTATTGAATTTTTATCGGTCATGCGTATTGCGTATCGTGGCGGAAATTCGGACATATAAATTGAACTATTCGTCATATTCTATTTATCCATTTGTTAATCCAAATCGATAGTCGATAATAATATTTCACGTTTAACGGACGGTAATGATTAAATACAATTAAAATTATTCTATTATGACAAGACATTTTTCGGAAATTTGTTTTAAAATGTAGAGTAAAACTGAATTTTTTCAAACAAATTTATTTAAAGAGTTTTCCATAAAAATCAAATTAATCTATTTTTTTTATAAATATCTGAATTATAGCACCAATTTGTTTCTTATCAGTAGCATAGCGTGAGTAATTTTGTTTCGATAAGAATCAAATAAAAAACGAGAAATATAACAATTTAACATTGCAAATATTCTTTTGTTAAGAGAAATTTGTAAAATTTTATAAATAATAACTGAAAAAATTGTATACTTTAAAATTGTATACTTTAAAAAAATTTTATGCTACACATTTTCTTCTTTACTTTATTAATGTTATAAAAAAAAGATAAATATAAAATATTATAAGATAAACACAGATAGAAAATAATTTTTTTGAAAAGACCAAACTAGTTCAAAGATTTTTTTTATCTTTTTCTAAATGTTCTCAAAATATTAATTAAAATCTAAAACTTTGTTCTTCTATCTATATTTTTACTTCTTTCTATTATATTTTTGCAATAAATGGTTTGAAGATAAAAAGTTTTTGTTCATTAAAAATTTAAAGTCTTCTTGTTGGATTTTTTCGTCTTTGTAAAAAACCCTTTATTTATATATTCTTTCAATTATATCATTTATGCAAAATGTTTAATCTCGATTAATCAATTTACAAGAGAGAAATGATATATCGAAGTGCAGTGGTAATCCTGTTCCGCTAATTCGCTTTACGCTAAAATCGTAAACTGCTTATACTCTTTCAAACAGATCCATTCTCTATACAAATGCGGTGCGAGATCTAATGGTTGATTAAGCGTAACGTTCGTACACAACAAATCGATCATCGGCCTGGTTAATACCAGAGTTAACAATTGTGATGATCTTATTAATTAACAGTGACGTTCCATGATTGCGAGTTTAACGCTACGTCAAATCAAGCACCGTCCATTATTATTAACACATTAAATCGTAGATTCAATAGCGAGCGATTTCGCATGCTCGCGGATGCTGCGGTATTCGCTGAGCTATTTAACGTCGAAAATGAAATAGCGATTTTTCTCGATGTCCTAACTCAGGGCTTTTTGTCTCCAGATCTAAACGAGAAATCTATCTATGACATTTCATACGGTGAAAATTATTCTGTAGAGGCAGAAGGGCTCTTATTGCATTCTTTCTTTACTATTTTATGTGTTATATATTCCGCGCACGAAGATTTATCGTCATCTGCATCTCATATATCTTTATTCCGTTCGCATAGAGACACTTTCGATCCCGCAGACACGCAATCAAATATTGAAACATCTTGGCCTTGCAAATAAATGATTAGTTTGTTCGAGCGGCGAAAGTAAATAATAAATCGGAGAAGAAGCGCGAGACGAATCTTATACATTATGTATCTTATGCTGTATAATATGGCGATTGGTTGTGAGTTGGTGGTCGAATTGAAGTTACGCCGAGGAGATCCTATTATGGGGGAGGAGAAGACGTATGTTGTAATATTCCATTATTCAGTTTGTCACCATTTTGAATTATTTAAAAAACCGTAGGATATGATAAAATCGTGCACGGTCGCGAACAATTCACACGATAGAAAGATTTTCGGCATCAAGCAGCAACGCTCGGCAGCATTCCGGTATCATCGTATTTAATTAAACGCGATCGATCGGCTTATTTCCAGCGATTTGAATCCGAAAGACCATCATCCGGGCGCCTCTCCACAGTGTCTCATTTCCGTCGCGGTAATTAATTTATATTAATCAAGCCGTATAAAATTCTGTCCGCTTCCCTTCGTCTCTCGCGCGTTCTACTCAATCCACGGCTTTTCAAACTTTTTAATCGGTTTCTACAAAGTTTCCTCCTTTCGATAACGCTGTTCTTTCCCGCTGGACCACCGCCGCAATAATATAACTTTATCCACGCATCCGCGCGGGAAACGACGCTTGATTGTGAAACCACCACATATCGTAACGGCGATGAGATACCATTTCTCTCTTTATTTTTATTACGTTTTCTCTCGCGCTTTATCCTCCCTACGCTCAAAAATGCGGAAATGTGGAGATTCGAACTGTAAGTCATATTGGATAGTTAATAATCTCCTTTATACATAAAATACTTGATTATTGCTCTTATTTCCTTTTGTTTGAAACACGTGTCTGAATTTTCATTCGTTTTATCTCTGTAGTTTTATATTTTATATTTGCTAATAATCAGTTAAGAGGATTCATAAAATAATTTGAAAGAAAAGTATTGCTTTTGAAATCTTCGAAGAAACGAAATCTTTTATATTATTTTGTTTAAATATAAATTTAACGGATTAATCAGTGTAAGTATATCGATTCCTTGATGAGAAATTTATTTGATTACATCTGTTATATTTAATTATTTTTAAGAAATTGAACGTGCCTTTACAAAATAATTGTAGCATCGTTAATAAAGTTTTCTAAAGTCAGATCTACAATGAAGCTCTCATATTTTTCAATTTGTTCGAAACTACAATCTCAATATTGTAAAATAAAAGTGCAAGTCTTAAAAGATCAATTTGTATATTAGTTTCCTAATGAGAAATTCCTTCGATTATTATGTCTGTTATTATACTTAATTATTTTTAAGAAATTGAACGTGCTTTTACAAAATAGTTACAGCATCGTTAGTAAAGTTTCCAAAAGTCAGACAGCCTACAATGAAGCTCTTATATTTTTCAATTTCCTCGAAACGACAATCTCAATATTGTAAAGTGCATCCTCGAGATTATTATTATAATTAAATGTTAACTCTGGAATTGTGGAGGCGCGGTTTGACTTCTGACAAAATCTGTGCTTTACAATGGAGAATAAGAGCGTAGCAAACTAGACCAAAAGTTCCGCAGGAATCTAATTATTGGAGACGAATCCGCAGTAAACACGAAGTACTTTAAGTACTCCATGCCACTAACACGCGTATTGCATGCTGAAAAACGAGACAATACGGATCATCGGGGTAATTAGGATCGGTACACCCGGGAGTTACTTGTTAAGAAAAACCGAAAGTTCTTTATTGAAATAAAACAAAGTTGCACAAAAACACTTCACGTCATTGGCAAGCAACGGGAAGCACAAAATCGAGACTTGATGAGAAAGTTAAGAGCAGTAGGAGAAAGTAAAAAGTTTCCGATAAATCAACAGTCTTCCATTTGTCATTCATCATTTTCCAACGGATTCTGAGTATATTGATTAAATGCGGATATAAAAATTACACGACAAAATAATATTTAATATTAGACGATAATAAAATGAATGAGATGCGCAAAACCGTGTTTGTGCTACGATAGTATTGTTCGAAAAATAAATGCAAACAACATCCGTCGCAATCTCATAAAGTCTCGGCTCGAGGATGTAACATGTAGGTCGGATGTACTCTGGAGAAAATCTCACTGCGTCACAGCAGTAAGAAAGAAGATTTAGGGAGAGTGCAGGACTGGCGACAGAACTCGCCACGGGCGGCGAGTTTAAATGCGGAAGAACCAGAAAAACTTAGAGAATTGCCGAGCGGCATTCATGATGAATATGAAACCGGAAAACTCCGCGTTAAAAACTCCGTCGCCGCAACGTCATCCGTTGCGACTTTATCCCTTTTGATGAACGTGAATTTTTAACTTCATGTATCAGCATACTCCTCTAACTCACATCAGCTTTATTACGTTAGAAGAGTAGACTTGCAAACTACAAAAAATTTCATCTATTTCGCGGATATTTCTAAAGTAATATTTTTGCTTAAACTTTCTAAAATTTTTTGATTCTTTATAAACCTAAAATTGAAGGAAAAGAAATATATTTATATAATTATTATATTATATAATTATTATATAATTATATTA
>Ga0157364_1008983_pt1 | contig 10362 bp, 5 predicted proteins | sample AttsexASBM2_FD_111476 | JGI IMG/M metagenome (GOLD analysis project Ga0157364, IMG submission 111476) | Fungus gardens microbial communities from leaf cutter ant in Ribeirão Preto, State of São Paulo, Brazil - Atta sexdens ASBM2 | ecosystem: Host-associated > Fungi > Mycelium > Unclassified ... | reverse complement strand
TGGTATACACATGGCTGTTTAGGGTAGGTTAGAAATAGCTAGCACGGACCATGGGTCCTAGGTATATAAGGTAGACTATCTTGTACAGGGCTCTCTATCGAGTTCTCTTGTGTTAACCCAATACAAGGTTCTTTCTATTGACCATCCCTAAGATCTTTAGTTTGTAACAGAAATGGCCTTGTTTGCATAGAAATTGATGTATTGCTGAAAAGATAATTTCTGGTTGAATATGAATCCAAGATACTGCCATGTACTCTTGGGGCATATAACATGACCTCTTAGGAGTATAAGGTCCAGTGGAGGAGGATCAAATACTCTATGCAATCTAAAAAAATGAAACACTTCTATTTTCCTATGTTTCATAATTAGTCCAAATTTTATAAGAAGAAATGAAATGATATTGTAATTACAATAAAGGTTCACATTTGAAACCATTATAGATTTATTCTGTGAAATGAAAAGACTATCATTTACAAAAGAAAGAGTAGAAACTGGAATTTTTAGATTTTTTAATTGTTTTTCAAAAATATGAAAAATAGAAGAAAGATATAAAGCAGAAAGAATTGGAGAAAGAGTAGATCCCTGTCTGACTCCAATATCAACATTGAAAAAAGGAGAAGAAAAACTGTTTTAGAAACATTTGGTTTTTCTATCTACTAAGTAGTTTCAGAAAAAGGACAAGATTTTTGGGTCAAAACCAGCTTTGTCCAGTATTAAGAGGAGAAGTTGGTGATTTAACAATAGAAAGAACTGTGCAATATCAAAAGCTGATATACTGGTGGTAAGGTTTTTTACCCAACCTGTACAAATGAAGTGGGTAAGTGCAACACCTGCATCTGTAGTAGACCTCTGTTTAAGTCCACCTAGTTGATATGAATGAATGAAGTTATTAGAAATTGGCAGAAACTGCAATCTTTCACCAATAACCTTCTCAAATAGTTTGTTGATTGTGTTAAGCAAGACAATAGGTCAATAGGCTTTAGGAGAGTCATATGACTCCTTGTTAGATTTGGGAATAACTATGGTTGTCAAAACTTTAAAGTGTGTTAGCTAATGACTTATATCAATACATGTATTAGTAATATTGATAAATTTATTAAGACATGCAATATTTTTAATGATCTTCTTGAGGTGTCTCCAAGACAATTTGTCTAGTTCAGGAGTTAAGGAATTGTTGTATTTCTCAATTGTACTGAGAAGTTCTTCTTTTGAAAAGGGATTCTATTTCATAGTTTCTTTACTAGAAACTTCTTTTAGTAATTGAGGATCTATTTGATGATCTTGAGCCAAATTAAACAACAGGTAGAAAGCCTGCCATAGATCGTCAAGTTTGATACATAGTCAACTGTTGTATTGTATAGCTTCTATTGCTAGAAGCTTACATTTCTTGACCCAGTTCATAAGTTTTCATGGTCTATACTTCTTATTAACAATTTCTTGAATTTTTAAGTCAAAGAAATTATATTTTGTCTTTCTAACTATGCTCTTAAATCTTCTCCAGTCTTTGATTTGTTTGTATTGTCTATAAGTCTTGAAATCTCTGTGACAATTTTCATCCCACCAATCCTTTAAGTGTTTAGTAATATTAATGACTTTTGAGTACTTATACCATATTCTTTCAGTATTGCTAGTGAATAATTGAACAATTTGTTCAAAGACTTCTTTACTTTGAATATTCTCTGTATTAAGTCCCTCAATGGCTTCTATTAGTTCTTTTATGAAAATTTTCTCTTCTTCACTATTCTTAACTAACATTCTTTTCCTTGTTTGAATATGTTTCTCAAAAATAGAGATATTGATGTTAAGAGGAGTATGATCTGAAGTCAGTCTCCAGTCAGGATAGATGGTATAATTGTCATATTCCAAAGATTCCAGCCTGAGGAACATAAGATTGATTACTGAGTTTGAATCTTGATGATTGTCCAAATACCTAGTAGAAACTTGTTCAGTAGGTCTAGATAGTTCTAAGTGTAAGAAGTCTGCAACTTTATAAAAATGTCACTATGAGAAGAATAATATGGAAAATTTGGGTCCTAACTATTCCCCAGACATAATAAGAACATTGCTGATATTGACTTTAGTATCCTTAAGATACCTCAATGCCATCTGAGATGAATCTGAATATACATTAATTAAAAAGTAAACTGAACCATAATTAAAGAAAGAAACATAAGAAATATCTCTGTAATTAAGAATGTCTTTTTGTAAAGAAAACTGAAGAGAGGACAGTTGGATATTGATGTAAGTTATGACTCTGGGATGGTCATTACTTTGAGAGGAATTCCTGGAAAATGTGATCTAGTTAGGATAATTAGGCACTTCTACCAATTCTTTGCCTTCTTTGTTTTTTGAACTCAGTATGAAGTGTATGAAAGACCAAGATGGTTCTTGGATGAAAATGATGTCAAAGACACATTGTGTTTCAAGAATAGTGTTGATGATAAAGTTATTCTTATGAAAATTTTGAAAGAAAATTTTGATATTCTTCAAAATTATGCTTGAATATTGTCTATAGCTGAATAAGTCAATTGTATTCTGTTCTCACAAAGCTCTTGATACTTTTCATTTGTAATTGAATCTGTGTTTCTAGAAGGGACAATGGTTAGAGTCCACCTGATGATCACCTCAACAATTTGAACACTTGAAAGAGTGAGGGCACAGCTTGCCCTATTTAGTTTTCAGTCTAGAAGGATTAGTTTTGGGGTTAGCTTTACAATACCAAGCAAAGTGCCTATGATGTTTGTATTTATAGGAGCTATTGCACTTTACACACTTAGTTCCTTGAGTTCTGTATAAGAACATCATATGTTTTCACTTCTAGCAATTCTTACACTGGGGAACTTCAGGATTCATATTTGCACCTCAGATAGTTGCAATATAGCTTCCAATATTGAAAGACTTGTTGATAAGATTTTTAGCATTAAACTCACTTTGAGCATCTCATATGTCAATTCAGATGATAGCCATATCAGATTTAGACAAAGCTTTAATGACTCACAGTTTTGATACAGTGATAAGTTGTTGAATACATGATTGGACTTGATGATAATTGTTTCAACAAAATCTGATGAGATAGAAACATTAGAATTTTCAATGAGATAAGAAATACCTATTATTTTCAAATAGAATTTTGATTGTGGGAGCCTAGACAATTCAATATCCTCAGAGTTGATATTTTTCACATTTTTGACAAAATTTTCAATGACCTGAATGTCGGAAGGCAATGCTATATTATTAGTGACAATGGTTATATTTATGGGTTCCTTTCAAATATAATCTGCCATTAGATCTGATTTGATGCTTTTAAGAGCTCTGTTGATATTAGCTACATAATTGCTGACAGAAGTCATGAACTTGTCAGCATTCTCTTTGCCTATAGGAATGATAATTTGTTTACAGAAAAGACCTTTGGTAGTCATTTTGATGCAAGGTTTGGACTTACCAAAATTGTTCATGATTTTTTGTATATTTTCAATTTTTTTAGCCAGCAAATTGGGGTAGTTTTACTTTAATTTCAATATTTCTGAAACACTAGGACCTGTTGCTTGAGTGTACAATTTGTTTTGTGGTGCTTTGTTCACTGTTGCTTTTTTTCTTTTCTTTACTAAAAAATTTGGATTTTTCCAATATCTTCTTGAATAGACAAGCAGAAGGAAGTTTGACAATTTCTACTGCCTTGTCCTTAGATGAACCAGAAGTTGATGAAGATTTGGTTTTTAGAACCTTGGGAGTAAATTTGCTGGAAACTCTGGTTCTGAAAGAGCTATTACCATTAATGTCAATACTATTCCATTTGGCCTTATAGATGAAAGAGATAAAATTTCACACAGCTTCACCAAGATCTTTGAGTTGAGGAATATTGTTAACGGATCCTACTTGGACCTCCCTTGACCTAATAAAATCAGCTATATGTAACAAAGAAGTGTAGATGTTCTTGGCATCTATTTCCAAGAATTCCATAGTATCAAAAAGAGGATGAGGATGAGCTTCACTATCCCAGGCTTTAGGTTCCATAGGTTTGTTGATATTGTAAGCTAATGGAATTTCATAATGACTATACTGTAAGTTATTTTCTGAAGGAACTGTTGTCTCATGTTCAACTTATGAAGAAGGTGTGCTGTTTAAGATCAGAACCTCATTGACAGCATCTTGTTTTCTAGTCTTGTTTCTGATATTGGTATTCTGGTCCTGGTTATTCAATGTATCCTGCTGGTTAGACTGGTATAATAGATGGAAATTCTGAGATTCAACTTGTTCAGCCTAGTCAAGTTTTATATTTTCCACTTCCATTTTGTCAGCATAAATTTGGGATGATGCATCAGAGTGGATGGAAGAATCCCTTGGAGAGTTTGGACTTGGTGCAGACTACTATATAACCTAATCCATAATCTAACATCATAGTGTTTTCCTATTATAGTTCCATATTCTCTTTTGAACTCTTATCTGCTCAGTATCTAAGCAAGTAGTTTGCTCATATAGCTATACCATTCCACTGTTCTAGACATCTAATGGGATTAATCCCAATTCATCTTTTTTCTAGAAGAATCCTAAAAAATACTTCAAAATCTCTCAAAATTATTCTGGCCAATAACAATCCCAATTGGGTTAATATACAGAAAGTAGAGAAAACTCTATCACTTCAGAAACTGCTGCAAACCAACAACTCTTTCAATCAATAGATCTTTTAGCTAAGGCTCTTAGAAAACTTATAGCTAACCTAACTTCTACAACAAACTCTATATCTCCTGTAGCAAGAATCTAAATATCTGACACCTTCAATAATACAGATTTAGAGAAACTAGAAAGTTTTTTTATTCTAGTATCAACTTTATTTTTGTGCAAACTCTATACAGTTTACCATAGATGTTATAAAGGTAAATTTTGTAATAACTTTTTTAAACAGAAGTTGTACAAAGTTAGTTTAAGATCAGGTTGGACTAAGAAGAACAAAAAGTCTACCAAGATTGGATCCAGAACTGATTACAATTCACAAAAGAGCTGTGCTCATACTTTAAATCATCTGATTTCATTGGAAATGTGGCTGTCATACTTGATAATCTGTAGATGGAGTTTAGTGATAAGATTATTTCTTATAATATCAATTTCATGGGATATGTATTCTAGCTAGGCTAGAGAAATAATATTCTATGCTATTGGTACTACTAAGAGCTTTCTAATTGGATCCAGAATTCTATCTGTATGCAAGAAGAGAGAGAGCTTATATCTTTTCAAACAATGTATTCTTTAGCTATAGTTATTGATAACTATTATTAGAAAAAATAAAAGGAGTATATACATGCTTACAATTTTTTATCTATCTCTCTGTATCAAACTTCCACATCTACACTTCTTACTAGAATAAATTTGAGTAGAAAATTTGTGAAATTTCTTCTTTAAATTAACATCTCTGAGAAATTAAATAGTAATGGTAAACTGATTCTTAACAAGTGAAAAAGATACTTTAACAACAATCTGTATATATATTGTAGAGAGAAAAGTTAGAGTAGAAGATTGCTTCTATTATTCTTTAAGCAAGCAATATAAAGTTCTAAGCTAAATATGTGGAAGCTATCTCTTTCATACCAGAAGTAACCATTAGGCCTAATGTTAGAATCTAAGATGGTAAACTTATTTCTTTTCTTCTTTTATTTAAGTCTCTTTTATTTTTCTATTTTGATTCTTCTCTAGCCTTTCTGTGTCAGAACTGCTAAAAGATGGACTTGGTTCTATTTTCACTCTCAACTTCTATTTCCTTATTTTAGAATAGTAGTATTCTTTTAGGACTTAGCAAAAAGTAAGAAAGGTAACATCACACATAACAGTTATAAGTCACAAAGACATGATAGAAGTGTGACATATCACAGTCACAGATGTCACATGATTATAGAAGGTGACAGAACCTACTAGAAGACCTTAGTCATAACTTTAGGATAGGCAGTAGCTATTGTACACAGACTATGGTCTAGAGTATATAAGGTAGACTAGGTTGTAATGAGAATCCCATCGAGTTCTCTTGTGTTCCTCAATACATGAGTACACTTTCGCTCTAACCCTTTGAGCTCAAGTCATAACATTTTGTCTCTTTTCTTATTTTAAACTTAGTAAAGAGGAGACAATATTATATTATATGTGACTATCACAGATATTACAGTAATATAATAAGACATGATAGCTATTACAAGACAGTTATAACATTATGTAACATTTACTCATAATATTTAGAGTAGGCTAGATGTAAAGTATATGTAGGTCATATACCAAAAATATGTAAATACATTTGTACTAGAACTCCACTGAGTTCTCTTGTATTTACTAATACAAGGTTGCTCTTTTGTCTCTATACTAGGACTTAAGTTATAATACCTAACTATACAGTTGGAAAACTAGAATATAGGCCATATTAATTTTATTTGTGTAACTATGAGTTTAATCTGCCTTAATACTCATCGCTTCTTTTCCTCTTACCACCATCTTGTATGGTAGCGCCTATTGGAAAGTTTGCGAATAAATTCTCTTTTTCAACTCATTTCAGCAGATCTAACATGGCTTCAAACTTCAATACCTCTATACCTCCTATGTCTAACAAAATTAACTTAGGGATGGACATTCAGTTGGGAGTATCTCCTGCTATCAATTCTAAAGAGCGAGGGTGAAACCCCTTGCCTTCTGCTAAATCTTCTAGAGAATCTTCTTTAGCTTCTTCTGGCCGTTCGACTCCTTATCATGAAAGAATGGACATGGACGTTGTACCTGAGATTGAAGAATCAAACACTGAAAGTCGTGAACTGTCTTACAAGACAGAGCAGGAAAAAACTATCAGAGTTAGTATGGCGGCTAACCAACAGGCTAACCAACAGGTACCCATGAGGCCCCTGGATAGCAACAATGAGGCTAACCCTACACATGGTCAACATGAGGAAGACGTCATCAACGTCCAAATTCCGTATGATCTCAATGCCCCTACAGAACCAGAACTATGGAGTGGGTTGTTCCACCCCATCTCTCTTCACAGTTCAATAGAACATTTTGCATCGGACTCCAAGAACATCAAGGTCATCCTTAATTTCTTGGCTAAATACATCCTTAACAAACAGGTAAACGGTAACACGGCAAACAATCTCGGCGATTTCGATGGCATGGGTGATGCCATTTGGAACTTCATCTCAGCGGTATATGGGGCAAAATGGGATGTTTTATACACTGACAATAAAACTAATACTCTTAGGGCTAAAATATCGTCCAAATTTACTCCAAGAATTCCGGCACCAAACGGTAACAACATGAAGGATATTCCTAAATCTACTCTGGTCACCATCAACAAGGCCCCTTCTCTTCCTCCTTTGCCTGCCAAGTCCAAAAAGGAAATCAACTCCATTTCGAAATACTTCCATTCGAAGAAAAACTCAGTCGAAAACAACAACCAGCTGTCCAAAACAAACTCTGGGAAATCTTACGCCCAAGCGTCCAAACCTTCAGTCAATATGTCCGAAGTTCTGAAGATCAAAGAAGCTTTCCTCTCTCTAAATGTTCAAAAAATCGATCAAGTAAACAACATCGTTAATGGGCAAAACATGGCAAAACCCCACATCAAAATGACCACCAAAGGACCATCGAGAAAACATGTTATCATTCCTATGAGTAGTGATAACATTTCATCTTTCATGAAAAACTCTTCAGCACATGTGGCTAACATTAACAGATCTCTCCAAAACGCTAAAACTGATGTTTTAGTAGACTATATTCGATCTGACAACACAGGTATTTCAGTCATAGTCAACAAGATAGCTCAGCAATCAGACATGTCTATAATCGACAACTACATCAAAAACTCTAATGACATCAACTCTCTCCAAGTTGAAGATGCTCGCCTCCCTATGTCCAAATCGTACCTCAAGATCATTGGTATTCCTTACTACCCCTATTCGGATGACCGCCAAACAAAACTCACCTCGAATGATATCGAAAATATTCTCAAACAAAATCACATATTCGATAACATTTCTCTTACTTCAAAACCGAGAGTTATCAAAGTCTCCCCGAAGTCAGATATGGCCTTAGTCTGGATCAACATTTGGGACGTCCAGAGCAGTAAGAACACAAAAATGCTCATTAACAGGTGTTTCAATGTAGGAAACTTCATCGTCACTATCAGAGGCGCTAACATGAACCCTGGCGTCCCACTTTGCAAGAATTGTTGGAAATGGGGTCACGCCACCCTGTCGTGTAGGATTCAGGGAGCAAGATGCGTGAAATGCAACAGCCCTCACAAGTCAGAACATCACAGAGAGTTTGGTTGGTGTTGTAAGGCTAACGATAAAACCAACCCACCAAGACTTGAAACCAAGAAGAGCGAACCTTGCTCTCATTTGTTCAAATGCTCCAATTGTAAATGAGATCACCAAGCTGACTCCATTCATTGTCCATTTTGGAGACATCAATTCAATTGTGAGTGGCATGTCAAAAAGTATACTGAGATCTGTGAGAACAGGTCGAAATCGCTTCGTTCCAGCGTAAACGCCAATCCCAACTAATGATTGTGTGCAAACTTAGGATTTTCTCACAAAATGTTTGCAAGAATTCCCTCATCCTCAATACAATACTCGAAACTCAAAATCACTTCGATATCATTCTAATCCAAGAACCTCTGTGGTCTGAAATTCAAAAAATTCCTTGTTCTTCAAATTGCGATGGGGAACCCCTTGTAGGAACCTGCCACCATCCAAACTGGACCTCTTTTGCAAGATTGTCTCCAAGCACTGATGACTCTCCAAGAGTTATCATTTACATTAACATTCACCTTTCTTCTCTGCGTTTTCTTCTCCGTAAAGATATTTTTGATCATCGCGACGTTTGTCTCATATCCTTTTTCAACAACTGTGTTTGTTATTACATTTTGAATGTCTATTCAGACTCTTCGCATTCGGCTTTAAAGTATCTCAAGGATACTGAAGTCAATATTAACAATGTTCTCCTTATGACGGATGACTTTAACATCAGAGACAGTTTATGGGACCCGTCTTTCCCTTTTCATGCTTCTATTAGTGATGATCTTATTATGATAGCAGATTCTTTCGAACTCTCTCTCTCGTCCCTGACTAATCCAGGTCCTACTAGATTTTCAGATACTGCTGGAGAATCGAACTCCGTTATTGACCTTATGTTTCTCTGGCATGGTTCTGATGAACTGGATAATCATTTTATTCTATCTGAATGGCGTCTCTCTTCAGACCACGCGCCTCTCATCATTGACATTCCTATCTTTGAAGAAACCATTCAAATATCCAAACTCGCTATATCTCCGAACAGCAAACAAGAAACCGATTTCATCAAGGATGTTATTTCTAATTTCAGCAAATTGGACACATCTAATATCGAAAGCATCGACAAACTAGAACAAATTGTCAATCAACTCAGCGTAATTGTCAAACAAATGTGGGTTAAAAATGCTAAGAAATCTAGATACTCCAAACATTCCAAGCAATGGTGGTCAGAATCTTGTAGAAGTACTCTCAATACATACAGGTCGGAGAGAAGCCGCGAAAATTGGAAGTCTTTCAAACTGGTGGTCAAGAATGCCAAGCAAACGTTCTTCGATGATAAAATCCACGAAATCGCGAACAAAAGTCGAGGCCCATAAGAATTGATGAATTGGGTCAAGAAGAGAAAACTCCCTGCGATTGAGACCATCAAACATAACGATCATCCTTGTCTCACCCCCAAGAGTCTATGGAATGCCCTACACAGTACTTTCAACACAGCGCTCCATCGCCAAGTTGATGTCGAAATTCTTTATGAATTGACATAAAAACTGTCTCAGAATTGGGGTCCTTTTTCTAAATATGAGTTCTTATCAGTGATTAGCAAATGTGCTGACTCATCTTTGCCTGGACCTGATAGGCTGACATGGTGTCATTGGAAAACCATTATCAAAAATGACGCCTGTCTTTCCAAAATCATTAATATCGCTGATGCCTGCATTAACCTTGGATATTGGCCTAGATATTTCAAAGTATCTACCACGGTTGTCATACCAAAGCCAAACAAATCGTCATATGATAACCCAAAGGCCTTTTGTCCTATCATCCTTCTCAACACTCTAGGCAAACTCATAGAAAAAGTAATTGCCAAACGACTCCAATTCACAGTTGCCTCCAACAACTTCATCCATCTGAGCCAACTTGGAGGTCTTAAATTCAAATCCACCGCGGATGCCGGCATTGCGCTTATCCACATTGTTCGGTCGGGTTGGGCCAAGGGAAAAGCCACTAGCTCCTTAGCTTTTGACATATCCCAATTTTTTCCTTCTTTGAACCATCGCTTCCTCGTTCTTATTCTTGAGAAAGCTGGTCTTGATCCTAAAGT
>Ga0157364_1008982_pt1 | contig 10362 bp, 3 predicted proteins | sample AttsexASBM2_FD_111476 | JGI IMG/M metagenome (GOLD analysis project Ga0157364, IMG submission 111476) | Fungus gardens microbial communities from leaf cutter ant in Ribeirão Preto, State of São Paulo, Brazil - Atta sexdens ASBM2 | ecosystem: Host-associated > Fungi > Mycelium > Unclassified ... | reverse complement strand
TTTTCAACATCTCTACTTTATTAATTATTAAATAATTTTCTCGACTATTTTAAGAAGGAGAATCGAAATTAGCACTTTTTTATTTCAGAGAAAATTAAGAGTAAAACTTGTAAAAAAGGATTCAGATTATAGATGAAGAATTAAAAAGAAAACAACAGACTTTAGTCATATGCATAAAGCTCCTTCAAAAATTGACATAAACATTCTGTATTTAATGAAAAATAAATTAAAAACTGATATTATCAAAAAGTAATATTTATTTTTATAACAATTTCAATATTTCGTTTTTTTTTTTATTTTTATTATTATTAGTATTTTTTTGAGGGAATAAATTAAAGGAGCTTCATACTTACTGCCATACTTGTGTGTAAAAGATACACGCATTTATATTTGTAAAAAGTTTTAAGACCAAATAACTGCATTCATTATGTATTCTTATGTTATTGAATCGTTCATTATTTTCGTAAAATAAAATTTTCGTAAAATTTAAAAATATTCTCGCACACGTACAAAATAAATGCATCATAGGAATATAATATTTCGTTATCGTCTCTTGTACACGATAAAAAACATGACGTAATATCTAAGAAAGCACATCGCTGTTGTTACGTGCCTCTATCCCAAGATGAAATAATTTCATGCTTGAAACAATGCGACCGACCTAGTTTTTTTCGATCGGAATTTCTTGCCGCTTGCGCTGTGATTCAGTATAACGATAATCGTGACATTGATATTTTTATTATGTAATCGGATACGACATGTGCATCGAACATCGGACACGCATCAGACATATTTACGCATGAACACGCGTGTACTCCGCAAATTTTAATCGCTTCAGGAAGAAAACTGACGGCTCGCCGCAGTATTCAATTACCCGCGTTCTATTTCAGCTGACGGTTTTGTCACGATCGGTAGAAACCTGCTAAGAACATCGTTAGCACAATAGATAACAGCGAATATTGAGAATATCTCTCGAGTACTATGTATGAAAACTGTAACTTATATATAGTCTTTTTTTTATATTAGTATTTTCTTCTCGTAACCTATATTTATTTAAATTAAATTAATTTTGCTTGATATTTGTTTTAACAATAATAATATGATAAGATATTAGGCTCATTTTAATGAGTAAGATATAGATAATAGTTTCTTTAAACAAATATATAACATACTATCTTGATCAAAAAGTTCCCGGAATTCATTCAGAAAATTAAAAATACAGTTTTATTCATCAAAAGTGATATTGTCCCCTTCAAAGTACTCTCCATCGACTGCAACGCACTTATGCTAGCGCTTGATCCAGCTCTCGAAACATTTCTGGAACTCTATTGTCGGTATAGCCATCAGAGCTGTCTTCGATTTTTCCATTACCTCCTTTCGGCTGTTAAAACGCGTTCCCCGTAATTTTTTGACTCGATCGAACAGAAAAAAATCACAGGAAGCCATATCAGGTGAATTCGATGGCTGTTGGATGGTATTCGTTTCGTTCTTGGTCAAAAATTCACTCGTTGTTGCAAATTCAACTCCATTTCTAAAACTATAAAAAATCGAAAATACGTGCAGAGGTAGATGTACTCAAGACGGCGTAACTTTTACAAATGGTCAAGCTGTGGTGATAAAATTTGGTGGGAATGTCAATGATAGATGTAGCAATTTAACTAAAAAAACAGAACTCAAATCAGCTGACTCAAAGCATCACCTGGTGATAATTTCGGGAACTTTTTGATCAAGATAGTATATTTAGAATAAATAATAAATGAGAATAAGTACGACATAAAAGAATAAGACGAAAAAATCAAGAAGAAATGCTAACTACGGTCAAAGACATACAAATGTAATTATATATACGTATAGATGTTGGAATAATAATTCTATATAGTATATGTAATTTATTTTAAACACATTTACTTTTCAATTGTTGCGCGCCGATTCAGGACTTGTAATCAAAATGAATTGAAATAATAATAATAAATACAAATTAAATTTGATCGTCAATTTCAAATAAAAGTATATTTGAATTAAATTACATATAGAATTATTATTCCAACATCTAACTTTGACTTTAAATGATTTTTCTTTTTACTTAATATATTTAAAATTATTTAAAAAATTATTTATTTGTTAATTAGCTTAATATTTTATCATATTACTATATTTATTTATTTTTATATATTTATTTATTCATATTATTAAATTTTTATTTTTATTAAGGAAAGATATTTCTATATGTTGTATTTATTTTTATTACTGAGAGTATTCTTGATATTTTTAGATTTACTTCACCTACTTTGATTGCTTGATAAGCATATCATTATAATAAATATTATTAATAAATATTACGATGAAAGATCTTTTTAGGTGATGACGTCGGCTATCGAAATTTTTCATCACGTGCATCACTATATAAATCGACGTGCGCGAGAAAAGGACGACACGATCCCGATGTTACCAGAGGAAAGAAATCCTATTTTCTTCGTATATCCCATTTGCATGCTACTGAGCTTTGTTCTTCTAATCCTCTGGCTTATTAAAAAAATAGTTGCCGACAGGCCTATGATAGTAAATTTTTTTCCAAAATTGTTTAATGTATAAAATATAGACAACAAATTCCTTTGCGATTAATTATAATGGATATAATTCTTGACACAGTTTCGAAAATCTTACAACTAAAAAATTTGTGTTAAATTTAATAAATTTTACAAAAAATTGTCTCAAACGATTTAAACAAATTTTATGTTAATTTAACATAAAATGAATGTGTGAATGAAAAAAACAAACATTAATATTAAAATAAAAATACACTTTAACACAATTTGGAAACAATAATTTGGCAACATATTTATTCAGTAAAATTAGCATTTATTATGTATTAAATTAATACATATATATTTATCTTTTATTTATTTATTTAAAAATTTAAATTTTAAAATTATATTATTTCTATGTATTATTCTATATATACTCTTGCTTTTTATTCATTAATTTATAAATTGTTTTATTTTAACACTAAAAAATATTACCAATTCAAATAACATAATCACATAAATTAACTCAGATATGTTAAAAAAATTAAATACATTATACATTATAAATTAATTTTAACAAAGACTGATTTTAACACAAAATGCTTTTTACTGTATATCTTTGGAATACTAATGCACAATTCGAGTTTTCTCTCTCTCTCTTCAGTAATGACATATCGCTGATAAAAATGACAAATTTCAATTATAAACTCAATATACACATTTCTCATTACGCAGAATTAGTTGTCACAATACAGATATAACAAATAAAATTTTAACTACGCTATATTAAATAATTATGCGTTGCTGTGAAAATAAACCTGTAAGCCTCTCACAATATGCGTAGCAGGAGCTATTCTGATGCTTGCGACAGGAATAATGGAGATGAAACATGCCGATATATACATCGATGTTACCGAATTTACTGACGAAGAAATACTGGAGCATCCTATCTTTATTCACAACTTTGTAATGTGCATATTGTCGATGTTCGTTATGATTCTGTACCTAATTCAAGCGTGGGTTCTTTTCGACCAATGGCAGTGGGTGCGTGAACATAAAAACAATTATTCATTATTACATATTATATAAGATATCTTTTTTTAATTATTAGTTTTATTTATAATGTATTTTTGTTATGACATTTCGTAAAAATTAACATTTACGTAATTACAAGTTATAATTATTCTTCATAAGAATAATGGTTCATGATTTTATAGAGAATTTGAGATATTGAATGACTATGATTATTAATTTAATAATTAATAATACTTTTATTAAAACTGCAGTTTATATAATTTTTTCAGCCTGCATAATCTTTTTTAATCTCTCTTAAAATTCGTAATTAGATCAATTCAAAACGTAAATATTTGTGGTTTTAGATTCGAAAGGAACAAGATACAAGTATATCAGAGCGAAGTTCTGAATCTAGTATAGATACCGACGAAAATGATTATTCTACAGAAAAAAAGATCGAACACGGTGCTAGAAAGCAGATTGGTGAACTGCTACCAATTCCTGCTTTGGAAGAATTGATCGCCTTCGCTACGATCTCCGATAAGGATGTAAGAATGAAATTTAAGAAGTTTACTGTTTACTTGCAATTCTATTAACGTCTTGGATCTTGATATAGATTATGTTTTTCTTTTTCTTTTTCGTTGAATGAAAAAAGAAAAATGCAAGATAAGGGTTTTATTTTCGATCTATAAAATCTATGACATTGGTCGTTCTAGTTCTAAGATTATCAAATGATCAATAGATCTCTAACTTAACAAATTTCAATGAAGTACAATATTTGCGCATAAAAAAAGATATATTAACATATAGAAAGACAGAAATCCTGAAAAAGATTGTCCTGAGAAAGATAAAGATTGATAATTTTTATAACTCGTAATAAAAATTCAGAAAATTATATTTTCTCTTTAGGATATGGATGACGAACCGATACTTTATTGCTGTTTCGTCGACTGGTACAATAATGTTAAAATGAAAATGGAAAGCAAACCAAAACATGAGTTTCAAGTAATCCATGTCATGTGACGTGCCTAGATTTTTTAAATAAAAATTTAATAATTTATTAAATATATTAAGAATACCGATTGCTGGTACATTGTTTTTGTCGTTGCTTTTCTCAAATCGTTAAATCAGAGAGAAACTTGAAAGAGGACATGAGGACCTTTTTCCTGTAACTGCAAAGTACCGCCGCGCACTACTGCCCTCTGAAGAAGTGGATGTAAACTACACAACAATATCCATTTTTTTGTGGTGGTCCTGATGGAAATAAATCAATAAATAAATTAAAATCTATCAAATGAATTTTAGGTTTCTCTCTGCCTGTATTCATAGTCAGATCTTATATTTAAAATCGTCTTAAGTATAGTCTTAAGATGTTATGAACCAATCAAAAAGCCGTAGTAGTATCTTAGGACATTACTTAAGATGATCTTTGATTTGTTCATCTTGCTTACACTTTTTTTACATTTTTTTACACTTAAAATGAGATAGATATATATTTAGCTCTGAAAAAAGAGAGAGCAAAAATGCTACATAAGTGTAAAAAGTGTAAGCAAGGCAAACAGACCTCTTAAAAGCTATGTTCCAAAATTCACTGTTAGTGCTGAAAATGTATATGTAATGTAAACTGTAAATTTTCAGCTGGCAGTGAATTTTGAAGCACAACCAGTAAAAACCGACTATTGGCCGTAGTACAGACTTGCATAACGCATAATGCATAGTGCATACGGGAATCAACTGAAATTCTTCTTTTTCATGGAATGGGAAGAAAGGAAAGATTCTGATTGGCTGATTTCCTTATGCACTATGCTTTACACGTTATGTAAGAACCTATATTGCGGTCATATGAATATCGGCCTTAATGTCTATTGCACACTGGATACGATGAGAGATGAGCGACGAGCGATATCCAATAGAGAATTTTGCTTTGTATCGTTATGTGCAAAAAAGTAGAGCTTTCACAATTCAAAGCAAATATGTATTGTAAGATTTTTTTTTAAATATCTAATTTTAATCATATTGTTCAAAGTAACACAAATATAGATGTATACAAAGATGGATACAAATATAAGACGAGAATTCCTGAAACATGATGGACCAATCAATGCACTTTATCATATTGCAATTTGCAATTTGAATAAAGTTACAATTCTTCTAATTGTAAACAAACTATATTTAATTTAAAGTAAAGAAAATTTAAATGAATAAAAATGAATCAGCTTGTAAAGGCTCTTCATCACTCAATTTTTAACGGCGGTCCTCTTTTTCTCAGCAAACACAAGTTACATGTAATAATTAATATAATTGTAGTATAACATACGTAATATATTACAGTTCTTACAAATTACAATTAATTGTAAAAGGTATGTGTAACTTGAAATTTGCTGAATTTGAATATCTTTATTATGTATTACATACAAATTTAATATTTTCATGCAATGTATTTATTTAATACCAAAATAAAAAAAACGTAAAGAAAGAATTATAATATGCAAAGTAATCAGATAATACAATATAATAAAATATAATACAATACAAAAAATAAATTTAAATCTTTTTAATATAAAATATAAAATATATGAATTGCTTATACATTTTTATAATTAACATTTTTGCTTATATTTATAAGACATCTCGTATACAAAATGCATGCATATTATAACACAAATGCGTATATTTCAAGAAAATCCGAATTCTGATTCTGCAATAACAATTTTTACGTTTTTGCTTAATAAATCTTTTAATAATACATTGTTTATTAACAAGTTCTTAAACAAAAATTTCAATTCGCATCTCCTACTGTGAAAATAAAAGTTGTTAAATTTTAAGAAACTCGAAATTAAATATTCAAACAAGTTTTAGCGAATTTTGTCCTACGCTATCTACTATCTACGCGCCTGCATAAAAATGAAATTACGAAGTTATGTTTTTTTATGCAGATTTTCAGCTAGTTTTAACTAAACACACTACGTATGTAAATATATTCCAGAGTCTCTATTATTACTAGCAATTATAGAGACTTTGAATACACTTCAAACTTTTCCAATCATATCTTGTTAATTTAAGATTTAATTTAGCAAAAACGAGTTGGAGATCTCCATCACCTTCACTTTTTTTATCGGCAATCCTCTTTTTTTAATAAGTATACTCACTCGTAAAAAAAAAACCGAGCTACTAATAAATTTAATAGTTTTTACAGGTAAGTATATTTTTAATTTATTTTTTATTTTTATGTCTAATTATCATATTGTATTTCGTTAATTATATTGCATTATGATTAGTGAAATACAATAATTAGCAATATATTGCATAACTTTTTTAATATTATTTTTTATTGTAATCCTTTATACATTCAGTAATACAATAATAATTGTTTATAGAATGTATAGTAAATATAATAAAAATTATATTATAGGAGCATAATTAACAAAATTTAATAAGGGATTATACGATAACACAAATTTTTCTAAACCAATAAAATATTGATAAAAGTGGAATGAAATATTAACAATAATTAGATCGTATTTACTATTAAATATTAACTTGCGATTATATAACTTATTAATATCGCAATAAAAAGTCATTAATATATTTACGACAACACTTTTATCGCGTTGAAAATAACTATCCCAATAATTTTATCACATCAAGGTTCTTCCACTTTATGGTACGCTGAAATCTAATACAAAGAATCTTCGTAGTGAAGAATGAATTTAATGTATTCTAATTCTACGTCAAACAAGATTCATTGCAGAATTGCAAGATTGCAAAAAAAAGTTAAGCACTCCATCAAATATTAGCGGTCTTGTTACAGGAGAGTGTGAATCCCGAATCTTTCAAACTACTTACAATAATAATAATTTTGGTAGCATGTCAATTATATACAATTAACATTGTTATTACATTTTTAATATAATATTAAAATTCGCGAAAAAATATGTTCTGCCACACATTACTAAAAATTATGACTTATTAAAAATAAATGGATGGAATGATTTCCTTATGGAATGTTTACGAAGGAATGTATTTAATAATAATAAAATACATGTTATTGTAATTTTTTATATGTACAAAAGTTTCTCGGGTATTGTTCGAGATAAATCGAACCTAATAATAATGGGATTTTAAAAACTATATACTTTAATATTTAAAAATTTATTATATAAAATTTAACAATTCTTATTTTTCTGTATTTTCACAAAATTTTAATTATTTATTAATATCCTGCTAATGTGAGGGCATTCTTAATTTTTTTCTTGAATTTTTTGTTCAACTCACACATTTTTAGCTAAATTCATGTATTTATGATACATTATTAGAAGAATAAAGCATTTTGATAAAAATTATCTAAATCGATAAAAATCAAAATTTGTTAAATACAATCTCATAACATCTGCATGTATTTTATCATAGAAATGTATATATACATATAAATTAATAATTAATCCTAATATCCTAGAATGGGATGTCCAATACTTTAAAAATAATTTTTAAAGTAGCAATTAGAAAATTAAATACACGTTCGTAACCATATTTTTGTTAAAATAATAATCAAAAAATAAGCAAATTATTTGTAAAACTTAAATTTATTTACTTAATAATTTAGATTTAAACAAATAATCATTACATATCCATATTAATCATACGATATTAAATTCTTATTGTTATTAAGACAGTTTATTATTAACAGTATTATTAATAAGAATTTATTAGTAATAAGGGAGAACATTTAGTAAAATTAAGAAAGCGACGAAAATTGTATCCTAAAATATACAACTGAATTAATTTCACAACTTGACTTTAAAATATGTACCAATTATCATTGAATTATTGATAAAATTATTATTATCGGAAACTAACAAGAAAACCCGGATTAATTCCGATCCTATACAAGAATCTCCAAAGGGACATCAAACTAGATTTTGCGAATGAACTTTATGGAAAGCGACGAGGAATAATTCTTCATGATGAGAATAATTACGACTTTTTATCGGTACAAACTATGCATTTACTGGCATCCATTTGACGCGAGAGATAGCGATGAGATCTTTATAACAAATAAATCACTAAGATATATTTATAATTCTATAAGTATAATTCTATGTTAAAAATAAAAATGTCAAAAAGTTAATATTTAATCATTGCCTCAGTCCAATCTTTACTGACTTATTTAATAAATATACTATTAATAAATATAATATATATAAATACAAAGAAAAATTGATGATTATTCTAAACATCAAATTTTTAATTAGAAATCACTCAAAATTATTAATAACTTTTTGATATACAAAATAAAATCCAAATTTTAAAAAAGTTTTAAAATTAAATAGTTGTTGAATTCGTTAAATCAATAAACAATTTTTGTTATCATATGTCTCATCAATTTCGTGTAATTTACGATCAATAAAACAACAATAAATTTAATTTATTACAAGATAAATGCTATCTGTATTGAATAGATATATTCAATACGAATATAAACATTCCAATAAATGTAATAACGTATTAGTAATTATTGCGCAAATTACAAAAGTAAACATGATGCGCATTTACCTGGACATAGTTTACGTAAATTTTATTAAATTACGTACATAATACTACTATTATATATATATTTATTTATTCATTTATAACAAAATTAATTTCAATATTAACGTTTATTAAAAATAACAATATTTTTAATTTTACATAAATAAAAAATATTTACCGCAAGGTTGTTCCGCCGGTGTCCGATGCCTCTCCCAGACTTCCTCCTCCTCTCAGAATAGGTTGACAACCTCTCACACAGGACACTCGCGTAAAACACTCACGAACACTAATTATTTATAAAAGTCTTTCGCGTCGAACTAGAATTCCATCGAATGAGCTTTGTGAAAAGTCTATAATTAGTCCGATAACTTCAACGGCACTCTCGAAACAAACGCGCGACGCGACGAACCGGCTACGGTTCGTTCACTTTCAATTAAATCGGCAACGAAGGTACGATAACTTCCTCGTCGTTGGATTTTTATATAAAGAGAACTTACTCAACTTATTATCTAAAAATTTAGACCTAAATATATCATTCAGATAGACCCGAAAATTTTTAAATGCTTGAGAAGATCTGTTCTCTTCATGTATATCCTCCGAGCATTAAGCCCTTTCACCATATCAAGATCGTACCCGTGAGAGAAGATATTATTATTTGAAAATATAATATACAGCTATTATCTGTATTATTACAATTAGTTAACTTTTAAAAATGAATATCAAACACATGTCGATTCGTCACCATTGCGAAGTAAATTCAGAGCAGACAAAAGCGCTGAATCTAACTCTTATTATGTCTGTAAGATATAATTAGAATCAATGGAATGTGCTATATAGAGATTAATAAAAAAGAGAAATATTTTTTTTATTACTGAATAGTTGCAAAAAGTTACATTCAATTTTTTATTGTATCACGAAAAATGTACAAAAACGAAAAATTAATTATATTATTAATTACACAAACTATATTAATGTCGTTCCTAAATATCGTGAAATAGTAATAAATTCCGTTTTCCATTGCGTTTTGATTGCAAATGAATGAACCGTACGAATATCTGTTCCATGATACATGATTCTCATCTCTTTTGTGATTAATTAATCGTGCGAGCTAGTAATCGTATGATATACTGTGAGTATTGATAAAGTACAATATATTATATATTATTCTAGCATTTTTCGCAATTACGTTTCAAAAAGAAATATGAAGAAGAGCGGCATGCGACAAGGATACCTGCCTGTACGAGCCTCGGTAAAAGAATGACTACGCATTAAAACGTGTCGCCCGTTCATTTTT
>Ga0157364_1008981_pt1 | contig 10362 bp, 7 predicted proteins | sample AttsexASBM2_FD_111476 | JGI IMG/M metagenome (GOLD analysis project Ga0157364, IMG submission 111476) | Fungus gardens microbial communities from leaf cutter ant in Ribeirão Preto, State of São Paulo, Brazil - Atta sexdens ASBM2 | ecosystem: Host-associated > Fungi > Mycelium > Unclassified ... | reverse complement strand
GTTGTCTTTGAATCAGCTGTTCGCAAGTGAAAAATCGCCTTTCAACGTCTCTCGGTTTCAGTTCATAAGGCACCCAATTTCCTTGTTTTTGAATCATTCCCATGGCTCTCAATCGTACAGAAAGAAACGGCTTGTTGAGTTACCCCCAATGATTCTGCAAGCTCCTCTTGCGTTTGACTCTGATCTTCTTCGAGTAATGTCTCTAATTCTTTGTCTTCGAATTTTTTTGACTGTCCAAAGCGAGACTTGTCTTCAACGCTGAAATCTCCATCTTTGAAACCATTCCCTACATGATTTATCAGTTAGAGCAGTGTCACCATAAACTTCGACAAGCATTCGATGGGCTTCAGCAGCACTTTTCTTCCAATTAAAGCAGAAAATCAAAACTTCCCGCAAATGCTGCTTGGTTAACATAAAATTTGACATTTCAAACAGTAAAAATCAAGATTTTTGTGTGAAACTCAAAGCGATATAAACTGAATTATTAACAGATGTTTAACCTTTCTGAAACCGCCAAAATCAGCTGGAACCATCTTTAGGGAAACGGACCGAACTAATTTGTACTCCCAATAGCTTATAAGTATCATGACATCTATAGGCTTTTTAAATAAAAAATGATTAAAAATATGAAGAGATATTCAGGAGTAAAAACCCTTGAAACTTTTGTAAATAAGAAAACGTTTTCCCATACATAATTCTTGGTTTAATTTGATAAGATAAACAATTTTAAGATAAACACTTTATAGTACTCAACATTAATAAGTTTTTACTTATGTATATACATATTATATATAAATTTTAATATTAGTTAGAAAGATATAATTAAATGAGGACAATTAATACATTTAAAAAATAGAGTTATTAAATTTAATTTGATTAAGATTGATCTAAGTCCTCTAATTTAATAAAGGAAAAATTCTATAAATAACAGAGAAAAAAAAGATAAAACATAGCTGTAATATCTTATACGATGCGAAATAGCAAGTTTAGACAATGTCGTGCAAAAATAAATTAAGGGACTCAATGTAGGTTGACGCCGAAAGACGAGTGTAATTATGGTAAATTTCCGCGAGTAAGAATGACAATAGAAATGTAATTATTGTTTAAATTAGGTTTATATCAAGACTGTCAAAGAACGAATACATTAAATGGCGAATATAATTAAGCGAATGTAAACTACTAAACAAGAATATGTCAGAAAATCATTTATAACGTTAGAAAGACCAGAAAATTTATTTAAATTGAAGTTATCTTACAGAGAGATAGAATAAAATAGAAGGAAATAGAAAGAATATCATATATGTAATGAATAATTATACATATATCCAGGTCACATCGTTGTTAAAATGTAAGAGATATAAAAACTCAAATAAAATACTGACAAATTAATCGTTTTTGTCAGTACAATGCAAAATTAAATCTTGTAATTTAGTCGGTGTATTAATATTTAAAAATTGTAATTGTTAATATTTTAGAACAAAGTTAATATTTCATAATATAAAAAATTCTAAAAGAGAAATTTCTACGGAAAAGTTACGTTATTATAATAACGCGCGCGCGTATTTATTCCCATTATATTTATAACAATATATATTTCATCGTTAGATTAACTGAATTCTACACTTCTAGAAATTGTGAAAGGCTTACATGGTGCTTAGAATCGATCAAACGAAGTTTGAGCGAATCTAAGCATCCTATAAATTTCCTTCGATTTTTGTAACAAGTATGATTGCGTAAAAACTTTTCTAACTTTACTTTGCAACTTTGAAATACGGAAAACGTTGAGGGAGACCGATAAGAAAGGCGCATATCCGACCGTATTATCGCCGTAAATGCAGCTTATACGAATGCTTGAAGTGCGAAAGCTCAACAAGCGGATAAAGTTGCATAATACCTATAAACTGTCATCAATCTAAGAAGACAAAAATATTTTATTTGACTCTATAGAAATATTCTATGTATTCTACTTTTACATATGTATGCTTCAATATCATTTATATAAAATTCTGACTAAAGAATTTTCAAAAAAATATTAATGGAAAAGTCCTTTGAAAAATATATACGAGAACAATGTAAGGATTTTTTTAATATAAAAAAAATGTAGTTTTATTATTTTAAACTGATAAAAGAAGTAACTGAAATCGTCTTTATAATTTTATAACTTGCATTAATTTTGGGAGACAAATATTATCTTTAAATGGAATTCTATTATGAAATTAATATTCATGTTTTTCAAACAAAGTCACAATTTGATCAATATACATATTTCAAGCTTTTATATTTATAGAAATAAAGAATTAATTTTATATAAACAAATAAATATATTTTTGAAATTAAAATATTCAAATATTTACGTATTAAACAATAATGTACATATTTTTAATAATGTACAATAGTTTTGCATTTTTCTAAAAAAGAATAAAAAATATTATTAATTAATACATAATATTAAGTATTAGATATGTCTATACATAAGGCATATCTGTCTTCTCAGATGAATTTCGCACCGCAAGTGCGTCATATTTCATCAATGTCGTCACGATGTAAACGTATTATATTAAGTTTAATTACACATTTAGCCAATTAAACTAAGGAAATATTAAATTCGAACATGTCGGCAGAATAAGCCGTAAGAAAAGTACGTCCTTATCTTTGAAGAACCATCGTTGCTCGATGCTCAACAATGATCCTCCGGGGAGGAACAGAGATGAGCGTGTCGACGCTGCAATGTCGTCTACGACAAGTTTTCTTGCGGCGAGGAACACGGCTGGATACAGAAAGTACAACGCCAGTGCACTGTCTATGATAAAGTGTAAGAACAGTAAGAAACATACAACTCGTTATAAATATGTCACTCTGCTCCTGGAAAAGAATATGTAAACAAGAGGAAGTTTGCCTTTAACGTCTTTAATATACGAGTGTGGTAATGTTGTAACTTTTGTCATTTCTCAAATGAAGTCTAGTTTTTGAAAGTAGTCATAAGCAGATTGAATGTGCAAAATCTTCTCTTGCAAAAATCAAACTCTTTCTGTATTTTACAGAAAGTTTTACAACAATGTAATCTCATAAAAGCGTATACGTTTTTTATTCGTTCATGAAAATATTGAGATTGCAGAATCGATAAATTTGACACGTTTTATTGTTTGTCTCGTGTACCACAAAAACTTGAATTTGTTTTTTATTATTGTTACTCTTTTCTCTTATACGGTAAATATAAATCTGAGTTATGTTATTCATGTATCCATTTCAACGTAGTAATAATAAGTTTGATATTAGATTTTTGCTGCACGTGTAATGTAATCAAAGTTGCTGCAACGATATAAATGTCATGTATGTGCATACATATATGTATACATAGCTATATTGTATACCACTTTTACAGCAACAAGAAGTTGGACGTGCAACACGTCTCTAGCATCAAACTTCTTGCTGTCGTCATACGCGAAGCATCGATTTGCATTAAGATTGAAGAACAAACTCTTTTAATTCTTCAGCTTATAAAGATTCATTTGACATTATCACGAAGATGTCAACCTTTTTCTCACGATTCGAACGAGTGAAAAAAAATTAAAACGTCGGAGACAAGGAGATCGTTTCAGTCCTTCGTCACAAACGATTCCTACGATTTCCTACGAATCGATTATAGCACGATAGCGATGATTCGATTGTGAGCATCCAAGGACATAAAGGAACCAAGTCTCTCTCTCTCTCTCTCTCTCTCTAACTGCATCGTGGGAAAAGATAAAAAATGGTAAGTATCCGTACTACTCCCGAGTGTAATCGCGATATATCTCTTACAACTGTAAATGGTCTTCGTTTCGCACTAACGACCCTGTCCGCACTTTCTAAAGACTTAAATGGCGATGTGACTTTCGCCACAATCGACGCGTTGCCACAAATAGTCGATGTCTAGCCTCGGTCAGATGCAGAGCATCTTTATTGGAACGTTATTTCGTAATTCATCAACGATAGAAAGCTAATTCGATATCCTTTCCTTTCAGGAAAATTGAAACAGGATCGTTGTATTCCAATATTAGTTCAACTAGCAAATGTTTTTTTGCTACAAAGTACTCGCATGAATTCTTTCAATATTAACACGCGTGTGAGCGCGTTTCAAAAAATACATTATTATCCAATTTTATTGTCAATGGAAAAACAGTTTATGATAGATAAAAGCAGTACGTGATAGATAAAAAATTTTGTAGAAAGGATCGGGAGAGCATCGAGCAAATATTCGTATTATCTCACAGTTGTTTTAACTAAAAATACCTGTCTATACGTAAAAAATCATAATGAGATTTGCGGTACCCAAAAGGCAAACAATGTAGATTTTCATCCGTGTACATTATGGAAAAATGTAGATTTTCATTCATGTACATTATAAAAAAGATGGAAACGCAAGCGGATAAGATTCAATGAGATAACTTTGCGGAACGTAAGAAGAAAGTGACTCTTCGGGTGATGACTGACACTGACAAATGCGATTGGTTACGATGTTGCAACGCGATGAGGCGACACGCGATTTTGAACACGCGCGCAGCGTCGCAATTTCGGTATGCAAATTATTGCCCGCCGCAACGACGACGCTGGGCGCCGTTGCTCGCTCAAAAGTTATAACTGCATTTCCCGCCTAATATTGCCACGCGGAGCTAATTTCGTATAATAACGCGCAGACATTTCAGGTTTAATGCTGGGTGAGCTTAAAGTTTTACGAGATACGACGCACACGGTAGATTTGACGTGCTAGGATTCAACGCGTGGTCAATGTAGTGTAGCAGAATATAATATTTTTGTTTACTCAGCGCATGGATTTGATAATTTATAAAGAAAATTATTTGATTACAAAAATATATATAATAAATAAGAAACTTTACGTATCACTAATATACAGGAAAATTTGAATTGTCATAATATTTGCCTTACAAGAAATAATTTTTATTATAAATGTGGAAAATAATTTTTTGTTGGATTCCATCAAATATATTCTAAAAGATCGTAAGCAGAGAAATATCTAAACTTACTCTTAATTATAGCAGAGAAATATCTAAACTTATCTCTACTTAATTGTGTAAAATGTAACTATTTTCTCTGAAGTAATATAAACTTTACTATCTTGTTTTGTCTTTACACCTCTTCTTTTTTATCTGTTTTTTCCAATGATTTGTCGTTTCTTCGGACGTGACAAGACCCGTTTTCTTAATCTTAATGGTTTGAAACGAAAAAATCTGGAACTAATCTTAAGCTTTTAACTTTAAACACAACGTATATTTCAGAAAGAATAAACTTCGAAGAAATGTTTAATTCAATATTTAAAGAAAATAAACATTTTAAGTTTCATTGTTACAAAGAACTGACCATCCATTTAGAAAGCTTGTATATTTAAAAAAACATCGAACAATTTTATCTATTCCCGATTCCAAATGAAAGTAAGTATTGACTGCAGGTGAGTACTGAGCGTATATAAGAAGCCTTTAACTGTCACCTCGAATTGCAATCGCCACTTTCGATTGGAAACTCAATACACAACGTCGTGGATGTCATGGTACATTATGTCGAAAGCAGAAATAAGATGCATAATCGCATTTAGTACTATCTATGCATTATATTATAGATTCATGTTTTTTATTCTCGATTAGTTAGATAATTACTTTAGTAAAATGACAATTACCTTCAACATATTTCAATTATAGGATAATTTTTTTTTCATTACTTATAACTAATAGGACTAAAATAAAATGAAATAGAAATCAAGATATAAAATATAAAAAATAAAATATTATGTAAAATAATAATTGATAGAGATGCTAAAACTTTGTAATTTCCAACAAAAAAATTCAGTAAAAATTAATAAATAATCTTTTTGTCCATATAATTTTTACTATGTAAAATCCAATCTAAACCAAGCAAGCGAGCAAACCCGGACAAATTTATTTCAAATGGCATTCATAAAATAGCAAATAAAAACTGCCAAAGTCTTGTATTGTTTCAATATTACATAAATTATGTACATATTAATTGAAATATTCGTTTTATTGTTATGCTCGAATTATTATTTTCTCGCATGGTAATTGCACGCGAAATTATATATTTCCTAAATAATTTCATTCAGCTCCTCATTTCCATTAAACAAAAACGCGCATTTAAACCTGTGAATATTTATTACATGCACGCAACTTTAATTCGAAGCAACGACCGACACTCTCCGGTAACATTTTCACGTGATACTCGGTAGCTCTTTGGAAACCATCACATTGGGGATTAACTTCTATTTCTCGTTCGTACCATCCATTCCTCTATCCGAAAGCATCGTTCGCAACCTTTAATTACCTTGCGCTGTACTGTATTTAAAAAGCATCAAAGTGAGCATCGAATGAGTTTGTTGGCCATTCTACACCAGCTTTATCAAGTTTACGTAATCGGTATTCCGAAGTGATCACCGGTGTGCGTGTGTATTTCAATTCCAATACAAATACAATCGAGATGATCCCTCTCACGTCCGTTTTCTAAAAACATCGTATCGTATCTATAACCTGTGTCCTCCTCTCGCTTTACCTTGTTGAAAAGCTCATTGATCTTATTAGATAGCATGAGTAAAATTGCGCACAAATTCATATTCTGCACGAGTGATTATATTCAATTTCGCACAAATGAAAAATAAATTCGGTACTCCAGATCGAAGTATGTATGTGTAAATCCCTAAGTAAATCCCGTGAAAATTTTATATTCGTAATCGAGATTTTAGATATGATAGCGAGCTAATTGAAAAGATTCGATAAATGAGATATCGTAATAATTTTTCAATGGCAATAGATTATTAATAAATAGGACTCGTTAAATATTACTACAGACTTTATTATTCGAAATTTTTTACCACAATAATAAAAAAAATTCTATTTTATTATCATATTATTCGTATTACATAAACGCATTATGTCCTCTTTTATGTTAATGTGCAAAATGTACAATAAAACGTACAATAACTTAATAGCATATTTTGGCGAATTGAAGGCTTATGATACGAAGCCTATTGTGACCTCGATATTTCGATAACAGAAGCTTTTAATTAATTTTCAACACAAGCTATTAAAATGTTATATGATATGGGATTCTAGATTATAAAATACAGTATTTTTATAAAGGTACATGTATTTTTTTCGGAAATCATCCATAATATAAATTCTCAATTAATAAATGGAGTAATTATAAAAAGAATAAAAATTATTTTAATGAAGTTAAGATTTTAAGCATAAATCGAGTATTGTAAAACATTAAAGATTAGAAGATTTACATGTTTTGGAAATATTTTGCTAATCTCTTATATTTCCGTCAAAAATCATTTTCTACATTCTTACTTTTAATTTACGTTTTGTTTCTATCTCCTGTTATTGTATAAAAACGCACTTGAAAAAAAAAAGAAAGTCGTAAAACAATCCTGCGCACGAATCTAATTTTCGCACGTGTTCGAGCACAACGTTGTGTGCCGCATTCAATTTTTCCTAAAACAATTCTGCTCTTTTGTTATCGTCCGCAAATTCATATTTTTCGATTACATACGCGACCACATTCAACGAAAAGAAATAGAAAGAGAGAAAACAGTAGCAGAGCCAGTTTTCGCAGAGCTCGAACTATTGCATACTCAGCATTTTTTTTTTCATTTCTTTCCTGCAAAATTCTTCGTTATATAGAATAACCGATTAGAATCAGGTTATCTATGTATACATATATCCTTTTTTAATATACCGTTACGAACTTCAGATATGAAATGTTAAAAAATTAAGTAAAATTTTTAAATTTATATAATTAATATTACTTATTATCTGACAATCCTGCTTAGCTCGTAATCCTTTTTTAATTATTTCATTTTAAAATTTTTGAGCCCATAATATATATTGATTTCTTAATTACTTTCTATCTTACCTTCCTTCTTCGAAATGTAATCGTAATACCAGCAAATAATAATTGATTATTTAATTTTTATTTTCAATTTCAAATAAAACAATATCTTCTCCTGCAAATTGAAATTTCTGTCAATAGAGAAGCATATCTATACTTAAGAGAATGTTTTAAGAAAGCAAATATTTTTTTATTTTCACAATTCATTAAAACGATTATAATTTCAGATTTCTATAAATATTTCTTCATTGCGACACTCTAACGGAACAATTGTGGCTTCAGATTTCCTTAAACGATTCTTCATTAGAACATTTCATTAAATCACTTCCTTTAAATCGCTTTAAATCTTTTTCCATACGACAACATTCATTAGAATAATTAGAACTTTACATTTAAGGGGGAGAAAAAAACCTGTGAAAAACCAGAGATTGAAAAAGTTCGTTTAACTTTTCCGATATTTAAATATACCAATTTTAGTGAATCACTCTGTGTTCGTTGGTCAACTCCTTTCTGCATTGATGATACCACCTCTCTTCATGAGATTCGCAAATGATACATACACGCACGGTACTGTCGTTGTGACCACCGGAAAAAGGTGCTCAAATAGAGAAACGTCGAACAAAAAACGGAGGAGAGACAAAAATCGAGGCTACCAAACGAACCGGCGCGGCGCAGTACCCGTCACTACACGTTGGAAGTTGGAACGGGGTGGCGAAGGGATGGCAACACACATCACGGATTCCTCTTTTTTGGACGACGCACTCGAAAACGCAATGTTTCTCGCTCCGGCGAATTTTCCACCTCGTTCGTTTGTCTGGCAAACGATGTGAATAATGCCTCGGAATGAAAGCTCGCTATCGTCAGAACGGCGACTGACCACCTTCATCTTCGTTTCTTCCTACATTTCAGTCGATCTTTCAAAGTCTCTCACTCTTTCTCGCTCTCTTACTATTCATTCTCCGATCTTCTGGCGTCCAGTTTCCACTCCTCGTTTCGATTCACTCGAGCAACGGCAACGGCGGAATCGAACGAGAGGAAAAAAGGCCTTCTCTCCTTTCCTCGTCTAGACCTAGTAATCCACCCAGTCATTATCTAAAACGTTCCGAGCGAAGCTACTAAATGCCATCGGTATCTTTCTCGGTGGCCTCCATCTCCACTGCTTCGCCTCCTTTGCCATCGCCCGCCATTCCGTTCTATCTCGGTATGCCTTCCGAGATCGCACGAATGTTCTTTTCAACTTCATAGCTGTGGAGAGGTGTGGGTGGAAAGGTGCAATCGTACCGCCGCGTGATATTTGCTTGTTCCCAGGAACAAAGTGATGCGCGCGAAAATGATTACGCGAAACGACATAGAAGGCTGATGGTGGAACTCTTTTTAATTTCAAGTACTACATCGCAGATATTTTTTCTATCTAAAAAACGGGGATAAGATAATATTCTAAGGACTTTCACGGAAATTTATACCAAAAGAAAGCTTATTAGGCGTACACTTAGTATAAACATAAATATTAATATATCGATAATAAATAATTTTATATTAATATATAAAAAAAAAGAAATTTGTTTAAAAAATGATTGCGCGATAACGAATTTTAATTTTGAGCAATTATAGAAAGATCAAAGCAATCCTTATTGTGAATATTTGATAAGGTATTTGAGAAGAATGCAAAACGAATCGCATCTCTGATTTCTTTATAATTTTACGGAGCATTCATGCAGTCTTTCTTATCGCTATGGAGTCAAGGTCTAAGTAGCTCGCCGATCCATTAACATAAATATAGCTTCATTTCTTTATTAGAGCCTACCAATCGATTGCGTTATCCAAATTCGACTACAGCAGTTGAGGGGGTTAATGATAGCCGAGGATAATGGCATGCGCAGTCAAGAATCGAGACAGGTTACAGGCATAGCGAGAAAGAAGGAGAGAGACAGAACGGGTGACATGGAACGCGAAGTCTGATAGAAGGAATAGCTCTTGTTGAGGACCGGCATTTCAGGTGCCTATTTCGAGAATGACTGGATTCGTTTTCGGGTGTTGTGTCCGCGTCTCTATTTCGCCCTTCTTGCCACCCTGCTCACTTTGTCTATTGGAATCACGCCAGTTATCGCGGTAGTATGAGCGCTCTTTCTTGATCTCGCCGTCGGCTTGATACGTCGCTCCCTTCTCGATATTTTTGTTCGATACCGGCATTTGCCTGGACCACAAACACTCCCGGCGAAGTGCCCGAGATTTTTAATCCGAGATTCTCGAATCCAAAATCACTATTTACTTCACTCAAAAACCGTAATGTAATTTCGGGGACATCGTACGTACGTTTCATTTTCTCTTCTTACGCTTCTTTATCCGACATTTTAAAAAGAAAAATTATCTTTGAAAGAAAGTTATCTTAATGAAGTCCGATTCTTTCAAAATTCTTAACGATAACATCGTTCCACGAACATTTATATCAAATTGAAGTAATTTCCTTGT
>Ga0157364_1008980_pt1 | contig 10363 bp, 6 predicted proteins | sample AttsexASBM2_FD_111476 | JGI IMG/M metagenome (GOLD analysis project Ga0157364, IMG submission 111476) | Fungus gardens microbial communities from leaf cutter ant in Ribeirão Preto, State of São Paulo, Brazil - Atta sexdens ASBM2 | ecosystem: Host-associated > Fungi > Mycelium > Unclassified ... | reverse complement strand
TTAATTAATTAATTAAGTAACAATTAATTGCCGGAAAGTAGCGTTTGCGCGTGACGAGGAGAACGATTCAGTCATGGCCAGATTAAATTGAAATTACTAAGTTAAAATAACATTAACACTATATCCGCGGATCACGTTGTTTGCACAGTCTGAGAGAGCAATATACATGTATCCATTAATAAATCACATTTAACAACGCATATTAACAGGAATTATTCGCATTACACGTTCGAGGTACCACATCGTCCGATGTCGCATTCCTGGCGAGTCATCACTGTATTAACACTAGAAATTAGTACGCAAAGTACGCCGGATTAAAATCAGAGTATTCTCAAATCCTCAGCTCGGCATCAGCGACGGGAATTCCTCGATTGGCACTTTGATTCGATCTCTGGGTGGCGGGTGGTACGAGGGGACTAATGCTAGGACTTCTCGTAGCTAGAGGTGATAATGAAGGAGAAAAACTCGGACTTAGTGCAGCGGAAGGGAAGGTAGAGGCATCGTGACTGATTGGCGACCTTGGTAGAATTCCTCTAGCCAACGCTGGTGCCGCTAACGATCTCGGAGCGACGGACGTGAGCAATGGTGGTGGTGGTGCTTTATGTACAGACTTGGTCTTGCCACTGCTGCCGGAGTTTCCGCTTTGAACGCTGGCGGCATCATCCTTTAGCCTAGCAATCTCGCTGAATACATGAGCTAACGGTTGATACTGGGGTCCCCAGTCTAATAGATAATCCCAATTGTACGAACCAGTGAGCTCCTCCTCGCTGTGCACGATGGAACTTAGGGAACCATTCATCGATGGTCCACCTGGTACTTCCAGACCAGAAGTGGGTCGTCCAGATTCCCCAATCTTACCATAAATCAACGTTGCTATATCTGCCTCGGTGCTCGCTTCATCTTCAAACAGATGCAAACTGTCCATAGGCAAAGCTTCAGGAGGCCTCCTAGGCGTACCGGCTGGAGGATCCACGATGCCCAATCTAGCTAAGTATTCCTGAGTATTGTGAACTGAAAGATCGCTCGCGGAATCACCGGTCTGCTGACCCTCATTGATCATTCTGATTTCTTCGTCGTCCCCATCATCCTCGGCGGAGCCCCTGCCGGAAGAACCCGACTGATCGCTTCCAGAAAGCTCGGAGGTAGCTTGCTGTTGCCCGGATTGACTGGATGTTCCATAAGGAGGTATTTCGTCGTATTTCGGAGGAGCAAACTGACAGGAGGCGCCGCCACCCGCTCCCCCGCCACTTGCGGAACTACCATTTCCGCTCGCCCCGACTCCGGCCACACTTCTGATCGGGATTGTGTCAAACGCGCTCGGGTCCACGTAACTGTTTGACGCAGTAGCGTTGCTCTCGCCATTTAAACCTGGCTTCGTACCGGGCTTCTTGTGACGGCGATTACGAATGTGAAGGTAGAGAAAGATGGCACCAAACGCGAGGATGAGAAGAAGGAGAGCGATCAATAGACCCAAGACCCAATCGGCTAAACCACCCGAAGTAGCTACAGCCATATTTGAACCGATATCTGTAGGCGCTAGAGCGGTAGCTCCTCTAGCTCCATTCAGGTCGGTATCATCCATTAATGCAATTTCTACTACCGTCATATTAGACAGAGAGCCCTGTCTACCGGAACTCGCGCTGACTACTAATCTGGGTGATTCGTCCATATCGATGTGCATTAATTTTTGTTTCACGATCAATGCACCGGTTGTGCGATTCAATTTGAAATAAGGATGTTGGGATGTTAATTGATACACGACTCGGCCATCGGGTCCTTTATCGCGATCGGTCGCCGTCACGTGACCAATTACTGTACCAGGCACTTGAGTATTGCTCCTTATTCCGAATCGATACATTCTCTCGGTAAATTGTGGAAAGAATTCGTCTCTCGAGTCAATCTCCACTCTGACACGTACTGCCGCTGTACGACCTCCTGCGTCCGTGGCACGTAACGTAAAAGCGTATCGATTCCGCTGCTCATAATCAAACACGGCGCGAGTAATGACAGTACCCGTCTCATCTACCGCGAACAGCTTCCAACTGTCATCGATGTCGGAAAATCCGCTGGCGGCGGAAACAATAGAGTAGTTCAATGATCCAAAAATGCCACGATCCAAATCCGAAGCACGCGCGGAGAAGACAACTGTGCCAATCGGCTCATTCTCACCAACAAACTCGAGGTATTCGGAAACCGGAAACTTTGGCGAATTGTCATTCACATCTTCCAGATAAACGCGAAGACTGGCGAGCGCGCAAAGAGGCAAAGCCGGATCGCTGTCACAAACCATCACTACGAGATTGTAGACTTCAGGCTCAAGATCGCAGTCAAGCGTGGAGTTCACTAAGACTGCGCCAGTTGTCTTCTCTACACGGAAGAGACTCCCATCATTTCCTGAGGTAATGTCGTACACCAGAGTAGCCGCTGTAGTATTAACCAAGTCGTCATCCTTGGCTTGTAGGACGGCAATAGTCGTTCCGTATGGGGCGTCTTCTTTAATCGATACTTCATAGAGCTTTTCTAAGAAGTGCGGATAATTATCGTTGACATCCTCCACATTGATTGTTACTATTATCGGTTCATCTCCCATCAGTAAGCCTGTTGTCGTGTTTTCGATCTTGTTGCCCAATTGTAGCATGTATCTAGAAAATCAAATACGCGACTTGGTAGAGCTCTTAGATATTCTAAAATAAAGGAAGTAAAAGTAAAAAAAAGAAAGAGAGAAAGAGAAGAGAGAGAGAGAGAGAGAGAGAGAGAGAGAGAGAAAGAATGCTAATAATAAGAAAATTAAACTACATAAATCCTAATCTACAATATGTTATTTGCTTCCTTTCTTACTTTTTACCACTTTTTACTTCTTGCCTTTTTATCTTATTTCTTCGTTTTTTATTCAAGATAAAAGATGACGAACTTTGGAAGAGACAAGAAATATGTGACAATAAATATGATTGCTGATAAAACGGTTGCAAAGAGGGAAAAAGGCAAGAGATAAAAAGCAAGGCATAGGAAGCAAAGAGCATATTGTAGATTAGACTTAAGACTCAACGTAATAAAATCATAAAATCAACGTATAAAATCATAGAATCAAATTTTGATCTAAACTATCGCTTACCTGTCCCTCGTCTCGCGATCAAGCATCTTTGAAAGTATCAGCCGATCCTTAGATATCTCAAATGTTCCGCTATCGTCGCCCGCAATGATGGCACCATCCAGAAGATCTACGTCGGAAAGTTTCATCAGTGTCGTACCTTTCGGCACACTTTCCTTCACCATGAAATTGTATTCCCGCCCGGGTAGAGCGCTCTTTAAACTGCTAAATCGTACGACAACCGAGCACACCGACGATGCCGCGGGTTTGCCATGATCCTCCGCAACAATCGCCAAGTCCATCTCTTTTGGTATCGGCCTGGATATCGCTGTGTGATTAACAGTCAGAACGCCGGTCACGGGATCCACTGAAAATCCCTTCACGGGACGCAGCAGATAATATCGCACTCGGCTGTTCTCCTCCGAAAGGTCGTCGTCCGTAGCGTTTACCATCAGAATTTCCTGCTTGCCTTGCCCTTCTGAAATGAGAAAAAAAAATCAACACGGTTACGCAGCATGTAATTATATTAACATAAATTCGTACCAGGTTTCTTTAAAATATTCTTGGAGTGAATATAAAGAGAAAGATATTTAGATGCGAAATTAAGAATAAAGAGAGCTCATATAACGTCATACGAGACGGCATTCATTAGTGAACGGCAGGGACTCGAGAAGCACTCTTCGCGAGATCGATTATCGAGTCGTACATTGTACAAGGAACCACTCGACAGGGACGCGGGAGAAAGATCGAGAGATCAGCAGACTCGAGCTCAAATACTCTTCGTGTCTTCTTGTTGCGGATGCGTCCTCGACCATCGCTGGTCTGGACCGACATTACAAACGCCTTTTTTCGGACGGCGAGCAAGGAGGATAAGCCTTCTTGACATCAGGCCCGAACGGAAGTATGAAATAATAACCAGTTATATATAAATCGCGCCGCACGGTACCGTGGGTCCAGGCTCTCGATGGCGCGTTGCGCATACAAAAATCATTTCGATGCGTTTCAAATCGTCGGATAACTCGGCATTAATGTGCCAAGCCACGGTCTAAAGTACAGGAGGCAAGGGAAGATATAGACCGATGCGTGGCGTGCGTGGAAGGTTTGAAATAAACCTGGAGAATATGATTCCCTTCGGGGATCTTGCGTCGTAGCCGGGGGAAGCGAGGGCATCTCTTCGAAAAAAAAAAGTATTACCTGGCGAAGAGAGCAAGAAGAACTGTATAATTATTGCAAAATGCGTATGCACATGTTCACATCACGACATCTTCTCACTAATTGTAAGATAAATTCGTATTTCCAGCAGTGTCAGAATATTCCTTCTATCTCCTTCTTTATTCATTTTTCTTAATCCTACTCTATCGCCCAATAATATTTCGATCGTTCTTGGTCGATGTAATATAGTCTTACTAATCTTCGTATCACTGCTTGTCCACTAATCTTGTTCCCTCATTAACTCCGTTGCGGGAGTTACAGATACTTCGAAAGCTTACATTGTACAGAAAGGTAGGTATCTGAAAGCTAATAGCTCTTTAGTATTTAATTAAAATTCATACAATTTTAAGAAAATGTGAGAGAGAGGTTGGCAAAGCCAATCTTCTATCTATCCTGATATTATCTACCCTCACGAACATCTATAATAGTCCCATTAACCGGCCAGGAGCTTCATTAACTTTCGCCGAGATCTTTTTCGCTCAGTCAAGTCTGCAACCTTCTACAGGCATATCGTCATTCTTTACCTGTCCCTTCTAAGAGGAACGGCACATAGCTTTTCGCGAACATACAAGCCGAAGCATGGGATGAAGCTGAAAAAGAGAAGAAGATGCAAATTCGACGTTCTCGTCACCGTGGGAGCTCCCCGTTTGAACAAGCTCTTTCCTTCCATATTCGCCGCTTGCCAATCCAACCCTTCCAGTATCCGGATCGTCCTTACTTCCCTACCGCCTATCCAAATGCACCATTAGGCGCAGGCCTATGTATTTTTAATAAGTTTCGAGAGTCTTCTCGAAGCGGACGGTTGCAGTGAAGGCGGCTTTTCGGCTGACTCGCAAACGGTGTCCTCACGTTTATTTATGTGCGAGGAGTTCGCAATCCACCTCAGCTCTCCTTCCATCTTCTCCTCCCTTTCGCCTTCGTCCTGTCCTGTTGATCTCGCATTCTCTTTCCCTCTCTTAATACATATATCTCATCGCCCTTTCTTCTTCACTATCTTTTTCTCTCCCATATTCAAGCAGCTAACTTTTCATCGATCTTTCTTCTACTCGTCTTTCTTTTCTATCTTTTTCTTTCTCTCTTCCTCTCTCATCTCTCCTCACCACCTCTCACCCCCGCGCCGTTCTTTCTCGCGCGCTTTATCTTGGCGCGGTGTCAATTCGAGTTTGGAACACGGGCAACAGGACAACGCGTGTCTACTAAAAACCAGTTTTTAAACGCGCGTTTATTTCGCACCGAGAAGCCCGCCTGTATCTTCCCGTTGCCTCCTCCTTCCTTCATCTCTTTGTGCCACTGTTGCTTCGATTTTTTTTGATGGGACGCTGATATCGAAATGCTTCGTCTAGCGGGGTGACAGAATTCGCGCGACCAATGACAACTTTACGGTATGAATGATAATGAATTCCGACTGATGAACCTCAATGTGGATTTTCCACATTGTAACTGTAAGGTACAAGGCGACAGAACAATACAACGCCAACTGGACTATCTGCGCTCTAAATGAGATTCGTTAAAACTCTCATACTAATTCGTTAATCGATCATTAACTAACAGATTTAAATTCTTTAATGCGTGAACAGTAAGAGATTTGCGCTTTAAAAACGCGGCAATAGAAAAATATTATTCCATTGTTAAGAAAAGTAATTACTTAATATAATTTACTGTCTTTCTTAAGCAACGGTTATATTTAACAAAGAATCTATTCTTGAATAATCTTAAAATATATTCATTATAAATCATAGAAAATTTCATTAATATATATATTCAAAATAAGAATTTATTTTCTTTTAGAGAATATTACAAAATTGATCAAAGAAGCATTTTTATATAATAAGCAAATCGAAGTTATTTTAATTTAATAATCTTGAAGTATTAAATTTTCTAGAATTCAGAATATATTTCAAATAAATTTGATAATTGTGACAAACTGATGACACAAGATTTATCGATATATGAACTTTTGAAATATTTGAAACAAGTAATTATTATTTGCATGCAGTATGTATTTTTTTGTATATCGCCAATGGTTTCTCGTCTCACGATTTTATCCCAAGCTACCGTTTTACAGAACAACCTCACAATCTCGATAACGATCGTTCCCAATAAATCAAAGAATTATGCTCGTTGGAGCAACGCGATAATCGACGCAACGATCTCGTTCGATCATCGTCCAAGTTTTGATCACAGATTCGACGATCTGCTACCTGTTTTATTCGTGTCGCTCTCGTAACCATGTAGAAAGAGGCATCATATACACTCGATACGTACCCGAAAGAACAGCCACGTAGACAGCCTGCTTAAATTGCGGCGTGTTGTCGTTGAGATCGGTCACACGAACCGTGAGATCAGTCGTCGCTTCATGAATCCCGTCACTGGCGATCACCCGAAGAGTGTACTCAGAACGCATTTCGGCGTCCAGACGTTTCCGTAGAACAACTTTACCGCCGTACCGATCGATGCTGAAGGGCCCCGAACTCATGTCATCGAATCGATATGTCAACGCCGGTGAACTGTCGACGTCATTCGCCGTGATGGTCGTCAGCACAGTTCCCATGGCAGTACCTGAAATTGAAGATATACTGTTAAAAATTTCATGAAATTTAATATACTTTTAAGTTATACAATTTAAACTTAATTTCATAACATTAAATTTAATGTATTCATGAAAATTTATGAAATTTAATGTACACGTTGATTACATTTAAGTAATTATTGTAACTTAATTTTCAGTTAAATCATTCATTATTTTTAATTTCGTTCATAACCATGAGCTTTATTTACGTATAAAGGAAGCTACATTTCTAATAGTGAGGGTCTCTTTACTAATATGAATATGCGTTTGTGCCGATAGTGATATTAAATATACAAATAAATTATTCTTAACTCAGTTATAAACATTACAGTTCTTTACTCAGTTATAAAAATTACACTCAAATTCTAAAGCATCCTGTTTGAAGTACAGAATATAAGTGTAAATCTTCGTTTTATGGCGATTGATTGCACTGAAAATTTACAAATTTTATACATTATTTCTTTGAGTAGTGCTAAGAAAACATTTACTTATAGTAGAGAAATATTTATTCAATATATAAAAAATGAAATTAAATTAATGGTTCTTATATCAAATAAATAAATTTACCTTCAGAATATACTTAAAACTATTTAAATAAATATTTATTAAAATTTAGTATTTTTTCTAGGAAGTTTTTTTATCTATGATTTAAAACTTTACAATACCAATACAGATTGTAAAATCGTCCAAAAATTTTCGCATCTAAATAACTCATTACTGTAGCCGAAGATTAATTAACATTAATACATAAATAAAGAATGAATTTTCAAAATCGAAAAATGCATATATATTCACGAAAATTTCATTGCTACAATTAAATTGGATAATCGTAAGTGCTATTTTGCTATCTGATAGCGACGGAATTAAGTGAAATACATTTGACAAAATAAAAAAGTCCGTTGGAGAATTCGAACAGAATGAAGAGCTTTATCGCTTCGCATTGTGGACCGCGCGGTCGCTAGCGGATTGCATCCTTATGCATAAAGGTGCCTGCCTTTGATTTCGTTCTTTTGTCCCCTCATCGCGAAGCCACTTTGTCACTGTGAAATGATCGTGCGCGATACATATATACGACGCGCGAACTGTGCAGCCTACGGATCTCATGGGCGCGCGCGTTCTCTTCCGCGAAGTTAAAGACACATCAAGAGGGTCGGTGCTTAAAATGCATTGGATCCGTACTATCGAATCGTTTTATCTTGGCCAGTTGCTAAGAAGAAATGATCGAAACGAATCTGTCTGAGGGAGCGGATGAACCTCTCGCGAGGGAGACGATCGGGAGCCGCAGCCACCGCGAAATATATTACAATGTCGTCCTGTCTAGACGTATGCAAGGAAATTGAAAACCGTATCGCGGGAATGCGACAATTTGCGAGCACAAAGGATGGATATGTATTCTGCATAACACAATCATAGCACACGAAATACGCTTATCACCGCGCGAATGCGATTCTAAACGCGATTTGTCCTTAAATATAAATTTATGCCTTCTCCTAAGATTCGTTGTTGTACACAATTGCAAAAAGTAATTTCGCAACGATCATCATATCTTCTTACAATGAGAGAAAGATACTTAAAAATTTATTTGCGGGATATAATGTTCATTTCATTGAAATAAATCCTTATTCAAATACGGCTCAATAAAATTTTATTTCTAGCAAATAAACTATCTATTTTATTCTTTAAATAAATTAATGAGATACATTTCTCACAAAAATATATTATATATTTTATTATCACAACCAAAGTTTTTAATAATTAATAAATATTGAAGAAAGTATCATATTTACTTGCAAATATTTCGATCTTTTTTCTCATTTGTCATAATTTCTAAGATAAAAATACATACATAGTTAATAAGTAAATTTTAATTTTTAGCACATTGATTATTGAGATCAAAATTAAGGTTATTTATTGATTCACGTGTATTTACGTCTCGATACAAAAAAACGAAAAACATAATGTTTCTGTAAAAATCTATAAAGATGATTTAAGTGAGAAAAAGACGGACGTATTACGTAACTTTTAGCGATTTAAACGGGATTCTCCGACTCGGTAAAGGCAAGTATACGGTATGTGAGTACGATGGTTAAAAGGAGGTACATCATCAAGGACTGGGCTTTTGATTCCACGACCGAGCCGGGTGATATACGTCGGGCGTAGCAACACCTGCGGCAGTAAAAGAATTATTCTGTATACGCGATGCATTCAAGAGAGAGAATAAGGGCGGGAGGAAGCTTAGCTGGCACGCGGCTGTGACCGCTCGTAAATTTCACGAAAGATCGTTAAAGTCATGTAAATCGGTTTCCAGAGCGACCACGCACCGTCTATGTACATGACTCTGTTATTGCTAGAAAACTCTTTTACTATTCCGAACACAGCAACAGGGACCGGAAGTAGAGATGTGAACAATCGGAGTGCGCAATTACAATCGCGTGCGAGTTCATGTAAAAATTAGATGATACGAATCATTCGTATATATAAAGTTTAATATCAATAATTGGCGCTAAGTTAAATTCAATTTTTATACAATAATAAAAACCGCAAATGCAATATAATTTTATCGCAATGCGTTGCAGCACGTTGAGTATCAGATTCATTACGTAACTTCACTGAGGTAACTTCAATCACGTTTTCCTTGCATTTCATGATTCGGGCCTGCAAATGAACACATAGCGACAACGTTGGTGCTCCTTGTATGGAAAATACACTCGTCGGTGGTCTACCATTGTCTCGATTTCTCGTGTCAGTGCCACTTTCGTAGCCGATTCGATCGTTTCTGTCGATTAAATCCTCCCACGAATTGTGGGTATGGCAGAAGGGCCCTACGGGAGCGGAGGCAAGGCCCATCCAACATTTGCGAGCCGCGCCTCCCGCTTTCGATGATAATTATATCCTTTTATTCTACCGGGGTAATTACAAACGTTTACCGTAGGGCTCTTTCGAATGGGCCGCGTTAAAACTCGACCGTGCGAAACTTGCGCGGATTAAACATAATCGACATCGCTGTCGTGCGAAAAACGCGAAAGAATCTATCCACGACGAGAAGATCGAGGTTCTTCTATTAAACTTTAAGTAAGTAGGTGATTTAAAGATATACAAGTTGATAGATGGAATGCTCAGAAGATTCTAAAAAAATTGTAATTTTAAAACAATAAATTTAACTAAACAAGACAAATAAGAATATAGCGTGTATTAATAAAGCGCATGGAAAGAAGCTTTGCTGAAGAATCTAAAAATTTAGCTAGATACAGATAGATCTGAAAATAATTTTCTTGGACCATCAAAATAATTTTGTAGGAATCACAAGCATAATGAACAATGCTGCAATATATTTTGATATTCTAGCAAGCAATTTTGATGTTCAATTTTGATTCTATTTAATTATTTTGATCCAATAAAATTATTTTCAGATCTATTTGGCTAAATTTTTAAATTCTTTAACAAAAATTGCTCTTTCCGTGCAAATATTATTAACCGCACTGTCTTCTCATTTA
>Ga0157364_1008979_pt1 | contig 10364 bp, 12 predicted proteins | sample AttsexASBM2_FD_111476 | JGI IMG/M metagenome (GOLD analysis project Ga0157364, IMG submission 111476) | Fungus gardens microbial communities from leaf cutter ant in Ribeirão Preto, State of São Paulo, Brazil - Atta sexdens ASBM2 | ecosystem: Host-associated > Fungi > Mycelium > Unclassified ... | reverse complement strand
CTTATAAATAGCGTAGATACCTTCCTGTATCCTTACACTTTACCACTTCAATCTACCCTTAACTTCTCTCAAGTCTTTGCCTTAGTTGCAACCTGAGCTCTAGCTTAAGGTCGTTACATTAGCCTACTTTAAAGAGTATATATATTACATACTATTAATATATGATATAACATTATTATTTTAGAATCTTTTATATTCTTTTGTGTGATGCATAATTATGTGACCATGACATGTGACAGTTTGTGACAGTCATGTGTAATATCATACTAATACTAATTCTAAGTTTAAAATAAGAAAATAAAATTGAAATGAAATGAAGATAGATAGAGTCTACTGTTTTTAACTCTGACAACTAACTTTTAGAGATATATAAAGTAGACTACTAGTCAGGCATGGCTCATACTAGAGGACAAAAATCTACAAGATTGGCTCAGAAATGTATAAAGTGTAAAAATTTTGTATGATAAGCTTAGTGATATAGATTTGTTAGAATGACCTTGGCTTTAGCTTATTACTGTATTTAGTCTACCCTAAATAGCCATGTGTTTACTTTAAGGTCAATATGTATTACACATGTTGTATGACATCATTCTTCCAGAACCTTCTACATCTTTTTATGCACCTTGTGACTTGTGACTGTGTGAGCTTGTTACTCTAACCCTAACCCTAAGTTCTAAAAATAGAAAAAATGAAAAATAAGTCAAAAGGAAAATGGAAATAAATTAAGTCTACTGCTTTCATCTTTGACATTCAGAGATTTCAATATATAGCCCCAAGTAGTAGTGAAACACTGACAGGAGATGGATAGGAGAACTCTGTCATGGAAAACTGAGTTTGATAGGAGTATCTCTATTATAGAAGACTGGATATCCAAGTTGTTGTATTAATGTTATGGAGATGTGTTGTAAGAAGAATGGTTGTTATGGAAGGCAAACTTGTGTTAGAGATGTTATAATGACAATATCACTATAGAGATATATCTTTGGAATGGGTGGACTTGATATATAATACTATTCTGTAGTAGAAACTCTATCAAGTTTTCCTATATTATTCAACTATGTTATTACCTTAATACTAAGTCATAATATATAATTTCTAACTATAGTCTTCAACATTATTAAACTCTAATGTTAGAGTAATACACTTCTTTATATTAAAACTCTCTCTTTTGAACTCTATTTTATCTTTCAAAGTTGCAACCAAGTGATATATAAATTATATAAGCTGAAGTCAAGATTGTTTTGGAAAGCTTACAACTTTATGGATTTCAATAAGTTTCTATTAGAATGTTAGATAAGGAATATATTGAAAAGAGAAAACCATCTATATTACAACTTAAGACTCAGTGATAAGTTAAAAACCTTATATAGAGTTTACATAAGAGAACTTAATAGAGTTCCTAAGTACAAATTATATACTTCATATATGCTGGGCTGATGGTCTATGTTACACTAAACTTAGCCTATTCTAAAGAGTATATGTTATTTATAAGATCAGTATATAATAAATATGCTATATGATGTTATTATTCTAGAACCTTTTATATTCTTCTGTGTGATACATGATTGTGTGACTGTGACATGTGACATGTGACAAATATGTGTAATATTACACTAATCCCTAACTCTAAGTCCAAATAAATGAAAATGAGAAATAAAATAAAAATAAAATAAAATCTACTATTTTCAGCTCTAACAATCTATAGGAAAATTACAGAAGATATTGGATGAGACATAAGAATATTATCTGTCATGTACAGATACAAATCCTAGATAATCTTAGCTTTAGCAAATATACTATATCTCTGCATATTATAGTAGTCATATTAGAAAGAGAGTATTCATAAGAAGTAAAATATAAGGAAAGTCAGAGTTTCAAGTATAGACACCTAGAACAGTATACTATACTAGTTGATTTTCAAGGTAAGGAGCTATAGGGTACTTATACATCTTAAATACCAATATTTAATAATTAAAACTATATCTGAGGATTGAAGAAGACAGATAACTACTCTGTATATACTAAAGTTCTTAGAATAGAGTTCAGAGTTCTATAGAAATCATGAGGGAGACATGTGATTAGTCATGGAGTAATTAGATATGAAATAAACTAGATAGATTTTTACTGAAAGAGTTTGTGTGTCAGAATTACAAATGAAGAACTTAACATTTTTTATTTTTCTTTCTTATTCTTATTTACTTTTGTGATTTAGGGTTAGGGTTAGTATGACATCACATATCATAATGGAAAGTGATAGAAGGTTCTAGAAAGAATGACATCACTATAATGTATTTAATACATATTAACCTTATAGATAATGTTGTTACAATCGATTTCTCATGTCTTCAATATAGCTAGTTTATGGACTACAGATGTTAGGGTTACTTCTTTATGACTCAATGATTAGCTGCGCTGCATATTGTTTCAGCCAGTACTTCATATAGTAGACATGACTTTCTTATGTTTTTCTTATATACTATAACTTGTTTGCCTTGTCTATAATATATGGTCTTCAGGTATACAGCTGTAGATACACTCTTATATTCTTATGCTTTATCAATTGACTTTATTTCTTATTCCTACTCAAGTCTTTGCCTGAGTTGTAATCTGAGCCAAGCTTAAAATTGTAACGACCTTAAGCTAGAGCTCAGGTTGCAACTAAGGCAAAGACTTGAGAGAAGTTAAGGGATATTTATAAGTGGTAAAGCGTAAGGATACAGGGATGTATCTACGCTATATATACAGTACAGACGATATAACATGATGAGTCCATGAGGATTAATACATGATGAAACAAAGAGGAGAAAATGAGGACTGGGTTAGGACATCGCCCCTACTACATGAGGTGCTGACTGATACTACTACGGCGCAGCTGATTGTTGTCGTCGTACCCTGTACCCATGTCCATGTTGACTCCAGGAGGTGTCGATCGTAACAAAAATCATGATATTTGGTAAAGTATCATCAGACTTGCCTTGCAAAAAGAGAATATATAGTGGTTAGGCTACTAGAATGTTTATTGTTTTAGACTATCAGGAAGACAAACAATATTTGTAGCATAGTCTATGGATAGTAAGATGAATTAATGTTAAGGAAATGATTTAGAGGCACTGTCAGAATGACTAGAATTATTGAGGATCACTGAAGAAGACATTTCAATAGAAACAACAGAAACAGAGACCACAGACAAAATGTCAGTAGTACCAGTACCAGCAACAGCACAAAATGAACAGACAGTCATACCAAAGAGTATGGTCCTGGATCCAGAATGATTCAATAGGGACAGAATGAAATTCAAAGACTGGTAAAGAGAAATCCAATTATTCCTCAAGAGTAACAGAGTAATAGGAACAAATGACAGAATAACTACAATCCTAGCTCAACTTAGAGGAGGTGCTGCTGGTAGTTATGCCTAGAAGAAGCTAGATGAGTTTGAAGAAGCAACAGATACCTAAGATTGGGATGAGTTTGTTAGAGAACTTAAGACAATGTTCAGCAACAAAAGCAAGATAGCAGATGCCAGATAGAGCAAGAAATACATTGTTAATTTCATGATTGAATTTGAAGCATTAGCCATAAAGGCTGAAATAGATAACCTATATGCTATATTTGTTAGAGTTCAAGATGGTGGACTCTAACTATTTTATTTTATTTTATTTTTATTGGGGACTTAGGGTGAGGGTTAATGTGACATCACTGTCACACTGTCACAAATGGTCACATGTCACATAGAAGAGTATAGAAGATTCTAGAAGGATGATATTATACAGTATGTTTAACACATGTTGACCTTAAGGCAAACCTATGGCTGTTTAGAGTAGGCTAGAAGTAGTTAGCACAGACCATGGAGTTTTAGTATATAAGGTAGACAATCTGTATAGAGTTCTCTATAGAGTTCTCTTGTGTTTAACCCTAATACAAAGTTCTTTTACTTGACCCACTCTAAGATCTTGTGATTGTAACAATATTCTTATTGAAGAAGAATGCCCAGACAGACATTATGAAGATGATACTAGGATATCTACCAATGGTAGCACTAGAGACAATTAGAAAGTAAAAGATGGTAGTTACCTCAGTAGAATAAGAATATGAATCTATGGAAAACAGACAGGACTACAGAACAGAAAAAGAAATGACATATAGAGAAAGAGACATACCTATGGATATTGAGAAGGCCAAAGACAACTTCAACAAAGACAGGAAGCTAATGTGTTTCAATTGTAATGTATATGGACATATAGCAAAGAATTGTAGAAAATCAAAAAGGAAATGAGACACAAGGAAGTATTATAAATGTGACAAGATAGGGTATATTACCAAAGATTGCAAGACAGAACAGAAGATGAAGAATAAGAGTGTTCAGGAAAAATCTGATGAAAAGAGAAATAATAAGCAGAAGAGTTTTGTTAGAGGTTTGGAGTAGGCATGATACAACAAACCTCTATACATAATAATTCCCAAAATCAATATATTATTCCAAATCAACAAAACAACAAAGAGAGGAAATTAAACATGCAAACCAATATTAAGACAAAGAATAAAGAGAAACTATAGTTAGAGACTAGTGGATTCAGGATGTACATATACTGGAACTGATAAACAGCTAGTGAAGGAAGAAAAAATCAAGATAGAACCAATGGACAGATCATTCAAGGTTTTCAACACAGATAGAACCAAGAATGAAGAAGTTACATGATATGTACTACTGGAAGTTGAGATAAATAAATACAAGAAAAACATTGATACAGCAGTCACAGATTTAAATAGCACAGACATATTCTTAGGATATAACTGGTTGGTCAAACATAATCCAGAAATAAATTAGAATATAGGAAAGATATAGTTTACAAGATGTTTAAGAACATATAGAACACAACATCAGGATATACCGTTCAAAACTAGAAGAATATAGCCAATGGATAACCAGAACAAAGAACACCAAGAAACAGGAAAGGAACTGGATCTAACAAACTCAGAGAATCTTCTAGAGTACATTCAACCATTCACTCACTTGTTCAACAAGAAGAAATTTGAGAAGTTACTGGAAAGAAGGGAATGGGACCACAAAATCAACTTAATGAAAGATACACCAAATGAATTAAATATGAAGGCCTATGTGATGACTATTAAGAAAGAAAAAACATTGTACAAATGGTTGGATGAATAGTTATAAGCAAAACTAATTGTGGAATCAAGCTTAAGATATATAGTACCATGTTTCTATATTCTAAAAAAGGACAGGTCATTATAATTAGTATGGGATTACTAAAAGTTGAACCAACATACAATAAAGGACAAGACTCTACTATCCTTAATTGGAAAAGTAATCAACATACTAAAGAAGGCGAAATACTTTAACAAGTTGGATCTCATCTGGGGATATAACAATATACAGATCAAAGAAGGTGACAAATGGAAAACAGCATTCTTAAAATGAACAAAGGACTATTCAAACACAAAGTGATGTATTTTGGATTATATAACTCACCAGAAACATTTCAAAGGATAATGAACAGTATATTCCAGGAGCTACTACATAAAGAAGTACTGGCAAATTACATGAATGACTTTGTGATACTTGCCAAAACAAAAAAAGAACTGGAAGAAAGAATAATATGCTTTTTAAAGGTGGCAGAGAAACATAATTTCTGTTTCAAACAATCAAAGTGCAATTTTGATGCTGAGAAAATTCCCATCCTAGGAGTAGTAGTCAGACAAGGAGAGGTTCAAATGGAAAATAACAAGATCAAAGTAGTAAAGGAATGGAAAACTTCTACTAAGACAAAAGAAGTGGAAAGCTTCTTAGGATTTGCAAATTTCCACTGATGTTTTATCAAGAACTTCAGCCATACAGTGAAACCTCTTAATGAGCTCAAATGAAAAAAGAAAAAGAAATGGGAAGAGGAACATCAGAAAGTATTCAAGAAACTCAAGAATAAAATTACAAATCAATTAGTACTCACCCTGCTGAAGAAAAAAGGAAAATTCAGAGTAGAAATGAATGTATCAGGACATACAATTGGAGAAGTCTTATTCCAGGAACAAGAAGAATGGAAACCTATCACATTCTTATCAAGAACAATACAACTAGCAGAAAGGAATTATGAGATCTATGACAAGAAATTACTTACAATAGTAGAAGCCCTGACAAAATGAAGGCAATATCTACTGGATGCTACAGAGAAATTTGAAGTCTGGACAGATCATGAAAATCTCAAGTATTTCCAAGAACTACACAAGTTAAGTAGACAACAGACAAGATGGTAATTGAAGTTACAAGACTATGACTTCATACTATGACATATTCTAGGAAAGACAAATATGAAAGCAGATGTACTGTCAAGAAAAGACCAAGTAGATATAAAAGAGGACAATAAGAATGTCAAATTACTCAAGGAAGAGTTATGGACAAGAAGAGTAACTACAGAAGCAGAGGTAGTTATAATCAGAAGAAACCAAGTGGTAGAAGAAACTACATTATTGGAAGAAATTAGAAGAAACCAAACAAGAGAACAGAAATTTCAAAAGGAATTGGAAAAGGATAAAGACCAGGCATGGGAAGACAACAGAATAGTCTACATGGATAGAAAGATTTATGTTCTAAACAATTGGAAAATATAAGAACAAATCCTATAAGAAAATCATGAAACAGCAGATGTAAGACACTCAGGACAACAAAGAATGCTCAAATTGATTAAAAGGAACTATTAGTGGCCAAGGATTAAGAATGATATTAAGAAATATGTTCAAGAATGCATCAAATATCAGCAAAACAAAGTATAGCACATGAAAAAAGTAGGAGAACTCTATCCATTGGAAACACCATAAGAACCTTGGCAAAAAATCAGCATCAACATCATAGGATCTTTACCAAAGTCAAATAGACTAGATACAATAGTTGTCATAGTAGATTGGTTTATAAAGATGATTAGGCTCAAAGTGACAATGATAGTAGTATTATTAGAGGACATTGTCAAAATCTATAGGAACAAAATCTAGAAACTACATACTTAGTGACAGAGGACCTTAATTTTCATCAAAGTTCATAGAAGATTTAACCAAGGCATTAGGAACCAAATGAACATTATTTATAGCATACTACTCTCAAACTAATGGTCAAACAGAACAAATTAACTAGGAGGTTAAAGTATTTTTACAACATTATGTAAATTACCAGCAAGATAATTGGACAGAATGGCTATCAGTAGTAGAATTCCAGTATAATGACAAGAGACATGCAGCTACAGGACACATTCTATTTGAACTTAATTTTGGAAGACATCTATGGAAGGGAAACCTGATTATAAAGACAGAGTTACCAAAATTGGAAGATTTTCTTGAAGAACTATAAAAAAGCTAGAAGACAGTAAAGAAGTTGATGGAAATAGCAAAAGAAACTATGAAGAAACAATTTGATAAAAAAAGGAGAAATTCTCAAGGATTGAAGATTGGAGATAATGTGTGGTTGGAAGCTAAAAACATTCATTCAAACAGACTCTCAAAGAAGCTGGACCAGGAAAGATATATAACATGTTCAATGAAGACTTGCTGACATAATGCAAAGAATCACATTTTAAGGGACAACATATGGAACTAACACCACCACCAGATATTGTCAATAAAGAAGAAGAGTATGAAGTAGAAGAAGTTAGGAACTACAGAAAATGAGGATGCAACATACAATTTTTAGTTCATTAGAAGGAATATGGCAGTGAGCATGATTAATGGATATCTAAAACAGGGTTACCATATGTAAAGGAAGCAATTCAAGACTATGGGACAAGAGTTTTGAGTTGAAACCTATAAAGAGAGAGAGGTAAAATCCCAAATTGATATCTTAAGTTATACCAACATCGAGAAATATTCAAATAGCTTAATAATTCTTCATAACAGCTCCTACTTCTCCCAACCCTTATGTTACTTGCACCATCAACAACATGGCCTTAATCAGCACCTTAACCAATGAGAAGAAGAATTGGATGAAGAAATACCACAAGATTATATGAAGAATTGAGACAATAGTAGATGTCCAATTGCAACTACAAAATATCATCAAACTAGCAGAGATTGCAAATACACAACTAGCAGAGATAGAAACAAGCATCTTACAAACAAGTGATGATTACAAAACATAGATGGTAGGAGACATATTCAGTATATCAGAGGATTTATGAAACATTATCCAAGGAGACATGGAGAACTAAGCATACCATATACAAACACTCTTAGCAGACAAATTAGATTGATGTAAAGGAAAAGGAAATTCATATGCCAATAATCATATTAAAAAAATACAGGAAGCTTATCAAAGGGAACATCAAGAAATTGGACAACCAATAATAGTCAATAAAGGAAAGCAATAGGAAAACAAGGTATAAGACAAAGAAGTCTTTCTTTATAAACCCTATAATATATCATCAAAATCCAGCCAACCCAGGACACTAGAACCGACATTCATTCAAGATGAGATGAGTAATCTGGACAAGTATATGAAATTCATGCAGTAACTAGTCAAAGCAATGCCATTCTATCCACCACTGCACTACAAAGCCTTATAACCTCAAGGAGAACAAAACAAACAGTATTGGAAAAAAATAGCTGTCAAGTTCCTAACATAAAACACAATGCCAACACAATAAGAAAAAGATTTCTGATTGAAATGTATATAGGAGGACTACCTCATAAACTATATTTCATTACATTGACTTTAAAAGAAAAGATAGTTATTAGGCCTATAAAGAAGTTGATAGCATTGCATGTGGTTGGAGATCTAACATTGTTAGACTAGTTCATGGGGATGTGAACACTAGAATGGGGGTATTGTTATGATTGATCTCTCATCTCTTCAATGTGGCTAGCTTATGGACTATAGGTATTAGGGTTACTTTTTTATAACTCAATGATTGGCTGTGCCACATGTTGTCTTAGTCAGCACCTCATATAGTAGGCATGACTTTTTTATATTTTTCTCATATACTATAACTTGTTTACTTCATCTATAACATATGGTTTTTAGGTATATATAGCTGTAGATATACTCTTGTATCCTTATGCTTTACCAATTGACTTCATTTCTCATTCCTACTCAAGTTTTTGCCTGAGTTGTAACTTGAGCCAAGCTTTGTGTTGTAACAAATATATAGCCTTTAGAGTAGGTTAATAGTACTATAAGATGGACCAGTAACTTAGCATATATAAGGTAGACAGTTCTGTACTAGGAACTTTATCAAGTTCTCTTATATTACCCAATACAAGGTCCCTTCTCTTTGACCCACTCTAAGGTCTTTGAGTTATAACACTGCAAACTAGAGAAAAGCATTATCTATTATAGATATATTAGAGTTTTTTTTTAAATCAACAATTTATTATACAGAACTCAAAGATAGACTGTGATAATTACAAAAAGTAGCTACTTACATAAGAGAAAAATAAGAAAGAAAAGGAAAAAGAAAGAGAAAAAGAAAAAGAAAAGAAAAATATTTTTAGAAAAGTAGCAAAGTGAAACTGAGCTGAGATGTTTTTCTAAAAGCAAAAGGTTTCAGAATTGAACTCTAAGAACATGAGTATATCCATGATAGATTCCCTTCTTAGATTCTAACACTTGTTGTATTTCTGATACTTGAATAAAATATGTCTTCTTATTTTAATAGGGTAATTACCACACAGATAAGCTATAAGTTCTTTAGAGAAGAACTTTAGCTTATGTTCACCTATTGGTGTATGATTAGTGATCAATTTTGTGATTTGTGTGTATAATGAATTTGAAAGGCCAAAGTGTTTCAGCCATGCTTTTTCTTTTGTGTATGTTGGATAAATATCTTCTTCTTTGTTGTCTTTTAAATTGAGAAAGTTTCTTTCTTTGTAATTAGAGGCTTGAAATGTCATTTGCCATTTGTAAACAATGTAATTACATTCTTCTTTTCTGCTGAACTTTCAAGATGTTCTACTTGGTAGGATGAGGTCAATATTAATGTGCTTTGACTCTTTGTCAACTATAGCATATGGAGACTATTTGATGCTGTCAGGATAGTTTCAAAAATAAATTGAATTGTTAGGATTTTTATTGAAGAATTCTCTAAGACTCTTTAATATTACAATTGATTAAAGTTGATATAGATGAGTCAAAGTGTCAAAGATCTTCTTTGCAGCTAGAATGGCATCTGTAATAATAACTACTTTTGAGGCATTATGTAGTTTTGTCACTTAGTCTATTCTATATCTAATAGCAAATAATTCAGCTTCTATGTAGTGTTGTGGCAACCACCAGACACAATGTCCAATGATCTCACTAACGAGTAAATCTCAGAGTTGGATATCAAGTGGGGAATTCACAAGAGAACTCGACAAGGAGTCTCTGCTTAATT
>Ga0157364_1008978_pt1 | contig 10365 bp, 2 predicted proteins | sample AttsexASBM2_FD_111476 | JGI IMG/M metagenome (GOLD analysis project Ga0157364, IMG submission 111476) | Fungus gardens microbial communities from leaf cutter ant in Ribeirão Preto, State of São Paulo, Brazil - Atta sexdens ASBM2 | ecosystem: Host-associated > Fungi > Mycelium > Unclassified ... | reverse complement strand
ATGAAAATTTATGACGGCAAACAATACCTTTTTGCAGTGACGTGCTTACAACTACATTATATTATACAATCATGATTGCTTCTTGAGAGCACAAACACACCTTTAAATATTTAATATGTGCTATTCAGAAACAAACATTGCGAGAGATGGACGAAAAATCTCTAATATGCAAAAAAAAGAATTAATAAATATTATAGTTTATTAATAGCTTGATATTGTATGCATAAACTTATATGGTAATAATTTTCATTCTTAGATTACCTATTTTTTTTCATTGTTTATAATTTTTATATTTCTATATAAATCCTAATCTATTTTTTATAAACTTTTACTATTGATGTTGATAATCAATATATAAAGAGGGAACAAATACAATTACAGGTAGAAACTATTAGAAGCACAAAGTTTTCCCAGGATTAAAATAAACTTAGAAGAGTTCGATAAGCAGAAATCGATATCCTGTCTCTATAGTTTCCCATTCAATTTTCATCAGTAGACTGCTCTTAAAATGAAGGGTAGACTGTTCTCAGGCGATTGTCACCACTACTCGGAAGTGGTTTTGGTGTCCGACCACTTCCGGCAGAATAGGCTTTAAAACATCACTCGAGTTCGATGGGAGACAACCTGAGAACCAGACATATCTTTGAGCGGAAATACGAGTCGTCGTTTTACGAGACACATTGTGGTTCCATGTAATCCTAAACGACGCGAAACTTTAAATAACACTACATGTTCTCGCCCAAATAAAAGAAAATCATAAAGATAGAAATTGATGAAATAATATATATATATACATACACACACACACATATATATATATATATATATATATATATATATGTTTATATACATATATGTATATATTACGTGGGATCACATTAATTTACATAAATTCATATTAAATCATTTCTTCGTTATACAAAAAAATCTATCCAATTCTTCACTCTTCTCTATTAATTTGTAACTTTATATTTTATAACAAATCTTTCTCTCCTACGTGATATTTTCCTGCTGTTTGTCTAATTTTCTGCTTTAAAAATTATAGCGCTTTATATATAATTTTATATATAATATAGCGCTAATTATAGCTCTTCATTATCGAAACATTCTGATACGATACGCATGCGATATCACAACGTCCACAGCGTCGTTAAAAAACAGAAGGGACTGAACCCTCAAAAAAAAAAGTTATTCTCGAAAACAACCTCGAGGCATTTATTGTGCAAACAATCGTCTCGTACGAGCGAAGTAGTACTTTAAGTTGCAAATGATTCTCGTGTTACATGAGCGCGTCGAATTTTCTTGCATCGCGGAGCAGAGAACAGATCGGAGATTGTGTGATTACGCAAGTCGCGACCATCATCATACATTGTATCAAGCCGTGGATGATCCGCCGGCCTAAGTCGTTTTGTTTCCCCACGTTCGGTTCAATTTTCCAACGCAACATGTAATTTCGTGGCACCCTCGGGCGAGGGTTTTGTATATAGTAGATCAGTGTTTCTCAAACACACCTTTCATTAAATTTTTTTTTATCTCTTTTTATATAAAAAGATATAATTAATACTAACATTGTTACTAAGATTAAATAATTTTGATTTGGTGTGCGTGTGCGTGCGTGCGTGCGTGCGTGCGTGCGTGCGTGCGTGCGTGCGTGCGTGCGTGTGTGTGTGTGTGTGTGTGAATAATTTGCAATCTTTTTCGGATTTACTGTTAAAATTTATTGCAACGCAGCAAGGCATCTTGAAATTGCAATTTACTCTGTCACCACATATTTGTCAGTTAATATCTTAAAATTAAACACTTCTTTTTTCAGTGTATTGACATCTATATTTGAATGTCATATAAAGAATCGTGTCACTCATTTGTGAATGACGCGCTTTTATTTACTCGATTAAAAATAATTTTACTAAGTATTTAAGACATTAAAAAAAAACAATAAAGTATTAAAATAATACAGAGATTTTTTTATTAACTTGAATGAACGTAATCAGCAAAACAGTCAAAGATCAATTTAAATACAAATAGTTTTGTATCATTAATTAACAATACAAATTTTTTAAATAAAATCACATTTAATTCATAACAAATAAGGAATATAAAATTGAATAAATTACTGATTTTTATCAATAAAAACAGTTTTTTTCGAGATTTTTTTCTCATTTCTGACTCGAGAAAAAACAGAATAAAGAAAATACATAACTAAAATGAAATTGGATTGCATAAGCCTCAATTTTTTTCTCGCCTAGCTCAATTAGAGAAACACTGTTGTAAAGGGTTCGAACGAATCATTTAAGGGTTGTTAGTTCCGCCGCGAGAAAAACACGGACAATGAAAACGAGAAAGAACATGTAAATTCAGCTAGGCATGCACGTACTATTCTCTCGTGCGTTTCCCGGACAATATCTGCCAGTTTGCTCACGCTAGAAAGAAACAACTGCGACGTTCGCGCGTCTGCTGGATACTTTAGCGGGACATGCAATTACTTCGAATGAAAGAAAACATGTTTATGAACTGACGCAGGAAAACGGAAGAGATGCCCGCTGACCTGGAAAATCTCGGAAAATACGAAGAAACGTGTGACAAATTTCCGCATGAATTGCGTTTCATTAGTCAGTAGTGGGATTCATTATGGATCAAATTATAAATTAATTATCATATAATTACGTATATTTAAACGTATAATTAAATTATAAAATAGTATTATTTATAGTCACTGTTTTACTATAAAATAATAGATAAAATATTATATTATTGTATATTATACATATAGAGGAACATAACAAACATAATAAAATACATTTACTACGAAAATTAGTTTACTTAAATTTTATAAACTTTGCACACAAAGTCATTTGTCATTAAATAAATGTTAACAAATGATTTTAAGGCAAACTTTTAAATACATTTAAATATTAATTAAATTTCGCTCGTTTTTTGCAAAACAAAGTGTAAAGAAATGAAGATTTGAATTGAGCAGTAATAAAGTTTATAAAAAGTAATTCAGTCACATACAATGTTAGTATGACAACAAAGTAACTAAAAACTTGATGTGATAAGTCGTATCGACTTTATTACTGCTCGATTCAGACCTTCATTTCTTTATATTTAAATATTATATGTTACATATTGATATATGCGCAAAGTATAGTAGCATTCTTCAATTCCAATAAAATTACATTTCTCCAATTACATTTCTCAATGTCAAAAATAAATACAAAGAAGAAATTTAAATATTTATCTTGCACCTTCTGCGCTCGCAAAACGCAGCATGTGATCGACTAAAATCATCCGACAGAATTTGCATTCTTATCGCGCGACAGCAACGATTGTGTCCTAGTCGTCTTTCGACGCAGATGAACTTATACCTGATCTTTTCACCTTTTCCCACTGCTGACACGAAATACGGAACCGTATCATGCAAGTCGTGAGTCTAATTAAAAGGAATTCTCAATGAGAATTTTGATAAAAGTGCGCGTGAACTGCGAATAAAATTGCCCGCGAAATTTTGCATGAGCCACTTGTTTGGATGCACAATTAAATCTCTCGTCAATATATGACTCAGATTTCCTTACATATTATTTTATGATTGAATGAAAATCGCTCACGATTTTTCTTATTCTGTAAATCAATTTTTTTAATTCCAATATTCCATTAATCTTTAATATTGAACATATTATATTTCTTTTCTCAAAAGTGACATAACTCAAAAAATGTAATTTTCGAATTATTACAATGAATGAGTTACATAATCCTTTTTAGAGTTGTAACAATTTTAACAATTTCATTTTAAATTACTCTTTTTGAGTTGTAAACATTTTTTTTATAAAATTAAATTAGTTTACTTTAATTATTAATTATAAAAAATGAACTAACTTAATTAAAAAAAAATCGTCAAACTCATTAAAATGGTTTAAAAAAAAATCGTTAAAATTGTCACAATTGTTAAAAATGATTTTTTAAGAATTATGAAATGGAAGTGATAAAAATAACATTTGAATATGTTAAAAATATATACTTCTTGCTGATATTATATGATTAGTTAATAATATATTTTCTGCCGATATTATTTGATTAATTAAAAACATTTACTTTTAATTTGAAAAATAGGTTTTCCCTTTTTCTGAAAATTTGTTTAATTGTGTCATTTTTTAAACAAAGAAGCTTGCAATTGTACTTGCAATTTATTGAATTTAGACAATTATTTCATATTTAGAAAGAATAACCACGAATATAACAAATACTGAAAATGTGATCAAAGTTTTAAAATAATTACGAAAATGCAACCAAATAATTTTTTTTTAACTAAACACTTAATATTATTTCTTCCAAAATTCCATTTATGTCGCTAGAGAGAAGATTCGAAACGTAAAAGGTGTGCCACATTTTCATGAATGAAACGCACGTAATCGATTGCGACACTTCTTGTGGTCTGAATGACAAGAGTTTGAGAATGAACAGCACGTAGCAGCGCCTTCTTTCTCTCCTTCCTTCTTCGCCATCGCCGCACCGCCGTGTTGCAATCTGCGAGAAACAAGTCATTACTTTTTTCAACGTGCTTGGAGAGTCTTGATCTTTCAACTGCCCGACGTGACGAGAGAATACTCGAATTTACTTGCATTGAATTGGACCGCGAAGAAAGATGATTATAATGTTCTTCGTCGTAGTCTAGTTTTTAATATATATATATATTATGGCTTCGTGTCAATATTTAACTATTTCATCACACTAGCTATTTCTAATACGTAATACCTCGTCTATTCTAGGTGCGACTTCATTTATGTTATCAAACAAAATTAATATTGACATGTCCCAATTTTAATTTATCAAGCTATCGTTCTTGTAATACAATTTAGAAGCAAAAGTTTCCTAAAGATTCGGAGGATTTAAGAACGTAATTAAAAAATTATTTTGAAAAACGATTAATTTTTGCCCCTACAGATGAATTATATTTCGCAATAATTCTATATTTCGTCAGTAAAATAATAAAGATCAATTGATTTCGATGGGAAGCAATTAATGCTGGAATATTTTATTCAAATCAACAGAATTATTATTCTAATCTACCAAGAACTATAAAACTATTGTAGGTGCAGATGAAACTGGATGAAATTTTGAGATTTTTGAAAATTGGGTACCAATTATCAACGAAGCAACTTGACTTTGGTGAGTCACTCAAGGAAAACGATGGCTATTAAAAAATTATTTATTGCTTATTAAAGAACACTCGCGCAACGCGTCGAGTCGCCTTTGTAGCATCCCGATGTGACGAAGCGCTAGTCTAATGGATGCCCTTGTCATACAATGACGATGGCGACGAGGCGCCGAATGCATTTAGAAAGGTCGTTAAGAACTTTTTATAGGAATATGCCTGTATGTACGTCATCCAGTATCTCGAGGGTGAGAAGCAAAGGATCTCTGCACCCTCAAGTGCTCGAGACCCTTCGAATCATTATATACGATGGTACATTCAAACGTATCATCTCTGTTAATCTCGGAATTTTTGAGAATAGAATTGTTTCTAAGCGAAAATAATTCGAATTTCTATAAAAAAAAGAGAAAAACAAATCTTTCACTCTGTACAATTGAACACGATAATTTTTATAGTTAAAAAAATTAGTCAATGGTTTTCAACAACACGAAAATTGTCAGAATGACTAATTACGATAAAAACGTCGCGTGTTACCATTACGCAGTGTACAAAGCGAATGATTCATCATCGTTACCCTTGTCACGCAACGAGTAACATTGAAGGGTTACTCACTTGTACAATTCACGTGCTGCAATTTGCAGTAATACTCACGAAACATTTATTGAATTTTCTCAATATTTTATTTTAAAGATAGAAAGATATATTTCTTATATTAGAAAATGATGTAGCAGGATAATCGTCTATTAACTCCGGATTGAGTCATGTTAACAGATTTATAGAATAGAATGCATCTCGTAGAGGGACGACGAGCTCGTAAATTTACTGACGTGCTTACGGATTCATAGTTCGATCAAAAAGTTCTAAATGGGGCTATCACTCGTGTATTCATTAGCCGTCAGTATAATCGGCGCCATAAATCTCGTCGATGGAACATCTTGTACGTAAATGCGGTAAACCGACCGGCCGGCAGAAACCGTTGAAGGTGGTGCATCCGTGCAATGGTATTTATAGTCGTCATCGTTGCCGTTTGCTCTGTATTATCCCAATTTGCTGCTTGTATCTCTTCGTTCTCCAATTAGCAGATTAGTCGGTGCATAACTCCCACGCAAGTCAGCGAATTCCAATTTATCGATGGTTCATTTATTCTTGACGAAAACCCACGGATTCGACAATATAGTCGGCTCGCTAATATATTTTTTAGAAAAAAGAAAGCCGAATTTTCTACGCGCGCGAAACCAGGCGACCGTATAAATGTATCTGAGAGTACAAAGCAAAAAATTATGCTGAAATTATGCTGAAATTTATTTAAAAAAAAGAAAATAAATAAAACTACGATCTAACGAATATTAACTAACTCCATAAATTTTTTGTTCAATCAGAAACGAATTTTTTATTTGCAAATTTTTGTACAAATTTTCACTTAACTAATATGACTTACTTAACTTAATATGAAAAAAGAATAAAAGAAAGAAATATCATTGACATTCTATTATATTTAGGCAATATTTTTTAAACAAAATTTTCTAAAAATAAAATTTTAGAAACATAAATATAAACTAGAAAGTATCTTCTATCAAATAATATGGCAGTTTTTATAATATTATACTTTGCAATTTTGCAATAGTTAACTTTTTCGTAAAATAAGCAAAAATGAGTGTTGATAAAATAAACTTCAAAACTGTAAACAGTAACATATGCCACATTCCTATTCTTTTTCTTTTACAGAAGTCATCTGTACAAAATATCTTAAAATGAATATAAGATTTTCTAGAATCTTTTCACTTTGGTATAAAACATTTTTTGTATGTAAATTGAGAGATCTCAGATTCGAACCCTGACTAAGATAATATTTTTTGCAATAAGTTCTTTACAGTTTTTATAATTTAATTTAGGGAAATTATTAACGTTTTAAATTGTGTTGAAAGTGTGAAAAATTTATCAGCAATCATATCCGAAAAAAATTGATTTATATAATAAAGAATATATATTGTATTATTCAAAACATCTAACTTTGACTGTGTTGGCGTCCTCCATTATTTGATTTTTTCTGGATTTATGTGCATATCTTATGTTGTTCTGCAAGACGCAAATACATAACACGACAATTTCTTTTTTTAGGGTTTTCCCATAAATACACGTCTTCAGCTCCAAGACTATTTAACACTATATAATGCAATGTTATAAAGATTAAGTTAGACTTACAATCTGTCTTATAGAGATATGCCATACCCCGATTTCATATTTGAAACTATATTATGAAAAAAATAAGAAAGAAAAAATATAAATAAAATTGATTTAGAAGCTACAAATATATAATGCTGGTTCTACAGCCTTAAAGCCATTGCACATAAAAGTTTTTAATCGTAACCATAAGACCATAAAAAGTCATAAATTGATTACTGCATCAGATTACTGTATCGCAAGCATTGACACATCTTGTCGCAGAATCAATGTGAGTGAAACATCATAACCTCAAAACCATGATCATAGTCGCAAGATTCCGTCCCGTCGAAAGATTGCGATTAATGCCTTATGATCAATCATATGACATATCCTTGCCTGTAGTAACCAATCAATTTGTCGCTTTTTATAGTCTTATGTTTACAACTAATACTTTTACGTACAATAGCCTTTATACTTGTTCTACCTTGTAAACCGTAAGAAATTAGCCAATTACAATTGAGTACGAAAAGAACAATCAACTATAATTGGTTATAATTGGTTTCTTACGGCTTACGGCTTGCGATCATATTGTAAAACAATCTTTAACATTACAGCATCGCAAGTATTGCGGTCCAATCAGAGTCGAGTAGCTTAACATTAATTGGACCGCAACGCTTGCAATGCTATAATGCGACTAATGTAGAAGCAACTTAAATCGATATTATATTATCAATAATACAGCTACACTATTATTTAAACTACTACGCAATTTGCAAAAAAGAATTTACATTACTGTCTGAAACTTGCTGGAAATCGTCAGAAATGAGAGTTTATGATAGATACGTGACGGACAAAAAATGTAGAATATTTTAATTGTATTAATAACAATTACATTGAGGATGAATACATACATGACATGAAGAATAAAGGCGTACAAAAATTGTCGCTCTTCGAACCAGCAAGTTGGAAGAGACTCATTCAATAGATATTGTTTTTTTGAAGACTTTGTCTCTGAACATACTCAATACACTTCAGTACACATTAAGTTTACACATAAGTTCGCTGAAGATGATTTGAAAGGAGCCAAAGTGTTTGAGAAATAATTAAGATGAATTTAATCATAGGTTCGTAGAATGATAAATTAAATTATTAATTTGGCGCACTAGTAATTATATAAAATAATCGCGCACTAGTAATTATATAAAAACACTCTCATTTGTCCATATTACAAGTTTATTTTATTATTTTGATATTAGAGAATCCAATTAAATATTATTTTGTTTTACATAAGAATTTCATATTTATAATAGATATTCATTTTTAACTGATTTTGTATAGCAACAAACCATAAATAAATGAATTATAAGTTTTTATTTAATTATCTAAACAGATAATGTTTTTAGCAATTTTTGAGAATTAAAAAAGTATGTCTTTAAGAGACCTTTCTCTGCTGTAACTTTCCTCTACTGTGAGTTTGACATAAAACTCACAATAGCCCAAAACTATTATCATACATCTAAAATTACAAAAAATTAATATTGCATGGAAATATGTAAAAAAATTTTCTCAAAATATCTATCTAAGGAGCGATTATGAAAATAAGCGTACGGGATCAATCAATTTTTCCTCGTATTTGATGCGTTCATTTTAATATGCTATTTTGTAGACGCAAGATGTTTTTGCCATCAAATTCGTTTACTATGTCGTCGGCATACTGTAGAGAATCTTCCGATGAGAAAGAGCAACGATGAACCGACTCGTCGAGACATCGCTCACTCGATGTAGGTATCTTCCTCTCTCGCATAATTTACATTTTCTGTAACCTATATACCCATTCTCTATCGTACGCCAAAAACTATTCTCGTAGTCGGTCAACTCTGCGATTTTCGTCGTCCTTGTGCTCCACCGTTTCATGTCACAATTCGCTTCGTTTTCATTCGAGAAACTAATTGAAAGACACTGGAAACATTGGAAACATCAGAAAATCCCAAGCTCGAAAAATTTCAAATTATCATGATACTCTCTAGCTTTGGGAGTGAAATCTCATTTTAAAGAGTGAAATTGAACGAATCTTGAAAAAAAATTATTTTTTATTCAATTTTTAATTTTTAAGAGTAAAAAAAATTTCATTCTTCAGAGTGTGATTCGTACTGAAAGTTTAACAAAATATGTATAAATATTAGATATATCTACTGTACTCAACATAAGATAATCAACTCTTTAAGAAAGAAAGAAAAATATAATATATAAAAAAATTTAATATTAATTATCATAATTAAATTTTAATTGATAAATATTCTTTTTATAATTGTTAATGAAACATAACTATATCATATTATTATATTTATAATAACTAATAACACTTAATGTATAACACCACATGAGATCAACAAAAATTACATCAAGTTACGAAATTACATTTTATTTTTTTAAATTGTATTTTTCTATCTCATTTTCTAGTGATCTCAGTTTCTGTATTTCATAAATAATATATGGGTTTTTAAATTAAAAAATCACGTTAGTTGTAAAATTGTATTTCTCATTTATTACTTTTACATTTAAAAGCGGGACAATTTATAATCATATTCTTAATTTGGAACGAAATATACGCATTGTAAAGTAGAAAAAAGAGTTAAAATTTGAGTTTGTCGGTCTTATTTTAACATAAAAATAATTGAAATAATTAAATAAAAATAATTGAAAACGAGATATTTAATGTTACATAATAAAATTTTTGTTACATAATAAAAATAAAATTTCCATTAATACAACGTGTTTCTTTTTTGCGGAATAATATCTAAAGATTGCAAAAGTCCGAATAAAAGATTTTTTAAAGACTAAGACTTATTTTAAGCGTTTATAAAACGAAATTGTGCAAAGATTAACTTTTATACGATTACATACGAAGTTTTATAATTACTTACTTTTCTCTTCGCTTCTTTTCTCTACTATCTATTCTTTTAAATAAAAATGAAAATAAATTTCTGGCGTCAAATCTCCCTCTCTTAAAGAACAATTATTTTACGCAAACAATTACAACAATTACAACAATT
>Ga0157364_1008977_pt1 | contig 10367 bp, 8 predicted proteins | sample AttsexASBM2_FD_111476 | JGI IMG/M metagenome (GOLD analysis project Ga0157364, IMG submission 111476) | Fungus gardens microbial communities from leaf cutter ant in Ribeirão Preto, State of São Paulo, Brazil - Atta sexdens ASBM2 | ecosystem: Host-associated > Fungi > Mycelium > Unclassified ... | reverse complement strand
TCCATGCTAACTACTGTGCACCCTACCCTAAATGACCATGAGTATTACATGAGGTTAGCATGTGTTGTCCATGCTGTATGACATCACTTTGTTCCAGAACCTTCTACTTCATTCTCCTAAATCTCATGATCAGTCTTGTGACTACGCCATCAAATTGTGACTGATGTAATGGCGTGACTGATAACCCCTAACCTGAGTTGTTCTAAAAATAGAAAATAGAAAAAATAAAAGACAAAGAAAAGTAAAATACAAGAAAGAAAATAAAAATGAATGAAGTCCACTATCAATAATCTTGACACTGGCTCTCTCTAAAAATACCTTAGTTCCTATGAAATTATTTCTTAGTCCAGTACTTTATTATTCATTTTTTGCCTCCTAGAGTTTATATGCTTTATACATCCAGTCTTCTATATTTCTATACTTGAACCAGTCACTTTTAACACTTTCTCTGAGAGAACTTAACCTGTTCCAGTACTGGTCATTACTGACAAGAAATTTGAGTATGAAATCATATGGATTGTGAACTTTAAAATTGACTAAAGAAGGGCTTGCAAGCTCCTCTACAAGGTTATTTGGCTAGAGTATGAAGATACTAAAGAAAAATCTGAGTAGCTTCTCACCACTGAACTCACTCATATCACAAACTTGGTTGCTAATTTTCACAGTGCTATCTTCTTTCTCTATCTTGATGATCTTGTTGCTTAGCACAAACTGTGGTCTATGTGTGTTAAAATCCTAAGCTTGGCTCAGATTGCAACTTAAACAAAGACTTGAGTAATAAAGAAGAGAATGATCAATTTGTAAAGTGTAAAGATATAGATTGGTATCTACTACTCTATATATCTAGTGACCATGAGTAAATAATGAGGTGTTCCTGTATATACAATGTGAAAAGCATAAGGAGAACATGAAGAGATCTCCCTTATTACATGAGACACTAACTGATAAAACATAAGGAAAAGACAAGATATAGTAATTATGAGTCATGAAGTAAAATATGTATACTTTCAACAGGATTTTCTCTTGTCTCTTTCTCTTTGTATTTTTTGTATTTTTTGTCTTATAATAATCTTGATTAGTTTTCTCTTACTTATTTTCACTCTGAAATCAAAACAAAAAGTTCATTTATTAATTGTCACATACTGTAACTTTATCTGACATCTGCATTTGTTCACCCTCTTCTGGTATAGATTATGCTTTATTCCAATCAATTTGAGAACCAAATCTCTTTATTCTTTATCAATCTTATGGAGTTTCAAATGACAATCTCTATGGTACCCAATAATCCAGAGTATGTGTAGCAGTAGTATTATTAGAAAAAACTTCCTATATTTAAAAACAATAGTTATCATGTGGATTCTTTAGTCTGATAATTAACTTGAATTTGTGCCACACTTGTCTTACTTTCTTCTGAATCTCCCTTGTTTGAAATACAACCACATGACAAGTAAGCTAGATATAACATTATTTGTTGAAGCTAAGGTTATTATTGTCATATGCCAAGTCCACATATCTGAAGAATACATTTCCACTGTGATACTGCCTCTCAACATCTACTATACAAAGCCTGTTTTCCATGATGGCCATCTTTCTTACAATATATCCTTGTGGTGGTAGTGCAACTATCTATTTTATCTTCCATGATGGGAATACTCCCATCCAACTCGGTCTCTTATAGCAGAGTCATACTCCTGTCAGTATCTTACTACTGAAACCTTTGCTCAAGGCAATAGGAGCTATACTACTAAAACCCCAAGCATCTCCTATATTATCTCCTTGTATATATAAGACTAGTAATTACACTATAATTTGCTAGTCTGATAATTAACAAAGATAATTCTTATTGAACTCGATTTCTAGTGTTCAACAGCAACACACCAATCAGTACTCATTCCTATCTGAAGTTGCAACCATGCAGCAGACAAACAATGCAGCATATAAGCTGAAGCTAAGGTCATTTCACAAGTTTGCATATCTCCAAGTCAACTCCATGGACTTTCATCCTTGGTGTGAACCATACCTGACAATTATCCATATAACACTACTTTAAAGCCCTTCTCTATTCTATATTTTCTAAGTCAAGTCTTCTGCTCTATCTTTTATACTATATTCATAGATATCCTTAGCAAGTGTAAGAGGACTAGCTCTTCTGAGACTTTTCTCTTCCATGTTTTTTGGCTGATCTATGTTCTGTGACTCCTTTCCATGTCTGCACTCATCTGCTCATCCAATTTCCCACACTCTGAACTCCTTCAAGCTGCGCACCAATACTCCTAACCATCTGAATATATCATTAAACTTCCTTTTTCACACTCCCTTACTCTTCTGTAATACTCTGTGGTCTTCCAAAGTCTTCTAATGTCATCCACACATCTGCTTATTCAATTTCCTATGCTCTGGAAGTACCTGCTAAACACTCAGGCTCTCTTTTATTTCAGTTTCTCTATTCTAAACTGTTTCTGATTACTTAAATATCATCATTTCTTGCTTATGTAATTGAAATTCTGACACATTAGAATGGATCTGTTAATATATAAAGTAGTCATCACCTTTAGGAATCTCCATTTTGTTCTTTTAGGATTTTCTGAAGGTAAGTGTATAGTTTAGTATTTCTCAAACAATGGACTTAGTATTTCCTGAAGATTTGAAGTGTTTGGCTCTTCTGCCCAGTTGTCCTAACAACAAGTGTGAATCACTCCTAATATTAATAGTAAAAACAAAAACTAATTTTATAGCAAGAGATAAGAAATAGTATTTATACCACTACCATCTTCTCTTTCTTAAACCTTAACTAGACCTCTGTAGACCCATCTCAGTAGTCTTCATCCACCACACTCTCTACTTTTTCTTCTTCCTTATTGCTTTTATCTGGACTCACCCTCTATCTTACTTCAAAGTTATTCTGAAATCTCTTCAATTTCTCTATGAGGCAATTCTATCCTTGAACTAAGTTTCAAAGAAAACTACTGATACTACAATGCTCTTCTATCAGCTTTCTGAGCATCCTTTTAATAGTGCTCAAAACACTATTATAAGCAAAGTTTATCTTCTAGTGTTTAGTAGTCTTTTCTTGGATAGGAATATATTACTGCTTGATATTAATGTATCTTATACAGGCTGGAAATCTGCTACAGAAGAGAAATTTCAGTCAAAAGATAAAAAATATATAAAACTTTTACTATTCACTTGTTGTTGTATACTAAGCACTTCTATCTAACTTATACACATTTGTTACAGAGATTTTCATCTCCTATCTTCACCACATTCTTTCCATAAACTTTCTTTGTCTGCTTTCTTTTTACTTTTTTTAAATGGCAGCAGCCATATCTCATCTTCTAAGAAGATCTTAAGAACCTCCTTACCTTGCTTTTTTTTCACTATTGGGATCTTAATGCTTTTTAGAACATTAGATCCCTATATACTGTTTTTTTGCTTCCTCCTTAGCCTTCATTCTCTTCTTCTTCTTGTATTATCTCCATTCAGTTTTCTTCTTTACTTTGGTTTCTGTCACCAAGCAAGTATTTTCAACAGCCTTCTTCTCATGTTGTATCTTTGTTATCTCTTTCAAACAGACTATAAGGGCTTATTTCTCAATATATGTCAGGTGCAGTTCACCCCAGGGTGGAAGTCTACAAAATGGACTCAGAGATGTGTGGACTTGTGGAATGATCTTAGCTTCAGCTTATGTACTGCACTGTCTATCTGCCATGTGGTCACAACTTCAGATGGTAGGAAGAAGTCCAAGATGGGAGTAAGTGCTGATTTGGTGTGTTGCCATTAAACACTAGAGATTGAGTTCAATAAGAATTATCTTTGTTGATTATCAGACTAGCGAATTACAGTATAACTACTAGTCTTATATACAAACAGATATTATAGGAGATGCTCGGAGTTTCAGTGGTAAAGCCTCTATTACCACAAGCAAAGGTTTCAGTGTTGAGACACTGACAGAAGTAACTCCGTCATAGAAGACCGAGTTGAATAGGAGTATCTCTGCCATGGAAAATGGAATACCCTAATAGTTGCAGCACCACCAGAAGGTGTGTTGCAAGAAAGATGGCCACCATGAAAGGCAGGCTTATATAATTTGGAGATAATATCACTGTGAGGATGTAATTTCCAGACAGATGGACTTGCATATGACAGTATTCCCCCCTTAGAACTGAGCCTTTGAAGTCCTATTGAATTTATCTGAAAATCCCATGATGGTACCTAGGTCAACAATACATAAACAAAAAAAGAAGTTTTTTGCTCTTGTTTCTATATCATTATGTCTTTCCCTGCCCCCTCCAACATTTCACAAAATGATGCTGAAATCCTTGAAAAACAGCAGAGACATCAGAAGGAGCAGCAGCTCCTGCTTCAACTAAAGGAAGCGGCAAAGTTACATTGAGCTAAGCACATGGCTCAGAAGACAAGAAGGGAAGCAGAGGAAAAGGCCAAGGAGGAAGCTGAAAGGCAGAGGGTTGCAGAGGAGAAGAAGAAGAAGAAGAGGACATTGGAGTATCTCTAACAACTCTGAGACAAGGTGCTAGAGGAAGAGGCTGCCCTTTTGGGGAGAGCTGAAGAATCCCAAGTTGTGAGATCCAAGCACAAGGAGATCGCTGCCAGAGACAAGGAGGAACAATAGCCCTCCAAGAAGGCTAAAGGGAGGCAACAAGGGAAGTACTGTAGGAGTGCCATAGTCAAAATGGGGGTGCTAACCCCTATGAGAGGTGTGTGAGCACCAGGCAGGATTGCCTAGTGTACCACTCAAAGTGAGTAGTTATAATTATACTTATAATTATTTTTTCTAATACTTTTCCTTCATAGCTGATCTCTCACATGTGCTGGGTACATCGCCCTCAAGCAGCGGTGTGTACCCCATATCAACACCAACACCCCAGCCATGACCCCCACTTATGGCAGGGTTCTAAGTGCCATTGAAAAGGCACTCCAGGAACTTGTGGAGGAGTACCGAGGAGTTGGGAGGTCCCTCCAGGACTTGGTGGAAGGCCAGGAGAGGAACATGGCCCAGTTGGAGAGAATTGGGGCTACGATGGAGCAGAGGTAAAGCTCGGAAGGAGAGAACAGGAAGGAAGAGAGCAGAGATGATGAAGAGGGGTCTGAGGATGGCCCCAGGGAAAGACAGGAGGAGGGGACTCTATCATCTACTTCTTGTTAGAATTGGCAGTTTTGTTTTTTCTTTATTTTAATAGTTATTTTCTTTTTTGTGACCTAAATGTGTGAGTAAGGAAATTAAGAAAATAAAATAAAAAGAAGTTTTGAAAAGAAATCCCGAAAAGTGCGTAGAAGCTGAGAGTTAATGAAAATAAGCGGACAGAATATGCTAAGGAATTAGTGAAGTAAATTCCCATTGAAAATACATGGAGGCAGGGAACTAATGCAACAGCGTGATCAGAACAATGGGAGAAGACCAGGCTTGGCAGGATATGCGATGTGGAAATCGGATACCAAGCCGGTGGCATGAGTGAGTTTCACTGTGGGAATCCATTCTGATTTATCTCCAGTGTCTTCATACCCTAACCAGATCATCTTGTACAGGAGTTTGCATACCCATTGGTAATCAATTTTAGAGTCCACTATCTGAGAAATTTCACATTTGAGTTCCCTGTCAATTATAACTGGAGTGGAGGCCGGTTGTATTCTCTTGGAGAAAGTGTTGGACATGGCAGGTTCGAGCATGGATACATGGAAGACTAGATGAACAGAGCGCATGGACTCTGGAAGGTAGAGGGTGAACAATAGTGTACCAGGCTGGGCAATGATTTCGTAGGGTCTGAGATATTTTTCAGAAAGTTTCTTTGAAGGCCAAGTGGTTCAGAAGAACTTAGCCTTGACAAAAACTTTGTTACCTACTTTGAGATCAGGAGTGGGGGAACATTGTGCATCAGCAGATTTCTGATAATACTGTTAAGCCGTGGAGATTTCAGCTTTGAGGGTACTCTGTAATTCATTGAGATTTACAGCGAAGTCACAGGCTCAGGAGGAAGCAATATTGCATTTGGGGTGAACAGTAATGTTCAGATGATATCCCTTATTGGCAAAGAATGGGGAAACACTGGTAGTAGCACTTGGAGCATTATTGTAGGCAAACTCTGTGAGAGGTAGGATGTTATAGAATGCTTTGGGCACTAACAATTTTTATTTTATTTTATTTTATTTTTCTGATTTTATATTAATTTTGTTTTGTTTTGTTTTTGATTTTGGATGATGAAGAGGCATGTGACATTACATTCACATGACAGGTCACATGATGTGATGTCATAGGCCTAGAACACAGTGGAAGGATCTGGAAGATGATGTCAGGGCACATGTATACAACATGGTGGCCTTGAGTAGGAAATGAGGTGGACATGAAGTTGTAGCATAGACAATAGGATAGGCTTAATTATTGGTAGCACAGACTGGGCATGTTTTGTATATATAGGACTCTAATTTAGCAGAGACTCCTTGTCAAGTTCTCTTGTGAACTTCCCACATTATATCCACTTAAGAGATTTACTCGCTATGTAGTCATTGGTCTTTATGACTAGTGGTTGCCATAACATAAGAGTTTGGACCAGTTATCTTGCTGGTAGTTACAATATACATGGAGGTATTGCTCAAGAGTCTGATTCATGTGTTTGGTTTGTCCATCACCTTCAGGGTGGTAGCCTGAAGTGAAGTGAAGCCACATGTTGAGAGCAGTGTCTAAAGATTAGAAGAAGCTTGACACAAACTCTGAGCCTCTGTCGGAGGTGACATGGGAAGGAACGCCATGTTTGGAGAACACATGAAGGACAAACAGACATGATTGTTATGACCTAAAGCTCTTAGGGTTGGACAATAGAACAACTCTTGTATTGAGTAACACAAGAGAACTCAATAGAGAACTCTTTTACAAACTAGTCTACCTTATATAGTCCTACAGATGGTCCGTGCTAACTACTGTGCACCCTACCCTAAACAACCATGTGTAGTCCATGAGGCTAACATGTATTGTCCATGTTGTATGACATCACTTTATTCCAGAACCTTCTACTCCATTCTCTCAAGTCCCATAATCAGTCTTGTGACTACGCCATCAACTTTGTGACTGATGTGACAGCGTGACTGATAAACCCTAACCCTAGTTGTTCAAAAAATAGAAAATAGGAAATAAAATGGAATGAAAATAAAAACGAAAAGTAAAATAGAAAAAATACTAAGTCCACCGTTTGTGAACTTGACAGTGATGGTGTCATGAGCAGAGATAAAGATTGTCTGCTTGGTGAGCCAGTCGACTATGACCAAGATAGTGTCAAATCCAGAGGATAACGAAAGTTTCTTGATGAAGTCCATAGAAATAGAATTCCATGGTTGTTCAGGAATAGGGAGTTGTTTTAGAGATCTGTAAGGCTTGTGATGTTATGGCTTGGATCACATACAAGTGACACAGGACTTGCAAAATTGTTGTACATCAGCATGGAGGCTGGGCTAGGAGTATCTATGGTAGACTAATTCTAGTGTTTTGTTTTGACCAAAATGTCCGGTAAGGATATGATTATGATTATACTGGAGAATACATGTGTGGAGGTTACTAGCAGATAGTACATAAATTCTGTTGTCAAGGAAGAGTAGACTGTTTGGATCCATAGACTATCAGCTATCTACAGAGATGTGTTTTGTAGCAATTGGGTCACTAGGAAGAGCTGAAAGGATGTCTTGATATAAGGTGTCCAGATCCACAACTGTAGCTGCATGGAGAGAAGGGAAAAGGAGGACCATAGCTTGTACAGAGGCTGCAAGTTGTTCTTGAGTAAAGATGGGCTTGAAGTTGTGAGGGTTGACTGTGGCATAGCCAGTATTCCTCTCTTTAGGATAGACATCCCATCATCTAGTAAGAGCGTCCAGTTTGGTGCCAAAATGACTAGAGTAGAAACTGATGACAAGATTGAACTGGGAGAGGTACTCAGACCACTGCACTTGCCTCTAGGTCAACATTTTGGTAGTAGAAAAATACTCAAGATTTTTATGATCTGTAACAACATTGATGGGGTAGGCTGGACCTTCCAAATAGTGTCGCCAAATCTTGAAAGCTTCAAAGATAGCAAGCAATTCCTTGTCATATGTATCATAGTTCAACTCCACCGTGGTGAAAGTGCAGGAGTGAAAAGCAACTAGATGAACTTTATTATCTTCATTAACAATGGAGAGGATTACAGCGAGAGTGTAGTCTGAAGCATCAGTTTCCACAATGAGTTGAGCATCAGGAATCCAATAAGTGAGGATAGGAGTAGAAGTAAATGCCTTCTTGAGAAAGTTGAAAGCATCATGACAGGAGGAGTAGAACTTTCAGGAAATGTCCTTCCAGGTGAGGCATATCAATGGAATAACAATGTCTGAGTAGTTGAAGATAAACTGGCAGTAGAAATTAGCAAAACCTAAGAAAAATTGAATATCCTTGACTTTTTTAGGCTCTGGCCAGTCTTGATTAATCTTCACTTTGTCATCAAACATAGTAAGACCAGAAAGGGAAAGGATGTATCCCAGATACTCTACCGACTTGGAATAGAATTCACATTTTTCTGCTTTGGTATAAAGACCTGCCTTGCAGAGACACTTGAGCACTTCTTTTACATGCCAGTAATGTTTGGACATGTTATTCGAGTAGATAAGTATATCATCCAGATAGATCATGACACAGACATCCAGGAGATTAGAAAAAATGTTGTTTATGAATCGCTGAAAGGCTGTGGGAGCATTGGTAAGACCAAAGAGCATTACAGACCATTCAAATGATCCATAGTGTGTCCTGAAGGCAGTCTTCCAATTCATCACCATCAGCAATGTGAACCAAATGATAAGCATGGCAAAGATCTATCTTTAAGTAAACCCGAGCTTTGCGAGATGAGTCTAGCAGATCGGAGATGAGCAGGAGTGGATAACAATTCTTCTTGAAGATGTGGTTAAGACCACAGAAGTCAACACAAAGGCACAGTGAACCATCTTTCTTCTTAACAAATAAGACCAGTGCACTGTACAGAGATGAGGTTGGTCAGATAAAACCTGTATTGAGGTTTTCCTCAATGAATTCCTTCAGAGCCTCTTGTTCAGATGCTGAAAGAGAGTATATTGGGCCAACTAAAGGCTGAGCACCTTCTTTCAGATTGATTTTAATGTCATAAGGACAATGAGGAGTGAGAACTTCAGCTTTAGTTTTGCTAAAAACATCAGCAAATTTGTGATACTCAGAAGGGACATTGGAAAGATCAGGAGCTTCTGCAAGTTTTGTGGAGTTAGCCTAAATGTCTGAAGAGCGAAGACAGAGTTTGAAATTGTGGAAGCCCAGGAGTTTTGATGCATATAAGAATGCTGCAGCACCAATAATAGTGATGTTAGGTCATCTAGAGTTAGACATGGAGGTCTTAGATGCAGGTATGGAAACTGCAGAATCCAATGATTGCAGAGGGATGTCCAGGAAGGATGGAGATGCCAGTAGTGTGTTGGCTATGACGCAAGAAGGAGTGAGATTTTCCTACAAAGATGGACAGAAGTTTATCAACCCATTTATCCAGTCAATCAGTGGATTGTGTCGAGTGAGCCAGTTGTATTCAAGAACCAAAGAGCAGGAAGAATCAAGCGGAGTAACATAGAAGTCCTGTTATAACTCAAAATCCTTAAAGTTGGATTATGAGATAACCTTGTATTGGGTAACACAAGAGAACTCAATAAAGAGCTCTTTACAAAATAGTCTACCTTATATACTCCTACAGATGGTCCATGCTAGCTACTGTGTACCCTACCCTAAATGACCATGTGTGAAGCATAAGGCCAACATGTGGTATCCATGTTGTATGATGTCATTTTGTTCCAGAACCTTCTATTTCCTTCTCTTAAGTCCTATGATCAATGTTGTGACCACATCATCAAATGTGACTGATATGACTGATCACTTCTAACCCTAACCCCAGAGTTCTAAAAATAGAAAAATGAAAAATAAATTGAAAAGAAAATAAAAATAAGTAAGAAAATAAAAAGAAACAAAGTCCACTTTCTGCAATCTTGACAAGTCCAGATTCATACAATCACTGGTGGAAAAGATTATGGGCAAATTGGCAATTTTGGAAGTGGTGCTATTTGATGAACTATCAAACAAGCTGTCAAGATCGTTGACAGTGGACTTCATTTTATTTTCTCTCTTACTTTATTTTTTCTTTTTTCTTCTTTTTATTTTCTATTTTTTATTTTTAGAACAACTCAGGTTAGGGTTTATCAGTCATGCTGTCACATCAGTCACAAATTGATGGCGTAGTCACAAGACTGATCACGGAACTCAGGAGAATGGAGTAGAAGGTTCTGGAATAAAGTGACGTCATACAACATGGACAACACATGTTGGCCTC
>Ga0157364_1008976_pt1 | contig 10367 bp, 6 predicted proteins | sample AttsexASBM2_FD_111476 | JGI IMG/M metagenome (GOLD analysis project Ga0157364, IMG submission 111476) | Fungus gardens microbial communities from leaf cutter ant in Ribeirão Preto, State of São Paulo, Brazil - Atta sexdens ASBM2 | ecosystem: Host-associated > Fungi > Mycelium > Unclassified ... | reverse complement strand
TATTCACATATAAAAAAACACATTTTATAGAATGAGATATAATAGTATCTCACGGGAGATATATAAAGATATTAAAAAAATGTATATTAAAATATAAATATATATATATATATATATATATATATATATATATATATATAAGATATAAGTATTAAAGAACAATGAATAAATTAACAATAGAAAATTTTATGTTAATAGAAGTTATTTAATAAAAAACGTGTTTCAATTTGATGGAAAATGCACTCCCAGTATATTTCTGGTATAGGAACGCTCTTGAGCCAGAGCGTCACGTGAGAGCTGGGCGACTCGGTCGCCAAGCCTCGAACGATGGTGAGGATTGCTCGCCAGAATCAGCCCGAAATGTGCAAATCTTTGCGAGCACTGATATACACAGAATGTCTTTATTCCTGATAGTAAAATTAAAATAAACGTCAGATATAACGGAATAACAATATAAGACGAAATCTACATCGTACCAAAGAATGCGCAACTTTACTGGATTGAGTATGAATTCGATGGCTGGGAATTGACCTGAAATTGAGGAATGAAATTGATCGACATATACATACTACATCAATAGACGCAGTCAACAAATAAAAGTAATGAAATTATCAAAAAATTTTCAGACATTTTCGAAGAAAAGATCGGATGTGTTCCAGATTTCAAGATAACTTTCAAGCTTCAGGAGAAGGTAACATCAGTATTTCATCGGGAACGTGAAGTTTCATATGATCGAGTCGAAAAAGAGTTTGAAACATTGGAAGCTAACAACATTGTAACGAAAACAGAAACAAGTGACTGGGGATCATCTTTTATGGTCATTACAAAGGCAGATAACAGTGTATGTTTATGTGTAGATTATAAAGTCGGAGTAAACGAGCGTTTTATGGATTCACATTATCCAATACAAAAGATTAACGAGGTCCTTAATAGTCTACGCAATTCCCGTTACTTTTGCAAATTGGATCTTTTTAAAGTTTACCTACACATTTCGGTCGACAAGCACTCCAGTAAAATTCAGATATCAACGCACCGAGACCTTATACAATCAATTATCGTTCAACATCAAGACAGCTCCGCTGGAATTCAATCGAATTATCGATCAAATCCTGCGAATTGTGTTGAAAACAAAATCTTATTTTGACGACATCATTATACACGGAGAAACGATATAAGAATGCGAGGCGAATCTAATCAGTTGCCTAAATCAACTACGAAAGTTTGACTTACATTGTCGGAAATGTGCGTTGTTCCAAGAGCGTATCGAATTTCTAAGATATAGAGTCTTTCAATAGAGACGCTCGAAATTTGTTAGATCATAGTAGCCAGTAGTTGTTAAAGTGACATCTGTCAAATTTGTTGTGAATTGTTTAGTAGTATGGCAAATCACCATGGAAGGTCAGGTGTTGAGCAACATGTGCAAATCATAAAATTTTATTAAAAATTTATTAAAAATTTTATCAAAATCAGTGCTCCGTTTGAGAAACGTTCCGCATTACGTGATTTTTATCCTTGCCATAACCGTCCTGCCGAGTCGACTATTTGGTGGCCAAATTCGATAAATAATCAGCCAACACCAGTCGCCGAAACGCAAGGTCTGCTGAAAACATCGCTGCTGTGCATCAGAATGTAGAAAACCCGAGGCGGTCAATTTCTCGTCATTCACAAGAACTTGGCCTTTCTGCGACTTCAACTTGGCGACTTTTGCGTCGGGATTTGGGTCTGCACCCCTATAAAATTCGACTGACCTAGGAACTTAAGGTAAACGACTATAAACAATGCCGTGTATTTGCTGATTGCGTTCTGAAGCAGTTGGAAGTTAATCTATATTTCGCCAAACAAATCATCTTTAGCGATGAGGCCTATTTTTGGATGAATGAATATGTGAACAAAATTGTCGAATTTGGGACGATACTAATCCACGCGAGATGCACCAGCTCCAAATGCATCCCGAGAAAGTCACTGTTTGGTGCGGATTTTGATCTGGCGGAATCATCGGTCTGGTCTTCTTCCAAAATGAAGCAGGCATTGCCATAATTGTCAACGGCGAGCGTTATAGATCGATGATAAGCAACTTCTTGTGATCTAAATGGATGATATGGATACCGATAATATGTGATTCCAACAGGATGGCGCTACGTGCCACACACCGCATGCCACGATGGACATTCTGCACGAGCAATTTGAGGGCATGGTTATCTCGCGCGGCGGCGACGTGAACTGGCCACCGAGATCGTGATTTAACGCCTTTAGACTTCTTCCTTTGGGGCTATCTTAAATCACAGGTCTATACAAATAAACCGCAAACAATTGATGCTTTCAAAGTCAACATAACAAACGCCATCAAACAAATTCAGCCATATTTATGCGAGAAAGTCATCGAAAATTGGACTGCCCGAATACGTGTCACCAAGCGAAGCCGCGGCGGATATTTGAACATTATATTCCATATTTAATACCATAAAATATTCTTTCAAATAAAAAAAAAATTGAGTGGACATCTCACACACAACTTGTTTTATTTATATTTCAAAATCGAGCGTCCTTATTGAAAGACCCTATATTATTGAACATAATAAATAAATTTCGAAATCACTAGAGAAATTCGCAGCAATTACGGAAATACCGAAGCCAACTTTAATTGAGGAACTTAAAAGATTTGTGGGTATGGTAACACTATGTACAGTTTATTCCAAACGCATCAACTATCATAGCACCGATGAGACAACTTTTGAAAAAGAACGCACCATTCAAATGGTCGCAATGCGAAGCAGCGTTTATACAATTAAAACAAGAAATTGCGATCGATTGAGTTCTCATACCATTCAATCTGGAGCTATCGATTTAACTTGAATGTGACGAAAGCCCATTGCTTTGCACGGCAATTTGCTGATATATTGTCACATTGCCAATAACCAAGAATGACCAATCGCATTCATTCCAAAGTTTTAACAAAAGCTGAACAAAACTACTTTCAGTTGGATAGAGGGAAGCTATCATATTTTTTGTGGGTCATCTTTTTCAATACTTATTTGTTCAGTCATTCACACTCATCACGGATATTCAGCCTGAGATACGAATATTTCATCAGAATGTTAAACTTCTACAGATGACTTCAACGCGATTACAACGATATGCAACAATCTCAGCAGATATCAACTACGATAAAATTCAAGAAGGGATCTGAAAACACGAACGTGAATTGCTTATCAAAAGCACTAACTAGATCAGAACCCCGGATAGATAGGGCAATCAATGAAGAAGTACATCAACTTTGTGCAGCATCAATATTACAAATCTCAAGTTCAACACTAATGTTCCAAATGAAGAAACACGCAAAGAAAAGAATCTAATAAAAAATCATAGAGGATCTATATAAAAATGATACGACAGAATTCACAGTGGAGCATAATATCGTGTTTAGAGGTCGAATAGTTCTAGTAGCTTTGTAAGCATTTGTCTTACAAGAATTACCCACATCGGCATAACAAAATTAAACAACTCGCACGTCGCTACGTTTATTGGAAGTCAATCGACAAAGATATCGATCGATTAATATTCGTGTCTACTCGGCATGCGTCGGAATCAAAAATAATAATCCAGTGAAATTATCTCCACACCCATAATGAGCTAGAGAATAACTGGCAACATATACACATCGACTATGCAGAATCATATTAAGGTTATCAATTTCTTGTTATCGACGCAAAATCAAAATGGATAGAAGTCGTACTGTAGAATTGCCGACATCAGCATTAATCATTGAAATATTTAAAGATATTTTTTCGCGCCATGGATTTCCTGATGATATTAGATAACGCCAAAATTTTCATTAGTGCTGTTTCAAGATGTCTGTAAGGAAACAGGAATATTTCAAAAGTTCACCGCTCCAGGTCATCCAACTACAAACGGATTAGTAAAAAGGAATGTACAAACCCTCAAACATCATTTAGTCCAAGTCCAAGAAATATTATTTCGTAATCGAGCAACACCATTAAGTAATAACAAAACCAGCAGAATAATACTTGTAGCGATAATACGTATCTAGCTTAATGCATTAAAACCCAATAAACTGTGCGTGTCTACTGTTCCAGAGCGCGAGACAATTAAACTGTTATAAGCGATATAAAGAGGGTGTGGCGCCTCTACGTAAACTTTCCCCCGACTGTTGATTCCTCTCTAAATGGATAGGGTCTTATACTTATTCATCACTTTTATTATTATTCATGTAAAAGTATCTAATAAACCACTAATATAATAATAATAGCACGCTCTCCTTTTTATTTATCACAAAATCGCAACATATTTATTTATTTTAAATGATCCAAAATAGTTGAAAATTTTTTATATTAAAGGATTATTTAATGGATATTATTTCTTTTTTCCCTTCTTTTATTTGCATAACAATCGATAAAATATCTCCGTAAGACAAAATAGTTCAGTTATGTTCTTAACGCTCTATTGTGAATATATTTTATTTGCAATTTTTTTTATTTTATTAATTTATTTGAGATCAAGTGTAATTGGGAATATATAATAATTGATTCAAAATTTCAGGACGGCTGCTTTGTTTGTTGGGGGAGGGAGGGAGGGGTGAGTTGGGGGTCTGTTGGGAATGTGATCGAACGAACGAGAAGTAAAAAAGTGATTCTTTTCTGAGAGAATTTATTATAGATCACATGCGTGCGTAACAGGAAGTGAGTGTGAAAAAAAAGGGAAGGGAACAATAATGAGACACTTATCGCCGAAAATGAAAAAGAAAAAGGCACTGGTAGACGACAGCACTGAGCTCAAGTGCAGACTAACATGTAAAGAAGAGGGCTGAACTAAACAATATATATAATATCACTAGATAATCTATCGCGGAGTTACAAATGTAAAAGATCGATAAGAAGAAATAAACAGAAGTAATGTAAGAGCTCTAATTAACTTTAACATTCCCACCGCTTGCACATTTTGCGTAAAATTATTATTATTATTATATCTTATAAGTTTAAGGCTGCTCTTTGGCTTACAATGCCTATTTCACGCCTCAAGTATCTAAACTGGTCTCACGGCAAACGTTTTGTAAAAATGGCTAATTGATTTTGGCTTGCTATATATTTGACATCTATATATTTGACATCTCACGCTTTGCGAGTTTCTCACGAATGAAATGATAACGCACATCTATGTGCTTTGTACAACTGAAATTCGGGATTTTTGATGAACTTGATTACGTTTTGGTGCTTTGGTTGTCGATCATAATCGGAGTCGCCTCATTACACCGATATCCGATATCATTTAAATGTTTTCTCAACCAAATTACTTCTTTCGCTGTCAATCTAGCTGCATACTCAGGTTATGTTGTACTAAGGCTCACCGTTGCCTGCAGTTTTGAATTCCTGGTGAATTCCAGGGACTGTTAACAATTTTAAAAATATAGCCGCTGATTGAACAACATCGATATCTGCGGCGTAATTGGAGTCAATATCCCTCTAATGTCAGATCGGATGTATTTTCTACACCATACATGTAACTATGTAATACTATAGTCCGAGGTTTCTTTCAGATATTTAAAGATTCTCTTTATCGCATTCCAATGAAACATTATATTATAAGTGTTTAGATATCGACTAATAACCTCGACTACATAAGAAATATCGGGTTTTGACACGGATACTAAAAATAAAAGAGTACATACCGCTTCACTATACGGTATGTTCTGACACATAATTTTTTTCTACGTCGTTTGAATACAATTTTGAGCATCGGCAGGAATTGACACCGGATTTGATCGAGCCAAGATATGATTGATATAGTGTTTTTGATGTTTGAAAATGACTTTATTCGAGCGATTACGCTCGATTTTCATTCCCACAAACGTGCCTCCATTTCCTTTGGCCATTTCAAAGTGTGATTCAAAGTGTCTAGTACTTCGTTCAAGATATCTTGTGATGACGCTAATATCAAACCAACATCGACCTAAAGTGCGAGATGTACTTTCTCGCCCTTAAACTGACTAAAGTAGACGCATTGATCTGCGTTACTCTGTTGAAAATTAAATTCTTGGAGGAATTCATGGAATCGCCAGCTCTTTCTTCTTGTCTATTTAAGGCCATACAGAGCATTATTTAATTTACAGATTATCTTTTTATCCTTTGTTTTGATTCCTTTCAGTAATTGCATGTATTTCTTCGCTTAAAGTTCCGTTTATAAAAGCTATTATGTCGAATTGATCTATCTTTAAATTTTTGTGTGCTGCGATAGACAAAAATAAGCGGCTAGAATCATAGCGAACCATGAGAGAGAAGGTTTCTGTATAACCAAGATCTGCTTTTTGCGAGAAATCCTTTGCATACAAACGGGCTTTAAACCGAATATTATTTTCTGTGAAATTTTCTTTTATTTTAAAGACCCATTTACATCCTATTAAGTTGCGATCTTTGGGCAAAGGAACTAGGGTCCATGTGTTATTTTTTTTATGAGCATTAAGCTCTTCCTTGATTGCCGATTTATTCGCGTTTTCTCCCATGATTGCTTCGACATATGTCATCGGTTCGTTAAATACTACTCGCTTCATAACGTTCCAGTATCCTTATTAATTCTCGATCTCTTAGATTATATGTTTTCTTCTATGTTTTGATTATACTGAATTTTTTTGATTTGTTAATTGACTCTAATGAATAAATTATCGTATATTATCGATAGATTGGGGAATATTTTTGCTAGGAGCCGTTAATTTAATGGATATTTTGTCTAATTTCATATCTAATATATCATCAAAAACTTCGTTAATTATAACATCTCTCGCTACTACGACTTTATTTGTGAGTGGATTGAATAATGTTTGATTCACTTTGACATCCTACTAAGATTAATTTCTTTGACTTGGAGTCCCATTTCTTTCGATGCTACTTAGGTATGTGTATGAATACATCGCTTCCGAACTTTCGAACAAACAAATCAGATTTTATTATGCCACAGTTTGAAAGGAGTAATATCGTATGATTGCGACAAAATATAGCGATTCAATATGTATACGGCTGTGTTCACCTTCAGCTTCAGCCCAAAGGCATGTGGGCAGATTCTTAGCAAGAAGCACTGTTCGAGCGCACTCCACAATCGTTTTCATCTCTCTCTCTGAACGACGTTTTATTTATGAGTGTACGATGCAGATGTCTCGAGGATAATTCCGTATTGCGAAAAATAATCTTTCATTGTTTTGTTGCAGAATTCAGTTCCATTATCGGCTCTGACTGTTTTTATCCGTGTGCCAAACTTATTAAAAACCAAATTTTCAAATTCTTTAAATTTTTCGAAGGTCTCGCTTTTATACTTTAGAAAATATACGCAACTAGATTTATCATCTTTAAAAAGTAGGAAATATTTTGAATCTCCGACGGATTCCTCGGACATCGAACTGTACACATCAGTGTGAATAAATTCGCAAATTCCTATTTTATTTCTATTCCGCGATTTTTCTTTTAGATTTAAAAGGTAAATAATGCTGTTTTCCGAATTGACAGCTTTCGCTGTCAATAAGAAAAAATTATTATTATTGGAGAGTGAAAGCTGTTAACTATACTCTCTTTTGTCATTTTGTAAAGAGAAATTTATGTGTTCTAGACGTTCGTGTCACGTTTTTAAACTATTGATTGAAGCCGCATTTGCCTCATCAACTTCTTTGACTTTGAGTAATCGAAATAGATTATTTGTCTGATCCCGCAGGCCATCACCAGTTGCTGTGATAAATGTTTACGTTATTTCGCTCAAATTTTAGGGCGTAATCTTTCGAAGTGCAGACGCCGATTGAAAAGAGATTCTTATGCAAAGATGGTACGAACAATACGACATCTAATCGATCGTCGATTTGCCGCAAACATACATTTTAATATCAATTGTGCTTTTTTACCTCGCACTTTGAATTGTCTCCAAGAGATAACGGCCATTATCGTTATCGTTAATGTTGCAGTTGCCGTTAACATTACCGTTGTCGTTAACTTACAGATTCGCGATAATTTTCGTTTAAATCTCTAAACTATTCGCGACGGAATGTGTTGAAGCCCTATCTAAAATCCATACCTCATTTGAATTGCTCTTTAATATACGTGACACAAGTTCTTATTTAGATATTATAAAAGCATCAAAGATTTCCGAGTCATTTCCTTTTGATGAACTTTTTTCTTGTTGACGTATGTCGTCTCGTTTCTTGTAGCATCATTTCTCGACGTGACCTCTTTTGTGGCAATAATGGCAAGTGATTTCCCGCTTTGCTGTTTTTGTTTCTTGCTTCTCTTTCGTCGATTTTCTACTGCCATCCTTTTTGTCAATCTTAACTGCTGCTGTGTTCAAAGTTTCTTCGAGATTGATCGATTTTCTTCTGTGATAAGGCGCTGAATTAATTATCTTTTGTTCGGTCAGCCTCGTTGACGCTGCTACCCAGGCAGATGAGTGGATTGAATTTTGACGGTAAGGCTCCAAGGATTTTTACTATGATCATGACGTCAGAAAGTTCCTCGCCAACGTCTTTTATTGTAACTGCCTGGCCAAATTTTCGATCTTCGCGACGTGTTGCGCGACCGAATCACTCGAGTTCATCTTGTATCCGTGGAATTTTGTCATTAAAGTTAATTTATGCAGCACTTTTCTGCTCATAACTGGAGCTTAATTTGATCCATATCTCGACCGCACTCTCACTCAGGTAATTATTCGAACTGCGAATATTCTACTGTAGATGATAAAATGCACATTGTCTTGGCATTTTTGGCATTCCATGATGCGTAGTTTTCTGCTGTGACTTTAAGCATTTTTCCGTTCACGAGGCATGTCCATGAAGCCGCTTGCCGTCTTCATTTGAAACTTCCACAATTGAAAATTTATGTCGTCAAATTTTGTCACATTTCTTAAATCAATTGTGTCATCATGAGATTTTCACACACAAATTCGACGTACTGAGAAAAGAGTCCTGCTTCAATGGCAAGTGCAGCGTCGGGAAGCAAGCAATGGCGTTATTGTGTTTTGTATCTCGAGCTAACCGAGATGTCGAAAGAGGAACTTTTCGGTTTTTTTTCTCACAGACACTTTCGTTCACTGATCGCGTACTGGGCCCATAACCTGTTGGGAATATGTGATTGGGCGAACGAGAGATACGAAAAGTGATTCTTTTCTGAGAGAATTTATTATAGATCACACGCGTAGCTGTGCATTGTAACGGGAAGTGAGTGTGAAAAAAAAAGGAAGGGAACAACAATGAGACATCTATCGAAAATGAAAAAGAAAAAGGAAAGTACTGTTAGACGATGGCGCTGAATTCGAGTGCGGATATATTATACATATAAAGCGCTGAGAACTAAACAATATTCGTATATCACTAGCTAATTTACCGCGGGTTACAAATATAAAAGATCAATGAAACGATAAGAAGAAATAAACAAAATGTAAGAGCTCTAATTAACTGCAACAGAGTCACATCAAATCACATATATTTTGTTAAATCCACTAATTATGATAAAGTTAACTTTAACTGATTTACATCAAATCTGTTAATTTATTATCTGATTCATCTCTTACACACAAAGGAGTGAACGAATGACGAATGACGAATATCTAATATATATTTGCTGAGAAGGACTCCAAAATAAGTCGAAATGTTCAAGTTTTTGTAGAATAAAAAAGTGGAAATAGGAAAAAAAATCTTCTTTGTGTATCGTCAACAACGCTGTACTTTGTTTGGTTTAATCTCCATTATGGTTATAAAAATCAACATTAATTATTTTTTTCGCATAAACAAATGATTGCTACCTAATGAAAATCATAATTTTTTTTTGAAAGTCGCATAAAATTTTAATTTATATATATATATATTTAATTTTTTGTGTTTATTCAGGATGAATTTTATAAAAATTAAAAATATTTTTTGTTTCCGGCAAGAGTTACAACCGCTAGGATGTATACAAAATCGTAATGTAGCAAAGCGCCAAATTAAATGTTTATATTTTTATCAATAAAAAATAATAACGGCTGTGGGAGTCAACACAATTATTAGTGCGATTATCTTATATTTATTTAGTTTATTACATAAACCTTGATATGATTTTTAAGCGCAATACAATAGAAAATTAATTAATATTTTTATTTATAGTATTAGGTGTACAACTTTGCTTCCGCCGTTTTCCTATAGATGGCTTTAGCGGTAAGTGGTGGTCGAAATAAATAGATCATAGACGTCATACAATAAACTTGGGTATCTGTCAACATAACCTCATAGAAACATTAGTCGATTTGTGTCTGCATCATAAAGTTATTCTCGATTGAAAATGTCATTACGAGCCAAATTCTCGTCATTTGCGGGAGATTTTAATTTTTTGCTTCAATATGAAGAAATC